>Ga0114931_10000670_pt1 | contig 42562 bp, 41 predicted proteins | sample 2SBtaG_FD_89579 | JGI IMG/M metagenome (GOLD analysis project Ga0114931, IMG submission 89579) | Deep subsurface microbial communities from Kolumbo volcano to uncover new lineages of life (NeLLi) - 2SBTROV14_V59a metaG | ecosystem: Environmental > Aquatic > Marine > Volcanic | place: Kolumbo... | reverse complement strand
TGGTCGGGGTGACAGGATTTGAACCTACGACCCCTGCCTCCCGAAGGCAGTGCTCTACCAGGCTGAGCTACACCCCGACTGTGTTGTGATCAATAGTTGCGTTTGACGGAAAATTCCGCCAGGGCAAACAGCGCATCCTTGTAGGTGCTCGCCGGCAGCGAGGCAATCGACTCGGCAGCTGACTGCGCCTCTTTTTCGGCTGCGCGTGCAGTGTATGACAAGGCGTCGGTAGATTCAATGGCTGCCATAACGGCGGCGATATTTTTTCTACCGCCGGTTTCGATGGCCTGGCGGATGGTGTTCGCCTGCGATTGGGTGCCGATGCGCATGGCGTGGATAAGCGGCAGTGTGGGCTTGCCTTCCGCCAGGTCATCACCGATGTTCTTGCCAATTTGTTCGCTGGAGGCGCTGTAGTCCAGAATGTCATCAATAAGCTGGAATGCGGCACCGATATGCATGCCGTAGCGGGCCAAAGCCTGTTCCTGAGCGCGTGTGGCGGTGCTGATCACTGCGCCAATTTGGGCGGCGGCCTCGAATAACTTGGCGGTTTTGCGCTGTATGACTTCCAGATATCGTTCTTCGGTGGTTGCGGCATCATTGGTGTTGAGTAGCTGCAATACCTCCCCTTCAGCGATGGTGTTGGTGGTCTGGGCCATAATCTCCATAATCCTGGGATTACCCACTTCTACCATCATCTCGAATGCCCGTGAATAGAGAAAGTCTCCCACCAGTACACTGGCCTCATTGCCCCAGACCGCATTGGCCGTTTCCTGGCCACGGCGCAGCTCAGAGGCATCCACCACATCGTCATGCAACAAGGTGGCTGTGTGGATGAATTCAATGATCGTCGACAGGTTGATATGATGGGGGCCGTCATAGTCCAGCGCCCGTGCACTGAGGAGGACCAGCATCGGACGCATGCGTTTGCCTCCGCCATTGACGATATAAAATGCTAACTGCTTGATCAGGCTGACATTCGATTCCAGCCGTGCATGGATGGTGCGGTTAACGGCAGACAAATCATCGGCGATGAGGTGGTTGATGGCCTCAAGATCCATAGCGCATTCCGGGATTTTTTGCGGTATATACAAGGTGATTCAGGATTTAAGGATAGCCAAACCAGGTTGTGTTTTTAGTGGCCTAGTGTAAAGTCGTTATGGAGCGCTAGCAAGTCAGTATGAGATAGCAATTGACCTTATGGCCAACAATCGTTAAAATGCCCGGCTTGCATTGATATTGTTGCTTTTTTTCAGCTTATCAGGTTTTTTTGGAGTGGATTATGTACGCGGTATTTGTAACCGGTGGAAAGCAATACCGGGCATCGGAGGGTGATGTCCTGCGGGTTGAGAAGATCGACGGTGCCGAAGGTGATGCCGTGGATTTTGACAAGGTACTGATGGTCACCGATGGGGATGATGTCAAGGTCGGAGTGCCATACCTCGATGGAGGCAGGGTCAGTGCCAGGGTCAAGGCCCAGGGTCGTCATAAAAAGATCAGGATTATCAAGTTTCAGCGTAGGAAGCACTCCCGTAAGCAAATGGGGCATCGACAGGCCTTTACAGAATTAGAGATCACCGGAATTACCGCCGGTTGAGCGGATTCAAGCTTTAAGAGGTATTCAGTTATGGCGCACAAGAAAGCAGGGGGTAGTACCCGTAATGGTCGCGATTCGGAATCTAAACGACTCGGCGTGAAACGCTATGGTGGGGAAAATGTGCTTGCGGGCAACATCCTGATCAGGCAGCGCGGCACCCATTTCCATCCCGGGGTGAATGTAGGTTGCGGGCATGATCATACCCTTTTTGCCAAAGTAAACGGGGAAGTCCTGTTTGAGGTCAAGGGCCCGAAGAAACGCAAATACATTAGTGTGATGCCGAACTGATCCGGTTTTATGGTCCGGCATCTCGAGAAGCCCCGTCCTCGTGCGGGGTTTTTTTATGCGTGAGCTATAAATTATGAAATTCGTCGATGAAGCAAAAATTCGTGTGAAGGCCGGTGATGGTGGCAATGGCTGCGTCAGTTTTCGCCGGGAGAAATTTATTCCCTTCGGTGGACCCAACGGCGGCGATGGCGGTGATGGCGGTAGTGTTTACCTGGTGGGCGATGCGAATCTGAACACCCTGATCGATTTCCGCTATCGGCGGCAGTTTGCCGCTGAACGGGGAAAAAATGGCAGCGGTCGGGAATGCACCGGAAAAAGTGGTGCCGATCTTTTTATCGCGGTACCCATAGGGACCCAGGTAGTAGACCGCGATACCGAAGAGATGATCGGAGAAATTATGCAGCCCGATCAACGCCTACTGGTGGCGCGGGGTGGTTTCCATGGCCTGGGGAATACCCGTTACAAGAGCAGCACCAACCGGACGCCCCGCCAGTCCAGTGAGGGTACGCCGGGAGAAGAGCGCGAGTTGCACCTGGAGCTTAAATTGTTGGCCGATGTGGGTTTGCTGGGTTTACCCAATGCCGGTAAATCTACACTGATACGCAAGATTTCTGCAGCCCGCCCCAAGGTGGCCGACTATCCTTTTACCACACTTTATCCTAACCTGGGGGTGGTCCGCATCGGCGCACATCGCAGCTTCGTGGTGGCCGATATACCCGGCCTGATCGCCGGTGCGGCAGAGGGGGCCGGACTGGGTATCCGTTTTCTTAAACATCTTTCACGTACTTCATTGCTGTTGCATCTGGTGGATGTAGCGCCTGGAGATCCCGCAGCCGATCCGGTGGCGGCAGTGCGCGAGATTGAGCATGAATTACAACAGTATAGCCAGGCGCTTTACGAGCAGGAGCGCTGGTTGGTGTTGAACAAGATTGATTTGTTGCCGGCGGACGAGCGAGATGTCGTTTGCGAGCGGATAGTTTCAGCGCTGGCATGGACGGGGCCCTGTTTCAGGATATCGGCGATTGATGGTCAAGGCACGGAAGCGCTATGCCGTCAGGTGATGGCCGGTCTTGAGAGCCGCAAAAAGGCAGCAGCGCTTATATAATCTGGCAAGTGGTGCCAACTTCTATATCGTCATTTCGACACGGGCCGAAATCCAGTAAGCTTTATGAAGTCGAGCACGTCAATAATGTTAACAGACTCCAGCTAAGCCGATATCCGCTATCAAAGATGCCCGGGATGGCTTTGAATGATTAATATATTCTGACTTTTGTGTATACCTCTATGTCGCAACGCGAGCAATTAGGCAAGGCCCGCCGCTGGGTGGTCAAGGTTGGCAGTTCCCTGCTGGTCAATGATGGCCACGGGCTGGACCGAGCCTTGATCAGCGCCTGGGCCATGCAGCTTGCGGCACTGCAGCAGCAGGGGGCAGAAGTGGTGCTGGTATCTTCGGGGGCGGTTTCGGAGGGAGTCAAACGGCTGGGTTGGCGCTGTCGCCCTCATGCCCTGCACGAGCTGCAGGCAGCAGCTGCCGTGGGGCAGATGGGGGTTATTCAGGCCTATGAGTCGGCCTTCCAGAGCCTGGATATGCTGACTGCGCAGATCCTGTTGACCAATGACGAACTGGCGAATCGTCAGCGTTATCTGAATGCGTGCAGCACCTTGCGTACCCTGCTACGCCTGGGGGTGGTGCCGGTGGTAAACGAGAATGATACGGTGGCAGTGGATGAGATTCGTTTTGGTGACAATGACAGCCTGGCCGGTCTGGTAGCCAATCTCATTGAGGCCGATGTGCTGGTGCTGTTGACGGATCAATCGGGCATGTATGACCGGGATCCCAACCGACATCCCGATGCCCGGCTCATTCGTGAGGCCCGCGCTGGCGATGCGGCACTGGAAAAAATGGCCGCCGATGGCGGTGTCGGTCAATGGGGGCGGGGTGGCATGCTGACCAAGGTGAAGGCGGCCTCCCATGCCGCTCGTTCTGGTGCCGCCACAGTTATCGCCTCGGGGCGGGAGGCGGATGTTCTGACGCAGATCGCCAAGGGCGCAGAGGTGGGCACCCTGATTGTGCCGGCGCAGGAACCGCTGGTTGCTCGCAAACGCTGGTTGGCCGGACAGTTGCAGGGTCGTGGTAAGTTGGTGCTGGATGATGGCGCAGCCCGGGTACTGCGGGACTCAGGCCGCAGTCTGCTGGCTATCGGTGTGGCAGCGGTTGAGGGAAGCTTTGCCCGAGGCGAACTGGTGGTCTGCGTGAGCGAAAGCGGTGAGGAAATTGCTCGCGGCTTAGTGAACTACAATGCTGAGGAGACGCGCAAAATCATGCGTCAGCCGAGTCAGCGAATCGAGGCACTTCTGGGCTACGTGGACGAGCCGGAGCTGATCCATCGGGATAATCTGGTCCTGGTGTAGAAGACTGCCCCGGCTGGCAGGTCTCTGCGAGCCGGTATTGCAGTTTCTCAGTCTGGACTGCTCAACTTTGCAGCTTGCGGAGCTGAGCGTTCAGGCGGCTTTTCTGGCGGGCAGCCTTGTTTTTGTGGATGATGCCCTTGCGGGCCATGGCGTCAATAATCGGGACCGCCTTCTGATAGGCGGCCGTCGCCGCGGGTGCGTCCCCAGCTGCGATCAGTTTAACGACGTTCTTGGTGCTGGTGCGCATTCCGGAGCGCAGCGCAGTGTTATGCGTCCGGCATTTCTCCGCCTGGCGCGACCGCTTTTTGGCTTGGGCTGAATTGGCCAATTCCTTAACTCCTCTTACATCATCTTTTAAAAGGGCACACACTATGGCCATTTTTAGGGTATTTGTCAATCGGGAAACATCGCAGGGGGCGCTTCGTGTGCGGCTTGTTCGGGTGGATGTCGATCGGTAATATGCTGAATTCACAATAACAATTATAAATTGTAGCCTTTCGGAGGCCAGCTGCCGGTTCTGATGAGCAAAAAATTACTCAAATCTACTGCTACTGTTGGCAGCATGACCATGATTTCCCGGGTGCTGGGGCTGGTGCGGGATATGGTCATTGCCAGAGGCTTCGGTGCCGGCGTGGGCGCAGACGCCTTTTTCGTGGCCTTCAAGATCCCTAATTTTCTCCGTCGCCTGTTTGCTGAAGGTGCTTTTTCCCAGGCATTTGTGCCAGTGTTGTCGGAATACAAGGCCCAGCGTAGCCACGATGAAGTGCGTGGACTGGTGGATAATGTCGTCGGTGTGTTGGGTGGCGTCCTGTTTCTGGTGACGCTGGTTGGCATATTAGCGGCACCGGTTCTGGTAACGATATTCGCCCCGGGGTTTTTGTCAGAGGCCAAAAAGTTCGATCTGGCGGCCGGTATGATCCGACTGACTTTCCCCTACCTGCTATTCATATCTCTGACTGCACTGGCAGGGGGGATACTCAATAGCTTTGGGCGCTTCGGGGTGCCTGCTTTCACGCCGGTGTTTCTCAATCTCAGCCTGATCGCCGCTGCCCTCTGGCTGGCGCCGTATATGGCTGAACCGGTGACAGCACTGGCCTGGGGGGTTTTGCTGGCGGGCATTGTCCAGTTGGCTTTTCAGTTGCCTTACCTGCGCGGTCTGCGTCTTTTGCCACGACCACGTTTCAGTCTGCGCGATCCCGGTGTCAGGCGAGTGGCCCGATTGATGTTACCGGGTATTTTTGGTTCCTCGGTGGCGCAGATCAATCTGCTGTTCGATACCCTGATTGCCTCATTTCTGGTGACTGGCAGTATCAGTTGGCTGTATTACTCCGACCGTCTGATGGAATTCCCCCTGGTGGTGTTCGGGATCGCCCTGGCCACCGTTATTCTTCCGCGACTTTCACTACAGCACGCTATGGCGTCCTTGAATGATTTCTCCCGCACCCTCGACTGGGCACTGCGTTGGGTGGTGCTTATCGGTACACCTGCAGCATGTGGTTTGATCATACTGGCGGCGCCCATGCTGATGACCCTGTTCCAGTACGGGGCCTTCGACTTGCAGGATGTGCAGTTGGCCCGTCTGAGTCTGATGGCCTATGCACTGGGGTTGCCGGGTTTTATTCTGATAAAGGTACTGGCGCCAGCTTTTTATGCCCGTCAGGACACCCGCACGCCGGTGCGGATCGGGGTGATCGCCATGCTGGCCAATATGGCGATGAATGTGGCCTTTGTGATACCCATGGTGATCTGGAAGCTCCCGGGACCCCATGCCGGTTTGGCCCTGGCAACCTCTCTGGCCGCCTTTCTCAATGCCGGGCTGTTATTTAGGCGCTTGCGTCGTGATGACTGCTTTCAACCGGGTGCCGGCTGGTGGCCGCTGCTGATCAGGGTCGGGCTGGCAAGCTTGTGCATGCTGCTGGTGCTCGGGCTGGGCGTCAGCGATCTGCCGGTGTGGCATGAGCGGGAATGGCTGGTTCGTCTGGGTTATCTTCTCATGTGGGTGTTGGTTGGTGCCCTGAGTTATGCGGGTTGCCTGTGGTTATGCGGCCTGCGTTGGCGCCATCTGCAGGTGAGCGCAGGGAAGTAACAAGTGACAAGTCTATTGGGCAATCTATAATATAACGTTTTCTTGCGGGCTTTATTTTACTGATGGAACTGATCAGGGGGCACTACAATCTGCGTTTGCGGCACCAGGGGTGCGTGGCGACCATCGGTAATTTTGATGGCGTGCATCTCGGGCACCAGGCCGTCCTGGGGCAGCTTTCCGAAAAGGCGGCCGCCATGGGCCTGCCTGCTGTCGTGGTGACTTTCGAACCCCATCCGCAGGAATATTTCGGTCGTGACCCGATCCCGTCACGCCTGACCCGCTTCCGGGAAAAGATCCAGACACTACGGCGTTTTGCTGTGGATCGGGTGTTGTGTCTGCGCTTCAATGACGGCCTGGCGCAGATGTCGGCGGAGGATTTCATTAGCCAGGTGCTGGTAGCGGGGCTGGGTATACGCTTTCTCATTGTGGGTGATGACTTTCGTTTTGGCTGTCGGCGGCGAGGGAATATCGAAATGCTGCGTACCGCTGGCCTGCGCGATGGTTTTCAGATCATCAATATGCACACCTTCGAAATTGATGGTAGTCGGGTCAGCAGTACCCGTATCCGCCATGCCTTGCAGCAGGGCGACCTGGATGCGGCAGAACAATTACTGGGGCGGCCCTACCGCATGGCCGGACGTGTGGTGCCTGGAGACCGACGTGGGCGGACCATCGGTTTTCCCACGGCCAATCTCCATTTTCACGGTCCTGCCTCCGGCAGTCGGAGTGGTATCACCGTGGCGCCCTTGTCAGGCGTTTATGCCGTCGATGTCTTTGGCCTGGCAACGGAGCCGATGCCGGGGGTGGCCAATATCGGTGTGCGTCCCACGGTGGATGGCAGGCGTTGTCTGTTGGAGGTGCATTTGCTGGACTTTTCTGCGGATATTTATGGTTGCCATATCCAGGTGGAATTCCTGAAGAAATTGCGCGATGAGCAACGTTTTGACACCCTGGCTGCACTGCAGCAGCAAATCGGTGAGGACGTGGCGGTCGCGCGGCATTTTTTTTCAGGGCGCACGCAGCAGCAAGCGGGTGCCTTATCCTTATCCAGCTGACCGTTGTTGCGGTGATGCTAAGCGTGTTAACAGGTTCTCGTTTGAATCAACCAACCAAAAAGTCTATTTAAGATGACGGATTATAAAGCAACACTGAATCTGCCCCGCACAGCCTTCTCCATGAAGGCCAATCTGGCGAACCGGGAACCGCAGTTCCTGAAGGAATGGCAGCAAATGGGACTCTATGAGAAATTGCGCAGCACGCGGCGGGACCGTCCGAAGTTTGTATTGCACGACGGTCCACCCTATGCCAACGGGGAGATCCATATCGGTCATGCGGTCAACAAGGTGCTCAAGGATATCATCGTCAAGGCCAAGACCCTGGAAGCTTATGATGCGCCTTATGTGCCTGGCTGGGATTGTCACGGCTTGCCCATTGAGCTGAACGTTGAAAAAAAGATCGGCAAGGCGGGTGTCAAAGTGACGGCCAGCCGTTTTCGCCAGGCCTGCCGTGACTATGCCCGCAAGCAGGTGGACCGCCAGCGTGACGATTTTCAGCGCCTGGGCGTACTGGGCGACTGGGATCATCCATACCTGACGATGGATTACCGCTACGAGGCCGATATTATTCGCGCCCTGGGCCGGATCATCGAGCAAGGACATCTCCACAAGGGCTTCAAGCCGGTGCACTGGTGTAGCGACTGCGGCTCCGCCCTGGCAGAGGCGGAGGTGGAATATGCCGAACGCACCTCGCCGGCTATTGACGTGCGGTTTTCCTTCCTGGATTAGGCCGCCTGTCTGGCACGCTGCCATCATGTTGCCGGGCATGAGGGGGCGGGACCTTTGTCCGTGGTGATCTGGACCACCACGCCCTGGACCTTGCCTGCCAATCAGGCGGTAGCGCTGAATCCTGAACTGGAGTATGTGGTTGTCCAGTGTGAGAGCGAAATGGGCTCCGAGCGTCTGTTACTGGCCGATGTGCTGCTCAAGGATGCCTTGCTGCGTTACGGTATCGAGCGCTATCACGTCATTGCCTACTGCCAGGGCAGTGAGCTGGAGGGGCTGCGCTTGAGACATCCCTTTTATGATCGGGAAGTGCCCGTTATTCTTGGGGAGAATGTTACGGCGGAGGCGGGCACTGGCGCTGTTCATACTGCGCCTGGGCATGGCCAGGAAGACTATGTGGCAGGCAGCCGTTATGATCTGCCGGTAGAGAATCCGGTAGATAGCCGGGGCTGTTTCCTGCCCGAGACTCCCTTGTTTGGTGGTGAGCACGTCTTCAATGCCAATGCGCATGTCATCGAGATGCTGAAGGCCCATGGCGCCCTGCTGCGCGAAGAGGCGGTTCACCATAGTTACCCCCATTGCTGGCGCCACAAGACGCCGATTATTTTTCGCGCTACCCCCCAGTGCTTCATCAGCATGGATCAGCGAGGGCTGCGTGCTGCAGCGCTGGCGGCAATCCGTCAGGTTCACTGGATGCCGGGCTGGGGGGAGGCACGGATCGAGAGCATGGTGAATCACCGGCCCGACTGGTGTGTCTCGCGGCAGCGCACCTGGGGAGTGCCGATTACGCTGTTTGTTCATCGGCACAGTGGTGAATTGCACCCCCGGACGGTGACTTTGATGGAGACCATCGCCCGACGTGTTGAGGAGGCGGGGATTGATGCCTGGTTTGATCTGGAGGTACAGGAACTGCTGGGTGAAGAGGCAGCACAGTATGAGAAGGTAACGGATATTCTGGATGTCTGGTTTGATTCCGGTGTCAGTCATGCCTGTGTGCTGGCGCGCCTGGAACAGCTGGCCTGTCCGGCAGATCTTTATCTGGAGGGTTCCGATCAGCATCGTGGCTGGTTTCAGTCATCGTTACTCACCTCGGTCGCCATGCATCAGGCGCCTCCCTACAAAGCAGTGCTTACCCATGGTTTTACCGTCGATGCGGCGGGGCACAAGATGTCCAAGTCCCTAGGTAATGTGATTGCTCCTCAGAAAGTAGTCAATACCCTGGGCGCGGACATTGTGCGTCTGTGGGTGGCGGCCACCGATTACCGCGGCGAGATGAGCGTCTCCGATGAGATTCTCAAACGGATGGCGGATGCCTATCGCCGGATACGCAATACCGCGCGTTTCCTGCTGGCCAATCTCAACGGCTTCGATCCGGCCGCGCATCTGATGGCGCCGGGGGAGATGCTGGCGCTGGATCAATGGATCGTGGCGCGTACCGGACAGCTGCAGGAGGAGCTTCGCCAGGCCTATGAGGATTATGAGTTTCACCTGATTTATCAGCAGGTCCATAATTTCTGTGCCGTGACCCTGGGCAGCTTTTATCTGGATATTATCAAGGATCGCTAGTACACCACCCGCATCGACGGCGTGCCGCGTCGCTCGGTACAGACCGCTTTATATCATGTGGTCGAGGCGCTGGTGCGCTGGATTGCCCCCGTCCTGAGTTTTACTGCCGAGGATATCTGGCGGCATATTCCCGGCCAGCGGGGTGAGTCGGTTTTTCTGGAAGCGTGGTATACGCCGGAAGCCGGCTGGTGGCAGGAGAGTGGTGACGGCCGGCTCATGGATAACGCCTTCTGGGCACAGGTGATTGCGGTGCGCGAAGCAGTCAGCCGGGAGCTGGAAAAACTGCGGGTTGCCGGTGCCATTGGTTCCTCGCTGGATGCAGAAGTGGATCTGTATTGTAGCCAGCAACTCCATGGTGTACTGGCGCAACTGCAGGACGAACTGCGTTTTGTGCTGATTACTTCCTATGCCCGTATTCATCCGCTGACGGAGAAGCCCGGTGATGCCGTGGTGACTGAGATCGAGGGTGATGACCACCTGTGGGTGAAGGCGGTTCGCTCGGAGCACGGTAAATGCGCCCGTTGCTGGCATCATCGTGAAGATGTCGGCCTGCATCCCGAACACCCGGACTTGTGCGGGCGCTGTGTGGCCAATGTCAGTGGCCAGGGTGAGGCGCGTTATTTCGCATGAGATGCGCCCATGGTTGACAAGATGAATGCGCCGCCGCGCGGCGCCGGTCGCTGGTTGTGGCTGTCACTGGCCGTGCTCTTCATTGATCAGCTCAGCAAGTACGCCGCCAGCCACTGGCTGGTGCTGCATGAGGCGCGGTCCGTGTTGCCGTCCCTCAATTTTACCCTGGTGCATAATGCGGGTGCCGCCTTCAGTTTTCTCAGCAATGAACCCGGATGGCAGCGCTGGCTTTTTACCGCCATCGCCCTGGTGGTCGTCCTGCTGATCTTTTTCTGGCTCCGGCGCCTTCCCGAGAGCGAAGGCCGGACTGCCATGGGGCTGGCGCTGATTCTGGGAGGTGCCCTGGGGAATGTCTGGGACCGGATTCAACTGGGTTATGTGGTAGACTTTATCGATGTGTACTACCATGACTGGCACTGGCCGGCCTTCAATGTGGCTGATTCTGCAATTACTGCAGGTGCCACATTGTTGTTGCTGGCCGCTATGGCTAAAAAAGATGGGCCGGATCATCATAGTCAATAAACATACACAACCCTGTTTGGGCCAAACTGGACTGATAAAACATGCCGATCTATCTGGCTAACCCCCGCGGGTTCTGCGCCGGCGTCAACCGGGCCATCGAGATCGTCGAGCGGGCGCTTTCCCTGTTTGGCGCGCCGGTCTATGTACGCCATGAAGTGGTTCATAATAAATTTGTCGTCGGTAAGCTGCGCGATCAGGGCGCGGTGTTCATCGAGGAACTACAGGAGGTTCCCGAGGGCGCCATCCTGATTTTCAGCGCCCATGGGGTTGCCCGCGCAGTGCGCGACGAGGCCGCGGCGAGACGCCTGCGCGTTTTCGATGCCACCTGTCCGCTGGTGACCAAGGTGCATATGGAAGTGGTGAAACACCAGGCGGATGGCCGCGAGTGCATTCTCATCGGCCATGCCGGACACCCGGAGGTCGAAGGTACGCTGGGGCAGTATCATACCGTGGACGGCGGTGGCATTTATCTGGTGGAATCGCCCGGGGAAGTGTCCGGTTTACAGGTGAAACAACCGGATCACCTGGCCTATGTGACCCAGACCACCCTGTCCATGGATGATACCGTGGCTATCGTGACTGCCTTGCGGGAAAGATTCCCCACCATGGTCGGCCCCAGAAAGGATGATATCTGCTACGCCACCCAGAATCGTCAGGATGCAGTTAAGGTTCTGGCCGCTCGCTGTGAGCTGGTGCTGGTGGTGGGTTCCCGCAACAGCTCAAACTCCAACCGCCTGCGGGAGATTGCCCAGCGGGGGGATATCCCCGCCTACCTGATCTATAATGCCGAGGAAATCGACCAGCACTGGCTGGATCATATCACTCGCATCGGGGTGACAGCCGGTGCTTCCGTACCCGAGCATCTTGTTCAGGGTGTGATCCAGCGGCTGTGCGAATGGGGTGCCGGACCTGTTGAAGCGCTTCCCGGGTGCGAGGAACACATCGCTTTCTCTCTGCCGCGGGAGCTGCTCAAGGTTAGAGCATGATCGTTGCCGCTACCCCTCCGGCGTACTGCGAGGCGTGAAGCTGCTGACGGGGGGCTAGACATGAACCAAACAACGGATTGTGTCATTGTCGGTGCCGGCCTGATTGGTATGCTTAGCGCCCGTGAGCTGCTGCTGAGCGGTATGGCCGTGACCCTGGTGGATCAGGGGGCTGCAGGGAAGGAGTCATCCTGGGCCGAAGGCGGTATTCTCTCGCCGCTGCATCCCTGGCGTGCCTTTCCCGCGGTGACGGCGCTGGCTTCCTGGAGTCAGGCGTTTTATCCGCAGCTGGCGGCTGCCTTGCAGGATGCAACAGGGATCGATCCTCAGTGGACGCCCAGTGGTTTGTTGATTCTCGATCCGCAGGAGCATGGGCAGGCCCTGGCATGGGCGGGAGAGACCGGGCAGACGGTGCAGGTGCTGGATGCCGATGCCTGCCGGCGACTGGCACCGGGTCTGGGCTTCTTGCCCGCGCAGTCCCTGTGGCTGCCCCAGGTAGCCCAGGTGCGCAACCCCCGTTTGCTCAAGGCCCTGCGTCAGGATCTGGTGCAGCGGGGGGGGCTGATCCTGACACAGACAGAAGTGGTAGAAATTCGCCAGCGCGGTGGCCGGGTGCAGGGGGTGCGGACCCCTCAGGGACGGCTGACGTCTCCCCGTGTCGTCGTCGCCGGCGGTGCCTGGAGCAGCAGGATCCTGCAACAGGCCGGTATCTCAGTGGAAATTGAACCAGTGCGGGGGCAGATGCTGTTGTATCGTACGGAGCCGGGTCTGCTGTCACTTATCATCCTGCAGGATCAGTATTACCTGATCCCGCGTCGTGACGGTCATATCCTGGTGGGCAGTACGATGGAATACCAGGGCTTTAACAAGGTGACCACGGAGGCGGCGCGGGAGAAGTTGCAGCAGGCCGCCAGGCGTCTACTGCCGGCTCTGGCGGACTACCCGCTGCATGATCACTGGGCCGGCTTACGTCCCGGCAACCGCCGTGGGGTTCCTTTGATCGGGCCGGTGCCGGGTATTGATGGCCTTTATATCAATAGTGGCCATTTCCGCAATGGTGTCGGTCTGGGGCCGGCCAGTGCTAGGCTGCTGGCGGATATTGTGTGCACGCATGACGAGATGATCGTTGATCCTGCGCCTTATCGCTTGTCGTGATGCGCTGATTGCAGCAGCAGGCAGCTATTTCTCTCCGGGCTTGTTCTGTAGTAAGATGCGCAGCCGTATGACCTGTTTCCCCGCCGGAGTAGCTCTAATCGGTAGAGCAGCGCATTCGTAATGCGACGGTTGAAGGTTCGACTCCTTTCTCCGGCACCACGTTTTTTGAGGAAATATTTTTTATTGCTGGTGCATTTCTTCCATGAGGCATGACAACGGCATCTATGTCCCTGGCAGACAAGCACAAAAGATCACATCCATACGAACTATTTCAGCCCACAAAAACCTAATTTAACAGATCGCATAGCAACCAAGATTGATCCTGATCAAGGGCTTGCCATGTCATGTTCAGCCGCAGAATTCAGGGTTAGTGACGCACGATATGATTTAAGCCATTGGAAAAACGCATGTTTAAAAAGATAACACGTACCATCACATCAATATTGCCGGTCGACAACGGCAGGACGGGAGCATGCAACCAGTGTGGTGCCTGTTGCCGTCTTCCAAATACCTGTAAGTTTCTACGTTCAGACGCAGAGGGTAAGTATTTCTGTGGAATTTACAAGCTTCGCCCGAGTAACTGCCGGAAATTTCCGAGGACCGCTGCTCAATTAGAAGATGTGCAAACAAGCTGTGGTTTTAAATTTCAAACTGCCCAACAACCGGTGATCTTCTATAGGAATATAGATAATACAGGCCGGCACTCAGAAGAATCCTGATCTTCGTTCCATTTTTTCTTACTGCTATCCAGATATTAGCGTACCCTGAGAGCTCCTCAGGAGTTGTTATGCTCGGCTTATATCACCAGAGTAGTTGACCGTGATTGTCGGCTATTTTTACACTTTTGCGGTGCTTTGTTGTCTGCTGCAAAGCCAGGCGTATGGTTAGCATGAGATATCTGCGGCTAAACTGGCTAGTGCCGAATGCGCGTGATTTATGATTATATATGTTTATCAGTAAGTTGACATAATATCGAGTTTTGGCTGAAAGTTTGTGCTTGCGCTTGAGGTCGTCATTTAACTCAGTCATAAACGCTTTACAAAATCCCGTCTTTTTATTTGTGTGTATATATAACCTATTGATTAATATTATTAAATAATAATGGCATAAAATCTGCTTGATGAAAATGACAAGCATTCTTTTTTAAGGAGATGTGCTCATGAGTATCACGATGTTTTTGAGAATAACAAGAAAAAGCGTCAGTAAAAAAGCGGAGACTATCTCGTTAGCAGGCTGTCTCCTGGTGCTGGCTTTGCTGCCTGGCAGTGCTTTTGCTATCCAGATCTATGATTCGGGAAGCCTGGTTTTCAACACCGCTGGACAAAGCATGTGGGGGCCGGGGCAGGCCGCAACCCTGGATGAGTCGTTTTTCCTGGGAACGACGTGGAATACTTCCGGTTCGTTCGGTCCTGGTGTGGGTGGAGGTGTCTTACAAACTACGATCCCCCTGCCTCATGTACACCTGCCCTCAGGCTGGGAATGTCATGGTTTTCTGTGTACCAGTGGGCATTTTCATAACCCAGGCGGTATTCATATTCATCATGTGCCTGGTCCCACAGTGGATACGCGCACCGGCGGCAGCGTGGATATCAGTACGAACGGGCGTGTCGGGTTTAATTTCGGGGCCAAACTGGACAGCGGCTCGGTAGGGGCCACTGTGGAGTTTGCTGCCAAGGCGGTATTGCCGGATGCCAGCAGCCTGGGCACTGGCGAATTTTTTAATCTGAATCCCCAAAGCAGCCTGGCTGGCGGGCAGCTGGATACCAATCTTGCCGAGGCCTCGGCAAGGCTTGAAGCTGTGATCGGTGCGCGGGCGAGCCTGGCAGGGCAGGTTTGCTTTATCGGCGCAGGGTGTGCCTCTGGCACAAAAGAAATCGGTTTTCCCGATCAGACAGTAGAGCTGCTGTCTTTTAACGATAGCGACAGTCCCGGGCAGATCAAGATCCTTAATGCACTTGATCCTGCACTTTTTCAGTTCGATAATGAAATATCTATTCCCAGCCCAACCAATCCTTTGGGAAGCGTGGGTGGTGTGACCATCCATGTGCCGGACATCAATGCGACCGGTGGCTTGACGGGAGATCATCTGGCTGCTTCCGGGGCAGATGATTTTATCGACCTGCGGGTAGATCTCGATGGTCTGGCACTGGCGCCTCTGGGTTTACCAGGGTTGGGTGTCAGTATCGATGCCGGTGTTTTCAGTGCCAGCGCGGATCTCATCGATGTGGATTTAGGGCCGACAATTACCCTGAAGCAGAATTTCGAGCTCACGCCCACGCTGTATGTCGCTCTCCAGTTTGATCGTCCTGTGATGGTAGCCGGAGAAGTTTCACCGGTAAGCTCCCTGACCAGTGCCTGGGATGCATTACCGGATATCGCTCTACTTTCCAATGTGACGAATGTCACGCCAACCTTTTTCCTAAAGTCGGCGTTCCGGAATGATACCTTGCTGGGTATCGACGGCATCTTTCAGCTGGATATTCTCAAGGCCAGTCTGGCCTTGCAGGCCTTTGGGTTGAGTTTTGATGTCGGTTCAATCGGTCCGCTGTTTCAGGTGTTGAAGCGGACGAACCTGTTCGATACGCCGCCGCTGTTTTCCAAAAGCTATGACCTGAGAGGCTTCAACCGGGTACAGGCCGCCAGCTTCCGCCTCGCTGTGCCGGAGCCGGCCACGCTGGTGCTGATGTGCCTGGGTCTGCTGATGCTGGGCTGGCGTGCCAATGCTCGCCACAGTAGGGCTGTTTGAGGGTTTTAAGGCAATAAAAAAGGCCCGGGACGCCCCCCCCCGGGCCTTTGCTTCTAGGCCTTAGCTGTTTTCTCTCAATAAACGCCACAGGGTGATCTGGTCGGGAAAGCCCGAGGCCTGTAGTTTGGATTTTTTCTGGAATGTCTTCAGGGCCTGCTGTGTTTTGCTATTCCACTTTCCGCTAATCTTGCCCTTGTAGTAGCCTTTCTTCTTGAGTGTCTTTTGCAGCCGGCGTACGGTTTCCTGGTAGAGATGGGTCTGCCGGGTACCGATCTTAACTGCTACAAAGGGCGAGCCTGCGCGGATCCTGTCGGCCTTCAGGCTGTTCATGATGCTGCTGGTTACTGCAAACAGGCCATCCTTGGGATGGGTTTTGCAGTGGTCATTGATAATGGCGGCAATCAGCTCGGTGGATTCGAAGGAGGTGCCGTCATAGGTATCCACTTCATACTGATTCAGTCCCGTGATGTAGCCATCCAGCCAGCCACCCATCATCAGATAGGCCTTGGATTGTTTGGCGCGCTCCTGGGTATAAATTTTGCAGGATAACAGGCCGGCGCCCCTGACAGAAAATCGGCCATTCTTGTCGGCGGCCAGGACGTTTCCGGTTAACAGCAGGGCCGCTGTCAGGGCAATCAGGCTTGTTCTCATAGATACTACCTCATGTGGTGGGGTTCTTGGTGCAGGCTTTATGATGCCCTAAATGGCGCTGGGTTGCCAGGTGGCGGGGCTCGCTTGAGCATAGTGAAAGGAAAACAAAGAGGACAGGGTGATGGCGCAGATAATCTCACAACAGTTTGTTTCTCCCGGCAAGATCTGGATCCTCAACTTCCTGGCGGGCGCATTATTGGCTTATGGTAGCGCGTTAACAGCTGCTGAAAGCGCGCAGCAGATTTCCCGTGGGTGGGGTGATTCGCAGCGCGGTGTACAGCTTGCCGGCACTACTAGTCGACAGGACATCTAAACGCGCCGGTCACGGGAGCGCAAGTATCGCAGTTGCCTGTTTTCCTATTTGCCGCGTATGGGCAGCGATGTGGCAGCGGAGTTGATCCGTGATGCCTGCCGGGCGGAATACCTGGAGCAACAGCATCTGCCCTGAGCCTGTGGCTTAAGCGAAAAAAACGGCGCCGTAGAGGCGCCGCAAGGGAGGAGAGCAGGTCAGGAGTTATTCGGTGGTCATTTCCTCAGCGATGCCGTCACCTGTTGTGGCGAGATTGGGGTCCTGATTGTCTAGGACCTTAACTATCGCGCCTTTCGTCAGCTTATTGAAGAACATGCCAGCACTTGTGATTTGCTCATTTGCAATGAACACGGTACTTGTCTGTATGCTGAACGTATTGCCCAGTATCATGATGGTCTGAGGCGTTGGGTCGAAGTTGCTGGAGCTGTCAAGAGGACCTTCGATTGGGCCCTGTAATTTGATGGCAGTATCTTCGGTCTTGCTGATCCGTTTGACATGGGTGGCGATGAGGGTGCCATTGTCCTGGTAGGCCTCGATTTCCAGGTGATCCCCTGTTCTGAGATCGGTCAGCAAGTCCTTTGGTGCCACCTGGTTGGTTTCATCCTCCATCTGGGTTTGATTATTGTCGACCGTGATACTTACAGAATGGCCGCTGGTAATCTCCAGTTGGAGAATCTTGTTGGTGCTGTCGACTGCGGAGACAAAGGCGCGCACCTCGATGCTGCCTTCCCGTCCCTTGATCTCACTGGCGATGATCGTGCCGTTGCTAATGCTGCCTTCCACTTCTACCGTTATGCCATTGGCCAGATTAAGATTTGTCGGTTTCAGCGCCGCCTGGCTGGCATCCACTTTTTGCCCATTGACCAGGAAGACGGTACTTGGGCTGTTGAATTGTGAGATCACGCCCTGCAATTCTACCCGCGCGCCGTCTTCCTGGGGGATGCCTGTATCCTCAGCCTCGAATTTTGTGGCATTAATGGTGTTACCACTGCTGTTGTAGTTTCCCTTTACCTTGACGAGGCTGCCGGTTGTCAGCTTCTGAAGGATATTGAGGCTGGCAAGATCAAGTGTGGTGGGGTCATAGTTGACCGTCAGAACATTGTCCAGGCTAAAGCTTGTGCAAGGGATGATAGTGGGAGGACAAAAGGCGCTGATGTTGCCCTTGGCCTCAACAATGGTGCTCGTAGAAAAATCCCCTTTCTTTTCTATCCGGGTGGCTAGCAGTGCCCCATTGGCATCGATGAAGCCGTTTACCTCCACGACATTATTCTGGGCGATGGTGTTGAAGGTGAAATTACCGTCAAAGGTGGTGCTGACGGCGTCCACAATGACGGATTTGCCCATCACGGTGAGGGTTTTGCGTTGCATGTTGTTCGGGTCTGTCAGCGGTGGGGCAGTGATGGGACCTTTCAGTTCCGCGCTGTTCATGATGCTGTCAGCCGTCCCCCTGGTGCCGCTGCTATCGATGCTGCCCTTGACGGTGACCACCATGCCCAGCTTGAGGGCGGTGTCGTTCGCGCTGGTGCCATCGATGGTGACATTAGCGCTGCCGCTTTGATATTCCACGCCGTTCACAAAGATACTGCCAAAGCCGGTAATGGTGCCGGTGGAAGTGATGCCCGTGCCACCGATGCCGGCGAGGCTGGCAGCGGAGCCGCCACCGCCCCCACAGGCGGGGATGCCCAGGGCAATCAGCAGACCGAGTAAGAGAGTTTTAATGTCCGGGTGTTTCATGATCTGGCTCCTGTCATTCTTGCTCAGATTCTTCGGTATCAGCCTGATAATAATAGATGCCGACACTGACATATTGGGACTGTGTTTGCTCATCGGAAGGCGCTGTATCCGGTTCGTGCTGGGCCAGCCAGTGGTCCAGTTCTTCCAGCAGTGCCTGGGACTTGCGGGCCGCGAGTCTTTTGAAGGCCGGGATAGCCGTGCGTTCGACCCGGTTGCTGGAAACCTTACGCTGGAAATGAAGCTCAGGTTCCGTCGCTGTCAGGTTGTGGTCGATGGTGCTAATGAGTTCGCCTGCATCGGTGCCCAGGATGTTGAGCTTGTCCACCGGGTCGTTGCCGGGAATGTAGGCATGGTTGATGAGGCGGACCTGGTCTCCGTGCAGTACCACACTGCCAGCCTCGCTCAGGGTCAGGAGCATGGCGCGGGTGGAATGTCGCCACTATAGTCTTTGACGAGCTGCTGGAATGAAGGGTTCCCCTGATCCACGGGCAACGCCAGCGGGTTGCCGCGGGCATCGTAAAAACGGGGGTCCTGCAACCAGCCACTGATCACCCGGATGGCGCGGTTATAACGTTCATTAGCGCCCTGATCCCCCGGGTGGGCCTGTTCCAGCAGGCGTTTGGCCTCCTTGCAGGTCAGTCCGGTCAGGGCCGAGACCCGGGAGACGGTCTGTTTTTTTCCGGGGAGGGCGTGATCCTGGAAGGCAACATCCACATAGACCTTTTTCGCCAGTTCGGCGAAAGCGCCATAAGCGATGCCATTGCGTAACAGGATACTGACCAGGGGTCGCAACAGGGTCAGGACGGCGGCCGAAAGGGCCTGGCTAACGGGGTTTTTCATATATGGGAATATAATCCCAAAACTATCCCCGGTCAAGTTGAAAGCTCATATTCCAGTACTATTTCGCTTTTTACAACAGGCATGCCACAGGATGCGATCCATGCGAGAAGGTATGGTTCTTGCTTGGTTTATTCCCCGAGGGTCTGCCGGCAAGCTTTTCCGGTGGCGATCTGATCACTTTCTCATCCATGAGGTACGCGATGTTCGGATTTTTGGCAAAGAGCCACAAGGGACAAAAGCCCCGCCAGGAAGAACCCGGGCCAGGCCACACCCTGAGCGGAGCGCGCATCGTTGAGATCATGAAATATTTTCCTATCGGTGGAAAGATTCGTTATTACCCTGAATTTCGCAAGGATGTGGTGCTGGAATCCATCATCATCGCCTACGGCATCAATCAGTATCTGGTTTACAGTCAGAATGATATTCATATCCAGCAACAGCCGGATGGCGAGCCGGCCCTTCTGCTGGATGATGATTGGCAGGATGTGCCGGTGCGCGAAATCAACAGTTTTTGTTTTGTCTTGCCCGAGATCGGTGACATGGAAAAGGAACTGGACTATGCCAGCCGTGTCGCCATGGTCAAGGGGGGCTGGTTCATGCGCGGGGAACGTTTTACCCTGATGTCTCTGTTTGCCAATAAGTGGGTTCCCCATGTGGATGCCGAGATGCGTAAGCGGGTGCTGCTGAAGGATGGCTATTATGCCAATCATTCGGTCTTTGTGCTGGAGGTTCTGCCTGATTCCCTGACGCATATTGACCAGCGACAGCAGCATCGTCTGAGTACCCGGATTCCCCTGTCGCTCTATATCACCGAGGACAGCAAGCCCTATGACTGCCTGCTGGTGGATTTTTCCGAATGTTCTTTCAAGATCCAGACTGACCGTCACCCCATCCTGCTCAATCTTCTGGAGAAAAAGAAAACCCTGATTGTGTCGCTGGATCTGCCGGTGCAGATGCGTACTTTCATCCTGAAAGGCAGAATTCTGCGGCGGGCGGACGACCATGTGGTCATTTCCATTGTCAGCCGCCTGGTGGAAGGGCAGTTTGAGCATCTCGACCTGTTGGGTGCCATCGACCTGAAAGCCAGTCTGCTGCAGTATCCGGAAACCCGTTAGGTCCGACGGGAACAGCCTGCTCCCGTGGTATTCTGCTATATTCAATCCTGATTATTCACGCCGGTCTGCGCCGGGATGAGAGTACCGTCATTAATCAGGTTCCCTGGAGGGGAAAGGCGATGCGCTGTTATCTGTGATGAGGCCTTGGGGGTGTGGCTTGGGATACGAAGAATATGCAGCAATGAATTGCCGGCTGGCAGCAGGCTGGCTGGAGCCGGTACGGCGCCTTCCTTCACCCAATTGCGATCAGCGCCCCGTTGATACGGCAATTGATTTGCTGGTGGTTCATAACATCAGTCTGCCACCAGGTCATTTCGATAACGGCTGCATTGATGCATTGTTCACCAACCAGCTGGATCCGATCGCGCACCCGACTTTCCGGGGGTTGGAGGGCTGCACGGTTTCGGCCCATCTGCTGATTGACCGCCACGGCAGCCTGACCCAGTATGTGCCTTTCCATATGCGTGCCTGGCATGCGTGGGAATCCTTCTTTCAGCAGCGCACGCGCTGCAATGATTTTTCCATTGGCATAGAACTGGAAGGTTGTGATGATGTACCTTATGAACGGGTACAGTATCTTCGCCTGGCTGAGGTGATCCGCCTGCTGCAGAAACACTATCCGGCGCTCAATCAGGAGCGCATTGTTGGCCATAGCGATATCGCCCCGCAGCGGAAAACCGATCCCGGGAAGGCATTTGACTGGGCTTGTCTGTTTACACTGCTGGCGGGTGCTGATGAATCGGGGTAAGTGCCCACTATTCAAGACAGGATGCGATGTATGATAGCCATCGATTTATTGCGCCATGGTGAGCCGCTGGGCGGCCGCCGTTACCGGGGCGCGACCGATGACCCGCTCAGCGAAAAGGGTTGGCAGCAGATGGAAACAGCGGTAGGGGTGGCGCATCCCTGGCAGCGGATTATCACCTCACCACTGAGTCGCTGTCGCGATTTTGCCCTTGCCCTGGGTGAGCGCCACGGGATTCCGGTGCAGGAAGAGGAACGTTTTACGGAAATCGGCTTCGGGGACTGGGAAGGGCTGACGGCTGAGCAGCTGCGCGCTCAGGATCCCGACTGCCTGCGGCGTTTTTACCATGATCCCGTCGCCAACCGACCCCGGGGTGCCGAGGAACTGGCGTCTTTTGTGCGACGGGTGGTGGCGGCATGGCAGGAACTGCTGGAGAAACATTGTGATAGCCCGCTGTTGATCATCTCCCACGCGGGCGTGATGCGGGTGATTATTGCCCGGTTACTGGGTATGCCGCCGGAAAATATCTTCCGCCTGCAGATCGCCAACGCTGCACTGGTACGCATCCGCGGCGATGGAGAGCGGCCTCCGGCCCTGTGGTTGCCAGCCTCGATGTCATAAGCCGTGCGCACAGGAAGTTTATGGCTGATCTGCCTGTTCTCCGGTCTGCTCAACCTCAGCGTGCTGGCTGCTCCGGCCACCGACAGCCATGGGATGCGCCTGCCTACCAGGAAGGCGGCACAGCGGATTATTAGTCTGGCGCCGCATCTGACCGAGATGCTGTTCACCATTGGCGCCGGACAACGCATTGTCGGTACGCTGGCCTATAGTGATTTTCCGCCGGCAGCCAGAGACATTCCCCGGGTCGGTGATGCCTTTCGGATTGATATGGAACGGTTGCTCGCCCTGCGGCCGGATCTGGTGCTTGCCTGGCAGGGGGGCAATAGCGCTGCTGATATCACCCAGTTGAAGGCCCTGGGTCTCCCGGTTTATGTGGCCGCTGCGCCACAGTTGACCGGGATTGCCGACCAGCTGGTGGATCTGGGGCGCCTGACCGGCTGGCAGTCGGCCGCCGGAAGGGCGGCATCGAATTACCGGGCCGAGCTACAGCGCCTGCGGCAGCGTTACCGGGACGCCCGGCCACTCACAGTATTTTTCGAGATCTGGAACCGTCCCCTGATGACGATCAACGGCCGCCACATTATCAGTGATGCCCTCCGTCTTTGTGGCGGACGCAACCCCTTTGCAGCCTTGCCATCCCTGGCGCCCACCGTCAGTCTGGAGGCGGTATTGCTTGCCAATCCCCAACTGATCGTGGCGACTTCTTCAGGAGGCGGTAAGGATGCGCTGCTGTCTTTCTGGCAGCGCTGGGATAGCCTGGAGGCGGTACGTCGCCAGCAGATTTACACCATTCCGGCAGAACTGATCACCCGGCCATCCACCCGGATTCTGCAGGGGGTCAAGGCGCTTTGCGGGATAATCGCAGGCGCGCGGGCGGCCTCAGCCCGCTGACTTTGCCGGGTATTATTCCGCTTGGTGATCCCCGCGGGCGGGTTGCCACTGTGCTTCCCGGTTGGTCGTCTGGCGTGCCAGGATGCGGGCGATGATGAACAGCAGATCGGAGAGACGATTGATATAGCTCAGGATGTGCTCATTGACTGCTTCAGCGGCGGCGAGGGTGACCAGCTGGCGCTCGGTGCGTCGACACACGGCGCGGGCCAGGTGACAGGCTGCGGCGCCATGAGGGCCTGCAGGGAGTATGAATTCCTGCAGCGGTGGCAGAGAGGCATTCAGCGACTCGATCAGGTTTTCCAGCTGCCGGACAGGCCTTTCCGGAAATGTGCCGTTTTCCGGCAGGCACAGGGCTGCCCCGATATCGAACAGCTGCTGCTGAATATCGCTGAGCGCGCCTTCAATTTCAACCGGCAGCACGTGCGTGCGCAGCACGCCCAGGCAGCTGTTCAGCTCATCCAGATCGCCCATGGCCGCAATGCGGGGATGATTTTTGGGTACCCGGGACCCATTACCCAGCCCGGTGGTGCCGCTATCCCCGGTGCGCGTGACGATTTTTGAGAGACGTTTGCCCATGCGGCGCCCATTGTACAAAGTTTGCAGTCAGACAGACAGTGCTATTTCATGGCCGCGGTATGCGCTTCAGTACCGGCTACCGTATCAAGCAATCGGCCAACCTTGTTGGTGATCATGACCCCCAGGGCGGTGCCGACACCAGGCCCCAGGACCGTGGTGCCGATTATCCCGCCGATCAGGGCGCCTGTAGTAGGGCGCAGGTGCGGTGTGCTGGTGCTGCCGCGGATGCGCAGTGGCACGCTGACGAGGGTGGCGGTGTTGCGCAGGGAGACCTCCAGACCACCCATAAGTTGCTTTTGTTGATCAATAGTCATCTGACCTCTGGCCTGCAGTATGGTGGATTTGAGTTGAATATGTCTGAGTGAAACCCGTCCATCGTTGATGAGGGCGTCAGCGCTGAGTTGGCGAAAATTTGTTTGGCCGCCGACGATATCCTGCCTGCTCAGGGAAATACTGGCCTTTTTGAGATCTGCCTTGTAGACAATGCCATGGCGCAGGTCAAAGTGACCGTCGATTGCCGGTTTGGCAAAGAGGCCGGCGAATGTTCGTGCAGCAAGTCTGACCTTTGCCTGGCCGCTGAAATTGCCGGCAAGGGTGTGCTGTTGCTGAAAGCCTGCCAGCAGTTTTTCGACTTCGATGTCCCTGGCCTTGAGCGCGCCCTGGAAGGACCAGTCGGGTCGCCAGCGGGTACGGGTATCACCCTGGATGATGCCGTTATAGGCATGGAGGATGGTGTTGCGGGTGACCAGTCCGCTACGATTGAGGATGCCATTGCCGGTGAGTTGCTGAAAGACCAGGAGAGGCTGTTTGGCTCCATCGCGGTAGATGATGCCCGCGTCGATGGTAAAATCACCGGTGATCAGCGGATGGCTCAGCAGGGCCTTCGCCTGGTCCGCTCGCAGTAATACTTTCAGCTTGCCACCGAAGCGTCCTGAAAATCCTCGACCGTGGAAAAGCCGGATGAGGGGGGACATACGGATAGCAGACGCCTGTACCTGCCCCTCGATTTGCCAGTGCTGCCGCCAGGTGATGGCAGCCTTGCCATGGAGCGTGCCATCGTAGGCCGATAGTTGCAGCCTGGGCAGCTGCAGCCCAGTGCCGGTGAGCTGCCCACTGGCTTTGAGCTGCTGGAAATGGAGTGCCGGTTTCAGGGGCAGTGTCCAGTCATGTGCCTCAACCAGGGTTTCGTAAGCCGTACCACTGCGCTGCAGCTGGATACGCAGGCTACGATCCATCCGTTGTACGCTCAGATGATGGATGCGGTATTCGGGGGTGAAAATAATATTGAAACGGTAGGGGCCCATAAGCTTGCCATTGTCCATGCGCACGGTCACCTGCCGGGCGCTCAGGTGTTCAACTGAGACGGCTGCATCTATTGGGGCTTCCCGACCTTGCTGCAGCTGTCTGATGAGTCCCTGCAGCAGCTGCTGGTTGACGGCCAGACCATCCAGCTGAATATCACGAATGCTGATATTGCCGGCGAAGAGTATTTGGGACATATCGGGGGTGATGGACATTTTGCGGATGTAAAGCTCGCCGGCTTGATCCCGTCCGCTCCAGATGTTGGCGCCCCTGGCACTGAGATAGGGCAATGGCAGCATCTGGAGTTCTAAAGTACCGATTGTGATCGGGCGCCCGATGAGTTGTGAAAGCTGTGACTCCAGCTCGGATTTGTAGTGATCCATCCTGATCAGGAATGGGAATGCGACGAGTATCAGGATCAGCATCAAACTGCCTGTCATGAACCAGCGGAACAGTTTTTTGATCATTCTGGGCTCATTGTGCTGCTCACCGTGGAAAGCTCAACAGGGCGCCGGTGCGACGGATCCCGGGTCAATGAGGGTATCGGCAGGAAGCTTGTGGGGAGCCAGTTGAGCACGGGAGAATGTGATGGCGATCACGGCCGTCGTGCAGGATGGGTGACGGCGGCCCTGGGCGATGTCCGGCAGGCGGGCCTTGTGTCAGCCTCAGCCGTTCACCAGCCGATACTGGATCGGGAGCACCATATCCAGCTCCTGACGATCGGACGGTTTGCCGCTGCGCGGAACGACAATAAGCTGCCGGAGGCTTTTTCTGGCCGCCTGATCCAGCAGTGCATACCCGGAACTGTGGAGGATGCGGACCCGAGACAGGCGGCCGGTGGCATCGATATGCATGCCCAGCTTGACTATACCCTCCCAGCCCCGCCGCCGGGCGAGCAGCGGATAGTGGAAATAGGGTGCCAGGGCATGGCGCAGGGAGGATTGCAAACGGCGGACAGCAAGCCCTCTGCCCGGGTGGGCGGGGCGCTCCCGGTTTTTGGCCTTGCGCCCTGTGGGTGGCCGGGTGATGTGGGTGACCGCGGCGATGCTGACAGGTACCTGGTCTTGTCTGCCGGTGGTGTTCGCCCTGGCCTGCCGGGTCGTGTGTCGGGCAGCTATTGTCTTGGCTTGCGAGCTAATGACGCTTGCGGTTCTGGTGGGCTTGTTCTGGCGGTGAGTATGCCATTGCGCGTGCCGGGAGGCTTGTGTGACTGCCTTGTTGTGGCTATTGCCGCCCGCGGGCTCGCGCTTTTTGCGGGTACTGCCTGTTTCTGTACCACCCGTCGGCAGTGCAGCAGACCGGGCGCTGACGCGGGCCGAATTCAGGGCCAGGGTGATGACAGCGCTGTGGCCGACATGGCGGGGCGGGCTGTCCAGCGTCGGCCAGCCCGCCAGTAGTGCGACATGCAACAGGGATGACAGTAGCAGACTGTATTTCATATGGGATGACAAGACATCACTTTCAGGGATATCGGTATCCCAGTTCCAGGAAAAAGGACCGTTCCGCGGTATTGAAGGTTCTGGCCAATTGGTAGTGTTCATCCAGCAGATTCTCCACCTTGAGACTTGCTTGCCAGTTTTTATACGGCCTGATTTGTACCGTAGCATTGATCAGGGTATAGCCATTCAGTTGACCGCCGAAATCCTTGCGGTTGCCTGTGGTCAGCAGGTCCAGTGCGAGATCGTAGTGCGTCCGGTTGTAGCTGAGGGTGCTGCTCAGGCTGCGTTTGGCACGGCGTAGCAGACGATCATGGGTTTCGTCATTCTGCGGGTCCTGGATGATCCCGGAGACCTTGAGATTCCAGGACTGCAGATTGAAGATATAATTGGCTTCCAGACCGCGGATGCTGGCCGAGCCAATGTTTTCCACGCGGGAGCTCAGGGTGTTGAACTCGATCAGATCATCAATCTGGTTGTCGAAGAGATTGAAATTGACCGCATGATGGCGATTGAAGGTGTGTCGCAGTCCCAGTTCCAGGTTGCGGGAGGTTTCCGGATTGAGATCCCGATTGCCGCCGAAGCCGAAGCGGTCGGTATTGTCCGGCGCCCGAAAGGCGGTCCCGGCGGATGCGGTAATGCGAGTGGCAGGCGTCCAGCGGAAACCGTATTCGATGTTCCAGGAGGTGTGACGATTGAAGCTGTGTGATCCGTCAGCCGGACGGCCAGCAGCAGGTGATGCCGGTCGATATTGATATCGTCCTGCAGATAGGCGGCCTTGACTGAGGTATCTTCATTGAACCCCGAGCCGAAGATGATGCTCGAGACTTTTTCCCGGGTGTACAGAATGCCGGTGGTGAGTAGCTGTTTTTCTCCAAGCTGAATGTCATTCTGCCAGTCCAGGGCATCGCGCCGGGTATGTGCGAAATCGTTGCTCTGGTTCTGGTCGATTTTATCGGTGATATGGCTGAGCTTGAGCGTGGTACCCCAGCGATCCAGCGGAGAGGCCTTGAAACTGACGGAGCCGACGCTGTTTTCATAGTCCTGGTCCAGCGGCGTAAGGAAGAAATCGAGATATTCGGTATTGCCGCTGGTATCCCAGAAACTGGCTTCGATATCCACCGGGCCAACACGAGTGCCGATGTAGCTGTTGATGGTGGTATTGTCGTAGCCACGGTTGACAGTGGAGGCGGTGCGTGTGGGGAAACCGTCGGTTTCATAGAAACTGGCGCTGATCCCGGTGCGAAAATCCCCATCCTTGTGCCTGAGGTCGAACAGGTAATCGCGGCTGTTGTATTTGCCGGTGCTGTAGTGGCCCCGGGCCTTTGTGCCAGGCTGCGCACTGCGGGTAATAATGTTAATGACACCGCCGATGGCCTCGGAACCGTACAGGGTGGAGCGGGGTCCCTTGACGATTTCGATGCGTTCGATGATGTCCGGGCTGATGTTCTGCAGGGCAGCGCCGCCAATGGTGCCCGGGTTGATCTTGACACCATCGATCATTACCAGGGTATGGTTGCTGTCCGTACCGCGCAAAAACAGCGAGGTCGCCTGGCCGGGGCCGCCGTTGCGGCTAATATCGAAGCCGGCATGAAAGCGCAGCAGTTCGGCGACATCCGTTGCCTGAGATTGTTCGATCTCCTCGCGGGTGATGACCACCACGGGCGCGAGTGTTTCGTCGGCAATCTGGGCTGTACGGGTGGCCGTCACCACGATGGGTTCCGAGCTTTCCGGGGCTGCCAGCAGGCTGTGTGACAGCAGCAGGCCTGCCATGATGGGGGGGAAATAAATTTTATGTCTCATTGCTTCTCCTTAGGTGCGCTCACCCGCGCATTGTCAGTGATTGATCGCGGGGATATAGAGAAGCTATGGCGGCACCATACCGTCTCGCCCGCCGCGATTCAGTGGTGTGGATACATCAGGCCGGTCTCCGGGCTCACGAGTGGTCGCATCGACCCCGGGTTGGCGCCTTCCCATGCCTGTGGCACAGTGGCAGTCATGCCAGTCCGGATACTCGTTTACCGTTGCGGGGGCAGCGCCGGCATTGGCCTGGATCAAATGATCCGGCCGCACCGGCTTCCCGTTTCATCCTGGGGGACGACAAGCCCTCCAGAACACCTGAAGCGGGCTAAGATACAATAAGGCAGAGGAAAGATACAAGAGGAAAGGGAAAAGATACAAGATACAAGGTGCAAGGTGCAAGGTGCAAGGTGCAAGGTGCAAGGTGCAAGGTGCAAGGTGCAAGGGGCAAGGGGCAAGGGGCAAGGGGCAAGGGGCAAGGGGCAAGGGGCAAGGGGCGCTGCGTGGCGCAGGTTGGGAGGGCTTAGCTGAGTTTTCTGCGGTTTGTTTTGCGTTGTTGGCGGCTCAGAGCTGCGAGCAGGGTCAGTAGCAGGCTAATGCTGAGGCTGCCGCCGTTGCCATTGTCCGTTTTGGGGGTGGCCCTGAGCGCCTTGACAGTGGTCATGGCCTGGTCCGAATTGTTGGCCGGGTTGCTGTCGTTGATCAGGGCCGCTACCGTGACAGTGTTGAGGAAGTCTCCGGCACCGCGGGGATTGATGGCGATGTCCACTGTGGCCCGGGCGCCGTTGCTCAGCAGGCCCAGTTGGCAATCGATGGTGTTGTATTTTCTGCTGCACTTTCCCTGCGAGGGTACGGCTGAAACCAGATCGGTGTCGCGGGGGATTTCATAACGCAAGCGGGCGCCGTCCACCGCCATCGCGCCGTCATTGGTGACGATGGCCTGGTAGCGGATGTCATTGCCTCGCTGGATGGCAGCGGGAGCGCCTGATAGCACAACTGACAGATCCCCGTCGGCATCATTGATGGTGGCGAGAAAGCTGTCGCTGGCGCCGATGCCCCCGTCGGGACCGATATTGGCGTGAATGGGCTGCTGCGCATTGCTGGTGACCGGCAGATCGGCAGACAGGGTGTAACCGGTGAGATAGGCATTACCCAGCTTGTCGATAGCCAGGGCCGTGCCCCGGTCATTGTGTTGGCCGCCGAACAGACTGGCGTAGCGCAGGCTGCCGGCGTCATTACTGAATTTGGCGACGAAGGCATTGGCGTTGAAAACGATGACGGCATTGTCCTGACGTTGTGGCGGGGGCGCGACAAAGGGACTTTGTGTAGGGAAAGCGCGGGACAGGCTGCTGCCGGCAGCATAGATATCCCCCTGGCTGTCCACCGCGATAGCCGTGATGCTGTCACCTGAGCCGCCGCCCAGATAGCTAAAAAAATCCAGCGCCGAACCGGCGGCGTTGAGACGGGTGAGATAGCCATCATAGCTGCCGGCAATGGTGTCCTGAAAAGATGCCGTACTGACGGCAGCTGTAAAATTCGCCGAACGGGTCTCGCCCGCCACATAGGCCCTGCCGCTGCCGTCCACCGCGATGGCATTGCCGTAGTCATAACGTTCGCCACCCAGATAGGTGGAATAGAGCAGGCTGCCGTTACTACCGATCTTGGTGACAAAGGCATCAAAAGTGTGGATAGTCTCGAACTGGCCATCCTGATTGTCGTCCACCAAGCCATCACATTGACCGTTGGTGCCGCATAGACTATCCAGCGCGCCCGCGCTGACCGGAAAATCGGTGGAAGCGGTATAGCCGGTGAGATAGGCGTTGCCGCTACTGTCCACCGCGATATCACGGCCCACGTCGGTGGCGCTGCCGCCCAGATAATCCGCATATAACAGGGCACTACCACTGGCGTTGAACTTGGCCACAAAAGCATCCTGGGTGCCGGCAAAGACATCGCCCCCGGCAAAGGGGTTGGCTTTGGGAAAGTTGCCGGATGCCGTGCTGCCGGTGAGGAAGGCATTACCGCTGCCGTCGATGGCGATGGCGGTGGCCTGGTCGTCACCCTGACCGCCCAGGTAGCTGGCATAGACCAGGGCATTGCCGCTGGCATTGAGTTTGACGATGACCGCTTCCTGGCCTTCATCACAGAAGCCATCACTGGGACTGGTATCCGTGCAGGCGGGATCGAAAGCACCCGCCGTCGTGGGGAAATCCGGTGAGGCGCTGTAGCCGCTGACAAAGACTTCACCCGCGGCATTCACGGCGATGCCTGTTGCCACGTCTTGCTGGCTGCCACCCAGATAGGTGGTATACAGCGGTGTGCCATCGGGTGCCAGTTTGGTGATAAAAAAGTCGCTTTTGCCTACGGGGGCATCAGGGGGCGTTCGGTTGCAGTTGCTGTCGGTGCCGCAGGCGCTATCCACTGCGCCGGAAGTGACGGCCAGGTCAGTGGAATCGGTGGTGCCGGCCAGGTAGATGTTGTGGCTACTATCGACGGCGATCGCCTGTGCCCGGTCGTCTCCGGAGGCACCCAGGTAGCTGGCGTAGACCAGCACCGGGTCGATGATCAGTGGCAGCCGGGAATCATAGGCGGCGATGCTGAAGCCGAGCTGCCGGGGGCCGGTCAGCCGGTAGCGCCCCGCCACAGGTATTTTTCGCCCATGATGCCACTGATAGATCCGTGGTACATCCTGGAGCAAGCGCCGCGTGCCGTGATGCAGCAAGAGCCTGCCGTGACGATCAATGGTGATGTTCCCCGTGCCGCTAAAGCCCAGGCGGATATTTTCCGGATCGGCGCCGGGTGCCACTTCGAAGTCGTATTCCAGCTGCTTCCCCTGGCCATAGAAGACCATGTCGATGCCTGGATAGACCTCCGTATAACGTACTTTTGCATAGGTGGGAATATCCGTATGCCAACGCGCCGCCTTGCTGCCCGTAAGGTAATGGTGGCGGGCAGCAAGCATCTGTTCGCACCGGATGCGCAGTCGGGGGTTGGCATCCAGTGGCTGGATCAGCAGGGGAGGGGAGTTGCGAGCACCCAGCCTGAGTACCGTGCCCTGTGCCGTCATGCCAATGGCATAGTGTGGGCCGCGGGCCTGAAAGCGTATTGCCCGGTCAGCCTGGCCGCGGTTGGCCTCGAAAGTGAGTCCCTGGCGGGCGGAGATCATGGTGGCCTTGCGGTTGAGTTGCTGATGGAGCCTGTGCGCCGCCGGGCCGGTGCTTTGCCAGTATGCCAGTCCACCCAGTGCTGTCAGCGCCGTCGTAATGAACAGGCTGCAGCCAATCCAGGGTGCATGGATATTGATTTTATTGTGATACACGCCCTTATTACCTCCCCGTAACCGGGCATGCCGCAGCAACTTCTGGCTGCTTCTTCCGGGATTGAGAGGAAGTGGCAGACCCCGATCCGGCGATTTTACCCGTTCGTGGTCTTGAATGCCATGATCTGCTGCGCGACGCTCCATGTTATCGCCAGACCGGCGATAGCATGGATTATCCTGGATGGCGCGGTTTTCGGCGAGTCCAGCCGCTTGCTAGCGCCATTTATTGGCTGGCAGTTTCTGTCCCCTGGAATCCAGCGTCAGGTTGCCATCCGCTGTTTGTGCAGACCCGGCTGTGGCGGTGAGAATCACGCAGTTGTTGATGCCGGTGCCGCAGGCGGCGGCGCTGATGGTGTAATAGCCTTCTGGAGAAGTCGTGGCGGCCGGCAGTTGAGCAAGGGTTTTGGTATAGGTGTTGTTTTCCGTAAAATAGCGTTCCTCGCGCGCCATCACATCCATCAGGGTGGCCTGCCCATCGGAACGCCGGGCCTGGGACATGCTATTCTGATAGGCCGGAACGGCAATCATGGCCAGGATACTGATAATCGCGACGACGATCATCAGTTCAATCAGTGTAAAACCTGGTGCTCGTTTGTTTTTCATGTCAGTTCCTTACAGTGATGTGGACTATTCAAGCCCCCGGCGTCCCCGGTAATTTTTCGGCAGCACCCAGATTTCATCGATCAGGCCCCGCCTGTTATCGATAAATGCGAGACCTACCATCATCCCCTTGCGCAGGCTGTTCAGCAGGCTGAACTGGGTATTGAGCGAATGGACCCGGGTCTGGGAGGAAAAATGCATGAGGGTATCGTTGATGACAATATCCCGGTTGGCCAGATCCATGCGGTCGATGGTGCCCGTGCGCGTGAAATGCGCGGGATAATAGGCGGTCAGGCTGCCTGCCAGAATGGTGGCTGCGGGTGCCAGCAGGCAGAGTAGCAGCGCGGTGCTTACAATCAGCTTGTTCATTTTAGTGTGCTCCGTCGTTTACATGGCTGAATATACGAAATAAGGGTGTGACGCTCCATGGCATCAGGGCGTGACCTCCCGCCAGGAAAGCCGCCCGGGCGGGGTCGTGGTACCGGCATCGATGGTTCTGACATCCACATTACCCTTGTCATCCGGGGTGTACATTTTTTTGCTCAGGAAATTGGAGCCGGCGGGAATACCATCCAGTCTGACGCCACCTGGGGAATTGCCGCTGGTGGCATCGCCGCTGTCTACCTGGCCATCATTGTTGACATCGAAGACCGGGGTGACCGGGCGGCTGCCATCCACCAGCTGCAATGCCATCAACCAGCCATAGCCCTGGGAGTTACAGGAGGAAGGATCCGGGATCAAGGTATTGAAGAACACGTATTTTCCCCGGATCTTGGTATTGACCACGACACGTTCTCCGCCCGTGGGCAGATCAAAGTACCAGCCGGACTGGCTGTTGTAGTCCACTATATTGTTAGTCGGGACGCGGAGATTAACCGTGGAACTTGGGTCCAGAGTCTGGGCGATCAGGTTACTTCGAGTATAGGGTAAGGGCCCGGGGGCGGGACCGTCGTCCCATACGCCATAGAAGCTCTGGATGTCGCTGTTACCCTTGTCACCGTTTACCAGAAACTGGCCGGTGCCGAAGAAGATTAGCAAATTGGGTTCATTGGCTACGGTGGTGGTCTCGTGAGGATGTCGGGCGATGACCGGTTTGTCCGTAATGGGCTGATTGATACCACCAATACTGGCGGCAAACAATGCCTTCTTGTTTGGTCCATTCTTGTAGGCCACATCCCACTGGCTGTCGCTGGTGTTGGAGAGATCGAAGGCCCACAAGTTGCCCATGAGGTCGCCGGCGTAGACCCGGTCAGCCTTGCCATTGCCATCGATGTCCACCACGGCAGGGGTAGAGAGGCCATTGCGGTTGCCGGCGGTACCGGCGCCGGTAGTGATTTTGCGGTAGCCACTGCCATCCAGGTAATAGATGAACAACTTGGCTTCGCCGCTACCCAGGTCATTGTAACCATTGCCAAAGATGGCGGCCCATTTGCCATTTTCCATCAACGCGATCGTGGGCTTGCTGAAGGTATGGCCCAGGTCGCTGTCATCGTTGCTGCTAAATTCCCATTGGACAATGCTGCTGGCATTGGCTTCGCTGAAGGTCGTTGGGTCAGTGATATCCAGTGCGAACAGTCCGCGACCACCGGCCCGATAGCCGCCGATGAGAAGTGTCTTCCAGGCTCCACCCAGATAGACATCGGCAACGGTGGGGCTCAGGTCAGCATAATAGCGATGGGCGCTGCTATAGGCCTGATCAGTCAGATAATGCAGGCCCTTTCCCGATTGATTACTGAACAGCATATTGGGGATATAGGCCAGTATCTCGCTGCCGTCAGTGACCCGGAAGCCGTGTAGCATACCGTCATTGGCGCCCACATAGGTTACGCTGGGCCGGGAACCCATGCTGTTCTTGAAGTTGGAGTAGAGGCCATCGCCAATGGAGGGATCATCCTGATACCCTGACTGGGCGTCACCCACGTACACTGGGTTTGAGTGGACGATATCGCCGAGGGCGCTGCTGCGGATGCGGAAATTCAGTCCGGCACCCTCATTGCTGCGGTCACCACGCAGATAGTCAATGCGTGCCTGCCCTTTGCCATCAGCGCTTCCTGAGGACCCGGTATTGAGATCATCCTTTTGTCTGGTGGAGAGATTGGCCAGGGTGTCGAAGGGGACACCGTTGCCGGTATTGTCATTGTAGGTGATGATTGTTCGGCTGCTAGGTAACTGGCTGTCCAGGGCATCGGCACTGTTCCAGGCCGTGGTGGTCAGCGTGCCGTCCATGGCGAGATTGGTGGCGATCAGTTCACCCTTCCAGTTATCGGAGGGGTTGAATTTGGCCTGAAAGACCAGGCTGCCGGTATCCAGCGTAGTCGTGTTGAAGGCCACGGCAGAGGCCGAGCTGAGGCCCCGGGCGGCACTGGCAAAGGAGGATTGCAGGCCATTGATCAGTCCAGTGGTATCCTGGGCGCTGAAAAATTCACCGCGGCCATTGTAGGCGGCATGCCACAAATCATCGATTTTCTGGGGATCGCCACTGGCGGGGTCTGGCCAGCTGAAGGCGCTATTGGTCGGGTCCGTGTCGCTGGGGTCCCCCGGAGTTTTGGTGTCGTCGGGGTCCAGGGTGCCGGTAACGCCGAAGGCCACGGTGTAGGTCACCATATGTTGATGTGAGGCCTGATCCCTGTCAGTAGGCGAGAAAGGTACCTCGTTGGGCAGGCTGTTGTTCAGGTCGCGCTCGTAAAAATGCATGGCTACATCGGCCAGGGTTCTAGAGTGACCATCGCCATAGGGCGGGCCGTCGAAGGCGGTATTATTGTCACCATCGGTATTGCTGGGCGATATTGACGGACTCCAGCCGTTGTAGAAGCCGTCGGTCATCAGGATGGTTACGTTCTTCTGACACATGCCCGCTTTGGCGGCCGGCAGGATGGGGCAGCTGGAGCCACTGGCACCGAATAGATTGCCGTTCTGGCACTCGAAATACAGGCCCACCTGGCGCAGCCTTTCCCGCAAGGGGGTGCCGCCACTGGGGCGAGTCTGAAATACCTTGTCGAAAAAGGCTTTTTTACTGCCGGTGGACGGATCCTGGTTCATCGAGGCCACTTTGATTTTGACATTATTATTATTGTTAATGGTGCCATAGCCGATGCGCACCCCGGTCAGGTCTGCCGAGGCATTGGCAATGGCGTTCTTGGTGGCCAGTGCACGGCTGCGGTAGTAGGTGAACCAGTTGGCGAAATTCTGGATTTCTTCTGCATAGCTGCACTGCAGGGGGTTGGCGCAGTCAGTGCGGTTAGTACCGCCAGGATAATTGAGCGGCGGTGTGGGGGTCATGTTGGTGGGCGCGTTGGTGATTTCCACCAGCTGATGCGCATCTCCAGGATCCACTACACCATCACCGTTGCTATCGGTCCAGATGTAGTACCGGGCCGGGTAATAATTATTGATGGTGGAAAAACTGTGGCCTGGAAAATCAGTCCCATATGACATGGCTTTGGTCAGGTTGACACTGCTGGCGCCGGGATTGTAAGGGTCGACCAGCGCCGCTGCGGGAATGGCATTGCCATAGGGTACGCCGGCGTTATTGACCCCTTTCCATGGGGTATAGGTGAAATTGGGATTGTAGTAGATCTTGTTATACTGGAAATTTCTGCTGCGCCACACGCCCAGGGCCGGCCAGGGTTCGCCCCAATTATTGATGGCGTATTCTTCGCTGGCCACCACCCAGAAATAATTATTGCCCGGGGCCGGCATGCTGTAGAAATAGGCGTAGCCGTTTAAGGAGACGATGCCATTGGATTCCGGTGTCATCAGCGTCCACTCCATACTGCCCGAATCGTCGGACAGAAAGACGATATTGGGCTCCACGGCCGGGCCGACATACAAGGGGGTCTGCGCCAGTGTCCCGGGTGCGGCCTGTACCGTGCCGGGAGGGGCTGCCAGCAGGCCGGCGGTCAGCAGGATGGTCAGGCCAAAAAATTTCAAAGGGGCGGAATACAGTTGTTTCATCATCTTTCTCCTGGAATCGGTAGCTGTCGTACGTTTACAGTCCGCTGCAATCACTTGGCGTAGTTCGACTGCAGATAGACCACGGCATTATCGCTTCCTCCTGTACCACGGGCGGTGACCCTGACGGCAGTCAGGCTGGCCTGTCCGGTGGATTCTCCATAACCGGTGATATTGAGCGCATTATTGTTATTGCCCACTGTGCCCAACAGTTCAATGATGTAGCGTGGCTGAGTGGTGATGCCACTGATGTTGCCGGAATAGCTGCGGGAATTGGCCCAGGTGGCATTGCTGAAAATATCTGGATTACTACCGGCGGGATATAGGCCCTGGTTGGTGCCGTCAAAGGCGGCGGCAGGAACCTGGATAGCCGTATTATAGTAATTTTCCGCATCCCGCAGTGTTGCTTCGGCAGCCTGGAAGGCCAGACTGCGGTCACGGACATTGCCGGTCATTTTTTCCTCCATGCCGGAAGTGCTGATGCCGGTGATGCCAATCAGGGTCATGACGATGAGTATCATCAGGCTGACAAGCAGTGCCGCCCCCCGTTGTGATTGTCTGCTTTGTGGTATCATTTTCTGGTCCTCGTGACAGGCATTACAAAATTCCGCGGTTGCGCAATTTGACAGTGGTGCTGAATATCCGCCGGATGCGCAGATCATTGGCCAGTGTGGTGACGCCATTGAAAGTATAAGTCTGCGGGGTGGAGGCAATATTGTCGGCACTGCGCAGCAGCAGGCCGACCCGTACGCTGACCACATTGGCCATGTTGGTGACGTTGTTGGCGCTGACATAGCGATTGGCGATACTGTCATTGTCGAGATCCTCGCCATACAGCACCTGCATGTTTTCTACATCCTCGACCAGTTCCTGGGCCGGCAGGGCACCGTTGGCAATGAGCGAGCGGCGGAACAGGGCCGGGGCGCCTGTGGCACCGGTGCCGATGTAGTAGACATTGGTTTGCAGGCGGGCTACCTGGGCGTCAGCCGCATAGTTGTTGGCCAGCAGTGGGCCGGTATTGCCCGGTACCCAGCCGCCGGCATTGCTATGGACGATATTGACCCCGAAGCCGACGATTTGCTGGTTGGTTGCCTGAAAAATGGAGGCCCTGTTGCAGTCGGTGACCATGAGGATGTCGCCATTGTTGATGTTGTTAGCTGCCGGGTTGACAAACAGGCCGGCGGCATTGGTGAATGGTGCGGTCAGCCCAATACCATTGGTGGCCAGGCCGCGTGTCACGAAGACATCGGTGTTGTTCAGTACCTGGCCGGCGATGAGCGGGTCCAGTGCCGGTGTCCAGCCGCCACCATTCCATTCATTACCTGCCAGCGGGGTGGTGTAGTCCCAGCCGTAAGCAGTGGGATTGTTAAGCAGGGATTCAATATTGGCGGCAGTGCCGGTATAGCAGCCCGTATAGCCCGCCATACGCAGATCTTCGGCCATGAAGCTGATGGCGAAGCGACCATTCTCCTGAACCCGGGCACTGGCCTCCAGCGTTCGGTAGGAGATCTTGCTGCTCTGGAAGATTTGTAACACACCAGTGAGCAGGATTACGCTGATTCCCAGGGCAATCATGATCTCCACCAGGGTCATGCCCCGTTGTTTGACGGCCAGGGTGAGGAATATGCGCTTTTTCATAGGGTGGTTACCACTGCCAGGGTTTTGGGTGCCTGGGTCCCACGACTGTCGTCCCACTGCACCGTGATCGTGAAGTTGTTGCCGTTTCTGGTGATGGCGCCGTCCCCGCTGGGGAGCAGATTGGCCAGCGCCTGTTTCCAGGTAGACAGATCGGCTGCGGCCAGGGCCGCAGGCGTACAGTTGGCGCCAAGGCCGTCACAACTACTGTTGGGCAGGTTGACACCGATGGCGACATCGTAGGCACCGGTGAGGGCGATGTTGCGATTGACGCGCATCCGGTCAGTGATGTCATCAGCAAGTATCGTAGCCTGAGAACGCTGATAGGCGCTGTGATTGTATTGCATGCCGGTCAATTGCAATCCGGCCAGGCCCAGTAGTCCGATAGCCAGTACTACGACGGTCACCAGGATCTCAATGAGGGTGAATCCTCGCTGCCGAGCTGTTGCCAATGTTGGTATTTTTAGAAGATTCATAGGGACGACCTCAACAGCCTGGCTGGGGGCTGACATTGGTGGGGCGGCCGGTGGCGGTGATATTGATCTGCCGGCCAGGTTTTCCCGTGGTGTTGCAGATCACCATGGAAACCGCCGCACCCCCATTGAGGAAGCCACGCGGGGTGTAGGTCAGCGTGTTGGCGCTGCTGGTTACCGTGGTCGTGCCATGCAGTGCGCTGCCAATACGCAACACCTGGTTGTTGCTATCGAGAATAATCCAGCCTTGCTGCCAGCTTGCACCAGTGCAGCTGCTCTGGTCGGTGCTGGTGCACAGGGTGACATTGGCGCCACGTCTGACCGCTTCGCTACGCGCCATGTTGATTGTGGCAATCAGTTCATTGGTTTGCGTGCTGAGTCGGTTATTACGGATGACATCGGTGAAGGCCGGTACACCAAAAGACAGCACGATTCCCGCAATTGTCAGCGTCAACATGAGTTCAACCAGGGTAAAACCGCTATTCGATTTATTCATGGCTAAAGTGATAACACCCCTTGTTTCCGGCGTCACGCCAATCCAGACAAACTGTAGTTTTTGCCCGATAAACGGTCGCTGCTGTGAGTATCCGGGAAGTCATGTCCCGGATACTTAAATGATTTTGCTCTCCTGGTTATCGGCCGGTCAGATGAATGGTTTACTCCGGTTTAACACGCGAGCCTTGCCGTAGATGGCGGGGCTCCGCGTAATTGGAGCGGCGGGGGGCGATGGGCGGGAATTGGGGCTCAGGACTGGAATTGCCGGAGGATCTTTTTGACCGTGCCCGCGTGACGCCGGCTGACTTCAGGTCGCGCGGTGGAATCTCGCAGGACCACGTGAGAGCGCCCCTGTTTATCCTTCTCCAGCCCGGCAAGAAAGGGTTTTGCGATCAAGGTGTTGCGGTGGATGCGGAGAAAATATTCTGTAAATTCCCGCTCCAGGGATTTCAGTGCCTCCTCGATGAGGATTTCTCCTCTACGGTAATATATGGTTACATACTTGTGTTCGGCGCGGCAGCAAATGATCTCCTCAATGGGAATCAGATGCATGGTCCCGCGGCTGTGGGCGCATATATGGCTGCGGGTTTCATATTGTCCCTCGTGCTGGCGGATATTCTGTAATTGAGAGGCTTTAAGGTGCCGGGCCTTTTTCAGTGCCTGCTCCAGACGTTGTTTGCGAATGGGTTTAAGCAGGTAATCTATGGCATTGGCTTCAAAGGCCGACAGGGCATGATCACCGTAGGCGGTGGTAAAAATCACCGCAGGTGCAGATTCATCAGCAGCCAGATGGGTTGCCGTCTCCAGACCGTCGATACCCGGCATGCGGATATCCAGCAGGATCAGGTCCGGTTTGAGCTGGTGACTCAACAGCAGGGCCTCCTTGCCGTTACTGGCCTCACCGACGACCTGCAACTGACCCATTTCTTCGATCAGGCTCCGCAGTCGCGCGCGTGCCAGGGGTTCGTCATCAGTGATCAGGATGTTCATTGTCGTGCTCCTGGCAGGGGAAACTCAGGGATGCCTGGAAGGAAGTCCGCTCCTGGCGGGTTTCCAGCCGGCCCTGCTTGCCGTAGTACAAACGTAGTCGTTCACGAATATTTGCCATGGCCATATGATTTGAATTGCGTCGCTCAGGGTGTGGGCGACTCATGCGTGGATTAGCGATGCTAATGATAATCCGCTTGTTTTGCAGGTGGCCATGAATCCGGATGATCCCGCCCTTGGGGCAGGGTTCAATACCATGATAGATGGCATTTTCCACCAGCGGCTGAATCAGCAGTGCCGGTAGCCGGGCAGTGCCGGGAAGATCCTTGATCTGCCAGTCGACCTGTAAACGATCGCCCAGGCGTAATTGTTCGATGCCCAGGTAGCGCCGGCTGAGCGCCAGCTCTTCTTCCAGGGTGCTGAGCCGGGCGGCATCGGACAGACTGACTCTGAACAGCTCTGCCAGATCCTCGATCAGGGTTTCGGCCAGTGCCGGTTGGCTGCGTGTCAGGCTGGCGACGGTATTCAGGCTGTTGAAGAGAAAATGCGGGCGAATGCGTGATTGCAGCGCCTGGATGCGGGACTGTGATTCTGCCTCCATCGTCTGTCGAGTTTGATGTTGCACATAAAAATAACGCAAAACCACGGCGCCGATAATACCGCTGACCGTCATGTTGCGCAGCAGAAATGTTGTTTGCGGGTCTGATATCACAGCATAGTCCAGGCCATTATTGTGGCCAATCCAGTAGGCAGCTTCACTGAGCAGTGCTGTGACCAGCAGGATGAGCAGGAAGCTGAGCAGGCCCGCTGCAAGATCGTTGATCCGCCCCAGATAGTTGCGGCACAGGCACAGCAATGCCGTACAGGAGAGTGCGACCCACTGCATGAACAGGGAAATCAGGCTGAGGTTACTCCAGCGGTCGAGTGCGCGGCCCTGGGGCGCCAACGCCAGGATAAAGGCAAGTAATTCGGCAATGACGATGACGATAAAGACAATACGGATATGGCAAAAGTCGGGAAGAAAATTATTGCTGGTATTGCCATTACCGTGACACACCGACCTGGATGAGAAAGCGCTATGCAGGGAGTTGGGAATCCTTGTCAGGGCCATAGTACTGAGTCTCTGAATCTCTTTTAGGCATCAGCAGATTAATATGCCCACCATGCTCGCTACGATTGCCTGAATCCGATGACCTCCCGGGCAATTAACGGCGAAATCCGGGGGTGCAAGTGTGCTCATAATGAACTTGCCGGCTAAAGCATGCTTTCCCCGGCAACTGTATCGGCGGCCGATCTGGAATCTTCAGGCTGTGGCTAATAGAGCGCTGCTACAGTCCGCAGCAGCGCTTTCAGTTGCTGGTCATCCTGGGGCCCGGTTTTTAGTGTGCGGAGTCTCTCCAAGTCCGCAGGTGTATCGACATCCCAGAGTGGGTCCTGGGCATGCCAGCGCCATTGCAGCTGCTGGAGCCGTTGTGCACTGGTCCGGAATACCTGCGGGCCGCCCCACTCCGGTCTATTGAACAGGGCAGCATCGAAACGCCGCAGGCCAATGAGGGCATAGCCCCCGTCTGTGGTAGGGGTGAGTACGGCATCCGTATCCCCCTGGAGGATCTCACAGGCCTGGCGTAGCCGGCTGCTATCCAGCAGGGGGCAGTCGGTGCCGATGAGGATGGCGGCCCGGTGTTTCCGCAGCGTTGTGGTCAGGGCATGCGCCATGCGCTCACCCAGATCGGTGCCCTGTTGCCTGTGCAGACTCAGGGGGAAGTTTTCCTGACAGTGCCTGAAAAAGGGGTGCCCGATATCCGGTGCGCACCACAGTTCGACGGGGCAGAGGGCCTGGCGCGTACAGCGCTGCAGGGTGTGTAAAGCCAGGGCCTCATGGCAGCGGGCGGCCTTTATCGCGCCGAGACGTGGCGCCAGGCGGGTTTTGACCTGGCCGGCCAGCGGCGCCTTGCAAAAAACAAGCAGGCGGATATCGGGGTAAGGCGGGGTGTTCGGACTGTCCGGCATGGTTATGCAACTATACAACAGGGAAGCCGATGGGTCTGTGATCCCTTGGAAGCGCGAACCGTACCAGCCTGCGTCGGAATAAAGCTAAAACGGCAGGCGGGGCCCCGATGATTTTATCTATATTTGTTGCAATATCTTTATGAGCTGCTCCTGTAGTCAGGGCAATGATAGGGCATTTTCGGAGTTTTATGTGAATAATGAATAAAATATGTTTACATTCATTATTGGGCTTCTTATACTTCGCCCATGGTTATTGATTCACAGGCGGTGATTCTGGTAGCGGCTGCCCGGCGTTTTGCCGATTACGGTTACTGCAAGACCACCATGGCAGAGATTGCTGACGACTGTGATATGAGCGTGGGCAATCTCTACCAGCATTTCAGGAGCAAAGAGGCCCTTGCAGTTGCCTGCATGTCGCATCAGATGGCGGCCAAGCTGGCGACAGGCCTGGACGCGGCGCGGAAGGAAAGGGATGCCCTGGCAGCCCTGCAGTGTTTTTTGCTGGTGCGCTTGCGCATTGGTCACGATCACTTTGCGAACACCCGTCACCTCTTCGATATGATGGCCATGATCAATGCCCGTCACCGGGATCTGTTACTGCGCCATGAAGCGCAGGTAATCGAGGCAATCGCCGGGATGCTTGAGCAGGGGGTGGCGCAGGGGCAGTTCGCCTGTGACGATACGCGTCAGACGGCCTACGACATCCATCAGGCCACCCTGCGTTACAACAGCCCGGTCAACCTGAAATACAATGAGTTGTCTCTGTTGGAGGCTGATCTGCAGCGTTTGGTGACCCTGCTCTACCGGGGCTTGCGATGCTGAATAACACCCGGGAGGCCTATGGTTGGGTGGCGATCGGCCTGCACTGGCTGATGGCTTTGGGTATTTTCGCCCTGTTCGCGCTGGGGGTGTGGATGAAGACGCTGGACTATTACGACCCCTGGTATCACGAGGCGCCGGATCTTCATCAGGACTTCGGTATGCTCCTGTTTGGGCTGTTGCTGTTGCGTCTGGCTTGGGTTTGGGTCAACGTCAAACCGGCGATCCAGGGTCCAGCCTGGGAGCGGAGGGTGGCCGCCATGGTGCATCGGCTGTTCTATCTGCTGATGTTCATTATTATGTTTTCCGGTTATTTGATTCCCACGGCCGAGGGGGAGGCCTTGGCGGTCTTTGGCCTCTTTTCGGTCCCCGCCGGGTGGATCCTGAATCCGGCGCAGGCGGATCTGGCCGGGGCAGTGCATCGCCTGATGTCCTGGAGCATCATGGCATTGGCTGGACTGCATATGGCCGCCGCCCTCAAACATCATT
>Ga0114931_10000669_pt1 | contig 42604 bp, 30 predicted proteins | sample 2SBtaG_FD_89579 | JGI IMG/M metagenome (GOLD analysis project Ga0114931, IMG submission 89579) | Deep subsurface microbial communities from Kolumbo volcano to uncover new lineages of life (NeLLi) - 2SBTROV14_V59a metaG | ecosystem: Environmental > Aquatic > Marine > Volcanic | place: Kolumbo... | reverse complement strand
TCATACGGTGCTTGATACACCAAGCAAGCTTGTCATGTCAAGCCGTTCCGGTTGGCAGCCGGCTTCCGCCGTTCACGGGAACCGTGTCAAGGTCCGAGGAAACGTCGACCCGGTATTAAGTAGGCGTCCGCTGCGGTATTTTCGGCCCCGAAAGCTCGAATCGGGGGACATCGACAGAGACACAGGAGTGCCGCCCGGTTGATACAGGTTGGAAGACGGAAAAGCGCATCGCGCGGGACGATTGCGTGCTGTGCGGGTGTCACAACACCGGTTGCAGGGCCTCCGCCGCGAAAAACCAAGTATCTTCTTGACTTTCGCGGCAATCGGAATTACGCTGATCCGCGTATCCGCGTTATGGCAACGAGAGAAAGAATGAGCGAAGAGGACATGACTTTTGGTCGAGCCATCAGCAAGGCCCGCAAGGAAAAGGGATTGAACCTAAAAGACGTGGCATCACGGATTCGCCGCGAGGACGGACAGACAATCTCGCCGCAATACCTGAACGATATCGAACATGACCGGCGGAGTCCGTCGTCGGATCACATGGTACAGCAGTTTGCGGAGGTGCTGGAGATCAATCGGGACTGGCTTTACTACCTGGCGGGCCGGTTTCCTGAAGACGTGCGCAGGCAGCAGCTTTCCGAAAAAGAAGTCGCGCAGCGCATGGTCGCGTTTCGAGGCGGCCCGCCCAAGGGTAAGGGAAAGAAATAATGGTGAGGTACGTCCCTGACCGGACCGGCCGGTTTTCGCAACGGCCGCATTACAAGCCCGAAGAGCTGGACAGGGAGTGCGAGAGCATCATCACCAGTTTCCTCAAGGAGACCTACGGCGACGCCAGTTTCCCGGTCTCGACCGACGACCTGACGCGCCTCATCGAGCGCGACAGCGACGACCTCGACCTGTATGGCGACTTGTCCGTTTTCGGACCGGACGTCGAAGGCGTCACCGAATTCCGGCCCGGACAGAAGCCGCTGGTAAAGATCTCCGCGCGGCTCGCGAACGATGATCGCCGCGAGAACCGGCTGAGGACGACCCTAACCCATGAGTACGGTCACGTTCATTTTCACACCTACCTCTGGGACATCGAGCCGCCGCAGCGAGACCTGCTTGCGCAGGACCCCAACGCCAACAAACAAATCTGCAAGAGAGACACGATCCTCGAAGCCGTTCAGTCGGACTGGATGGAGTGGCAGGCGGGCTACGTTTGCGGCGCCCTGTTTATGCCCGTCTCCCGGGTCCGCGAACTGGTCGGCGCATACAAGGAGGCCCACGGCCTGTTCGGCGCCGTGGGCCACGCAGGCGTGCATGGCCAAACCCTGATCGCCGAGATGCAGACTGCGTTTCAGGTCTCCGCCGACGCGGCGCGCGTCCGGCTGCTCAAGCTCGGGTACCTCGGCGAAGTCGACGCCGGCCCGTCTCTCTTTAGCGTCTAGCCTCGGTTTTTGGGTCCTGATCAAAGGGCTTGCGATTCATTACGGGCGGTGTTACGCTAATTAGCGGATCGGCGGAATGGCGTTTCGCCGGGGTTCATACCAAATGGCACAGGAGAAACACGATGCAAAAGCAGTTCACGATCTACATCGACGGCGAGGCGTTCGAAGCGCCGGAGAAGACCATGACCGCCAACGAGATCCTCTCGCTCGGCGGTCTTTCGGCTGACGAGCACTACCTCGTCGAGATCAAGGGTAAGCACCAGGACTCCTTCGAGGGCAAGGGCGGGGAGGAAATCCACCTGCACGAGGGCTCAAAGTTCATCAGCGTCTTCATCGGGCCAACGCCGGTTGCCGACAGTCAGCCGGCGGACGCCGGCACGAAGTTGACCGGCGCGCGCCTCTTTGCCGCCCAGCTCCGTCAGGCGGGCTACGACGTGACCGAGTTGCCCGATCATCACGTCAGGTTTCCCTACACAGTGAATGTCGGCAAGTACGCCGGGCTGGCGCTGGAAATGGGCTTCGTCGTGCCGGAGGACTTCCCAATGACCCCACCCCACGGCCCGCACGTCAACAAGCGGCTGCACCCCAACAAGAGCGGAGGGAACCACCCCGGCGGTGGCATCCATTCCAGCCCGGGCCACAGCAAGCACTTCGGGCCTGACTGGCAGCACTGGAGCCGCCCGCATCCGAAATGGACCGACGGCCCCCGCAGCGCGGTGCGATACATGGCGTTCATCCACGGCCTCTGGGCGAGCCAGTGAGCAGCGTCAGATACAGCGTCGCGCTCTCCTCTGGGGTCGCGGTACAGCTTCGTTGCCACCTGCTTCAGCACATTGCGCAAGGCATGTTGCAGGAGGACATGTGCTTCGCACTCTGGCGGCCGAGCACAGGCCGGAGGCGCAGCTCGGCCATCGTGACGGAGATCGTTTTGCCCAGGAACGGCGAGCGCGAACTCCACGGCGGGGCCAGTTTCTTGCCGGGCTATGTGGAGCGGGTCACCGCCGCTGCTCTGGAACGCGAAGCAGGGATCGCGTTCCTGCACAGCCACTTCACGCCGGGCTGGCAGGATATGAGCCCCGAGGATGTCGCAGCTGAATGCCGGCTTGCACCACGCGTCTTCGCCGCGACGGGACTCCCCCTAGTCGGGCTGACGATGGGGACCGACGGCGCGCTGAGCGCACGCTTCTGGCCACGCATCGGGCGCGGACAGTTCGAACGGGAATGGTGCGGGACAGTTCGTGTCGTCGGTGACGACTTCGGCGTCATCTTCATGGAGCAACTGGCGCCGAAACCCACCTTCAAGGAAGCGCTGAAGCGCACGTATTCTGCCTGGGGCGAGGAAAAACAGGCCATGCTGGCGCGCCTGCATTGCGGCGTTGTCGGTGCTGGGAGTATCGGCGCGCTGGTCGCCGAGGCGCTGGTCCGCATGGGCGTCGAGACTATCAGCCTGATCGATTTCGACAAGGTCAAGGAACACAACCTCGACCGGCTTTTGCATGCCACGACCGCCGATATTGGTCGCCTGAAGGTCGAGGTCGCCGCGGAGATGCTCCGCCGGCATGCCACGGCGGATAATGTCGATATTCGCCCTTATCCCTATTCCGTGACTCGCGAAGACGGCCTGAAAGCGGCCCTGGACTGCGACGTATTGTTCAGTTGCGTTGACCGCCCGTGGCCGCGGCAGGTGCTTAACATGCTGGCCTATGCCCACCAGATACCCGTCACCGACGGCGGGGTGCGCATAAGCGTCACCCCTTCTAAGAGGTTGCGCAGCGCCGATTGGCGCGCACATGTCGCGTTGCCGGGACGGCCCTGTCTCGAATGCCTCGGGCAGTTCGATCCCGCCCATGTCGGTATGGAGCGGCAGGGTTTGCTCGACGATCCAAGTTATATCGAAGGGCTGCCGGATGATCACTTCATTCACCGCAACGAGAACGTGTTCGCCTTCGCGATGAACGCTGCCGGGCTGGTGGTGCTGCAATTCCTCAGCCTTATCGTGCAGCCGTCCGGTGTTTCCAATCCCGGCGCGCAGCTCTACCACTTCGTCACCGGCACGCTCGACAAGGACAAGCTGGACCGCTGCAAGCCGGATTGCCTGTTCAAGGACCACATCGGCTCCGGGGACCGCTTCCCCTTCTCGTTGATCTGATCGCTCCCGGTGGCCGGGGTCAGTAGTTTCTGTCGTAGAGCGCGGCCCGCAACTCAGTCTTCGGGGGATGAACTCAAACGCGCGCGGCCGCTCAAGCTAGCCTGTCGTCATTTCTGGTCAGATCGTCCTGCCTTGACAGTAATCCCGCTCAGACCCTCTATCGATAAGGCTGCCAAGTAGCGACCGTGGTGCCGCTGGCAAAAACGTTCCCAACGAACGCTGAGGCCTACTGACTTTCAAAAAATCCCCTGGGAACGCGCAAACGGTTTTTCATGGACAGACGGAAAGCCAGCTCCAATTATCCGTCCCCATGTTAAACCAAACGATCACTGCATTGATCCCCTTTCGGGCCCAGACCGAACGAGACGAGGGACCTATCACTCGCCCGGTAACCCAGGCCGAGGTCCAGAGTCTCTACGAACGGCCGGATTCGTTCACCGACCTCCTACCCTGGGTGGAGTACGACCCGGAGAGCCGGGTGTTCCTGCTGGAGGACGGCGTGAGCGTGGGTGCGCTGCTCGAGATCACGCCCGCGGCGACCGAGGCACAGTCCGGGGCCGAGCTCGCGCGCCTGCGCGACAACCTGCAGAGTGTGCTAACCGACGCCGTGCCGGAGGAGGACGGGGCGCCCTGGGTGCTGCAACTCTACGTCCAGGACGAGCCAAGCCTGGATGCGCTGCGGCGCCAGGTCCGCGACTACATCCAGCCGCAGCTCCGGGACACCGACCTCACGTGCGACTACCTCGAGCGCCTGACCGCGCACCTGCAGCGGATCTCGGCCCCCGGCGGCCTGTTCGTGGACACCGCCGTGACCGGCGGGAGCTGGCGCGGGCAGGTCCGGCGGGTGCGGGCCGTGCTGTACCGGCGCCTGGGTCGAGGCGCCTGGTTCGACCCGGCGCTCGCGCCCGAGGCGGTGCTCAACGACGTATGCGTGAAGCTGGTCTCGGCACTCGCGGCCGCAGGCTTCCAGGCGCGCCGCGGCGAGGGCCGCGACCTCTACGAGTGGATGCTCCAATGGTTCAACCCGGCGCCGGCGATCGCCGAAGGCGACCCCCACAGGCTTTCCGAGGTCGCACCCTACCCCGGCGACGAGGAGCTGCCCTTCGGCCGTGACCTCGCCGAGCTGCTCACGCTGTCCATGCCGCGCTCGGACGCGCGCACCGCCACCTGGTGGTTCGACGGCCTGCCGCACAAGTTCGTCACGGTCCAGAGCCTGCGCCGCCCGCCGGCCATCGGCCACATGACCGCCGAGCGGTCCGCCGGCGAGAACGTCTTCGCCCTGTTCGACCGCCTGCCCGAGCACACGGTCATGGTGATGACCCTGGTCGTAAAGCCGCAGGATGCGCTGCGCAACCACGTGGCCGCAGTGAAGCGCGCGGCGGTGGGCGACGGCGCCGAGGCTGTGGTCACCCGGGCCGACGCCGAGGCCGCCGAGCTCGAGATGGCCCGCGGCAACAAGCTCTACCCCCTGGCCATGGGCTTCTACGTCCGCGCCGAGAACGCCGCGGCGCTGCGCGGCAACATCAACCGTTTGTGCGCGCTGCTCGTCTCCAACGGCCTGCAGCCCATCACCGAGGAGGCCGACCTGCTGGCGCTCGACAGCTACATCCGCAACCTGCCCATGGCCTACGACGCGGGCCTTGATCGCGTCTCGCGCCGCTCGCGGCTGGTGTTCTCGCGCCACGCGGCGAACCTCCTGCCGCTCTACGGCCGCTCGCGCGGCAGCGGGCACCCGGGGCTGGTGTTCTACAACCGCGGCGCCGAGCCCATGGCGTTCGATCCGCTCAACCCCGAGGACCGCAAGAAGAACGCCCACATGCTGATCCTGGGGCCGACCGGCGCCGGCAAGTCGGCGCTGCTCGTCTACCTGCTGATGCAGATGATGGCGTTGTACCGGCCGCGGATGTTCATCATCGAGGCGGGTAACTCCTTCGGCCTGCTCGGCCGCCACCTCGCGGCCCACGGCGTCGCGGTGAACCAGGTCTCGCTCACGCCCGGTGCCGACGTGAGCCTGCCGCCCTTCAGCGACGCCATCAAGCTCACCGACCGCGGCGTGGCCGAGGCCGCGGCGCTCGATGACGACGAGCTGGACGAGGATGCCGACGACGAGAGCCGCGACCTGCTGGGCGAGATGGAGATCGCCGCCCGCATCATAATCACCGGCGGCGACGCCCGCGAGGACGCCCGCATGACCCGCGCCGACCGGCTGCTCATCCGGCAGGGCATTCTCAGGGCCGCGGCGAACGTGCGCGCCTCTAGCCGCGACCAGGTGCTCACCCGCGACGTGGCCCAGGCGCTGCGCGACCTCGCCGGCGACGCGGGACTGCCCGAGCACCGCCGCCACCGCGCGCTCGAGATGGCCGATGGCATGGAGCTCTTCTGCTCGGGGCTCGCCGGGCACTTCTTCGACCGGCCCGGCGTGCGCTGGCCGGAGGCCGACGTGACCATCGTCGACGTGGGCGTGCTCGCGCGCGAGGGCTACGAGGACCAGCTCACCGTCGCCTACATCGGGCTCATGAACCACATCAACGACCTGGTGGAGCGGCAGCAAAACGATGCCCGCCCCACCCTGGTGGTCACCGACAAGGGGCACGTCATCACCACCAACCCCCTGCTCGCCCCCTACGTCGTCAAGATCACCAAGATGTGGCGCAAGCTCGGCACCTGGTTCTGGATCGCCACCCAGAACCTGGAGGACTTCCCCGACCAGGCGCGCAAGATGCTCAACATGATGGAGTGGTGGCTGTGCCTGGTGATGCCGAAAGAAGAGGTCGAGCAGATCGCCCGCTTCAAGGACCTCACGCCCGAGCAGCGCACGCTGCTGCTCTCGGCCCGCAAGGAGCCGGGCAAGTACACCGAGGGCGTGGTGCTCGCCGACAAGGTGCAGGCGCTGTTCCGCAACGTGCCGCCGCCGCTGGCGCTCGCCCTGGCCATGACCGAGAAGCACGAGAAGGCCGAGCGTGCGCGCATCATGCGCGAGTGCGGCTGCAGCGAGCTCGAGGCAGCGTACGCCGTTGCCGAGCGCCTGGCGAAGGAGCGGCGATGAAGCGATCCCTCTACTTGCTCGGGCTCGCCTTGCCGCTCACGTCTTTCGCGGCGCAGCCGCCTTCCCAGATCGATGTCTTCGCCGATGCGGCGCACCCCATGGAGAACATCGCCGCAGTGAAGCAAGCACTCGGCGAGCAAACAACGGTCCGGACCTTCCACATCGACGCCCAGGCGCGGCTCAATGAGACGTTGAGCAAAAACCTGCCGGCGGATCGCGACAAGGCCAAGGCAATCGCCCTGGAACGGATCCAGGCGCTCGATCACACGCGCCTCGGGCAAGCGCTCGCCGAGAGCTTCGACGGACTGATGCTCGCGCAGCGCTACGGCATCGACCGCTACCCGGCGGTCGTGTTCGACGGCGGCGAGCGCGTGGTCTACGGCGTCGTCGACCTTCGCGAAGCGCTGCGCCTGTACGAGCAATCGGCGACAAGAAGGGAGCAATAGCGATGCACCGCTTCCGCCACGCAATGTTCACACTGCTTACCGCCGCATTGTTGTCCGGCGCGGCGCAGGCCCGCAACATCACCACGGTCGAGATCACGGCTCAGACCACGGCCGCGGCGCTGGCCTGCTCGCGCTGGCAGCCGGTGGGCGTGTGCTTTTGGCTGCGCTGCAGCCTGTTCGGTTGCAGCGTAAACACCTCGCTCAAGGTGGGTCATTACAACCCGGACCTGGTGGTCAGCGCCTATCACAAGGTCGTCGGCAACCCCTGGGTGGAGATGCGCGCCACCCTGGGCACGGCCGCCAAGGCGGGCGGCCAGGCCATCGTGAGCGGCCTGCTCGGCGTGGACATCGGCGAGGGCGACCGCACCGAGGGCACCACCGCCAAGGACCACAAGAACCTGCGCTTCAAGGAGGCGGACGCCATCGGCTACCCGGTGAGCTCGCTCGCTTCCATCGCCTCGTTCGGCGGGCTGCTCTGTCCGTCCGAGACGACCTCGCTCGTCCCCTACTTCCAGTCCACGCTCGACCTGCTCGCCTGGCGCACCGAGATCCCCGAGTCGCTGTTCCCGGCGGCTTTCATCCCGGGCCTGCGCGAGATCGGGACCTTCCCGTTCAACACCTGGGGCGGGGTCTACCCGCGCTCGGGCTACGTCACCCAGGCCGAGGACCCCAAGGCCGGCGCGGTGACGGCGCAACGCACCGGCAACATCGTCACCAGGACCGGTCAACCGCACGTGTACCTCCCGGCGAGCTCCACCCGGTCAGGCGGCGGCCTGCGCGTGTGGTGGCCGCCGCCGCTGGTGGAGAACGACCGGCGCACCGGCTGGTGGCAGATGCACGCGCCGGTGCCGTCGGCAAGCTGCGAGGCCTTCGGGCGCAACGACACGGTGTCGCTGCTGAGCTGGGCCGACGGCAAGGGCGACCCGCAAGGCGACTACGCCTGGACCCTGTGGCGGCCCTACCAGTGCTGCCAGCGGCGCGGGCAGTGGTTCCTGGGCAACATCGACTTCGCGCCCTTCCCTTGACCCGCATAATGTACGAGGACTGAAAGCATGCGCTGGATCGCATCCCTGACAGTAGCTGCGCTGGTGATCGCGCCGCCTGTGGCGGGCGCGGCCACGCCCGCGCCCGCCGAGGACAGCATCTGGTACTATGAGATCGGCGGCGCCCGCGCGCTGTCGGCGCCGGCCAACCCCAGCGTGGTCACCACCACCATAGGCGGCTCGGCGAAGCTGGGCCTGGGCTACAGCTGCGCCAAGTTCGACCCGGTGCTGGGCGTGACCAACACGCTCAACAACATCAAGACCGGCATCGACCAGATGACCAACGCCATGGTGACCGCAGCCACCAGCGCCATCGCATCATTACCCGCGCTCATCTTGCAACGCGCCAACCCCGGGCTCTACGACCTGTTTCAAAACGCGCTGCTGCGCGCCGAGGAAACGGTCTCGCTCGCCACCAAGAGCTGCGAGCAGATGGAGGCCGAGATCGCCAAGGGCAAGAACCCCTACGACGAGTGGGTCGTGCTGTCCAAGGGCACCGACTGGAAGGTGCAAATGGGCGCTGGCGGCATCGACGTGGTGAACGCCAAGCAGAACGTGGAGAGCGCCGCCGGCAACAACGGCGTGCCCTGGCCGGTGTCCGGCGGCTCGGCGGGCGGCGTCGCCCAGCCGCCCATCCGCGTGATTGGCGACACGGTGCACTCGGGCTGGAACGTGATCATGGGCCGGCCGCCCAACGCCGGCGGCTCGGTGCCGAGCGGGCCGACGGCGCCGCGCCTGGCGCAGGTGTGGAGCTCGCCGGCGGCCGCGCGCGACTGGGGCGTAGAGGTCCTGGGCGACATCGAGGTGCGCACCTGCGACGGCTGCCAGCGCTCGGGCCGGCCCGGTGTGGGCCTGCTGCCGGAGCAGGACGCGGCCACCACGGCGGTGCGCACGGACCTCACCGGCCTGCTCAGCGGCGCCACGCCACCCACCCTCACCAACCTCGACAACGCCTCGGCGCCGGGCATCGCGGTGACGCGCGAGCTCGTCGAGGCCGTGCGCGAGCTCCCGGCCGCGGAGCAGACCGTCGCGATGGACAAGCTCGCCAGCGAGATCGCGCTGGCCCGCACCTTGGAGAAGGCGCTGCTGCTGCGCCGCACCCTGCTCGCCGGCCGCCAGGTGCCGGAGATCACCGCCTCCCCCGCCACCGACGACATCGAGCGCAAGGTCGCCGAGCTCGACCGCGAGATCGACAACCTGCTGTTCGAGACCCGCGTGCGGCGCGAGGTGGTGAGCGACACTGCGGCGCGGCTGCTGCGCGAGGTGCGCCGGCGCAAGGCGCAGTCGCTCGCCACGCCCATCACGCCGTACAAGGATCCGAAGCCGGTACAGGACGGCGGCGGGGTGGCGCCGTGACCGCTAAGCACCGCGCGCCGTCCGGGCTGCTGCGGGTGCTGTTCCTCTCCGGCTTGGCGCTCGCCGGCCTAGCGGTGGCCGGGACGTTCGCCTGGCACCACTTCCAGGACGCCCAGGCCGTGGCCGCCGGCCTCGAGCGGGCGAGGCCATGGCTCGCCGCCTGGCGCGCGGTGCTGTTCATCGCCCTCATCGGCTTGTGGCCGCGGCTGATCGACGGGCTCGCCGGCCGCTACGGCTGGAGCGAGGCACATCGCCGGTATGTAGCGGCGCAGCGCTGGCGCGCAGCGGCCTGGCTCGTCGTGATCGAGCTGCTGCTGGTGCAGAACCTGGCCGGCAAGTTCGTCAACGGCCTGGTGTCATGACCGTCGAGTCCTACCTCGAGCTGTTCACCACGCTGTTCGGCTGGCAGCAGTACAACAACCTGTGGAGCGTGCTGTCGGACACCGGGATCGTGTTCATCCCGTTCCTGTTCATCCTGGCCAAGAACTTCATCGGCCCGGCCGTGAGCATGGAGGCCAAGGATGCGAGCGCCACCTCGGTGCGGCGCATGGAGATCGACATCGCGCTGGCGCTGTCGGTGGTGGTGCTGGCCGCGCAGCCCTTCATCACCCTGAGCCCCGGCGTGCTCAGCTACGAGAAGCCCTGCGGCGCCGGCGCGCCGGTGACCCCGGGCGCCTCGGGCACCACCTACGACAGCACCTTCGCCTCGATCCTCACCAACACCAACGTACCCATCTGGTGGTACGGCATGATGGCGCTTTCGGCCGGCGCGACGCACGCGTCCATCACGGGGCTCGGCTGCGTGGCGGACCTCTCCGGCTACCGCATGGAGCTCGACAAGACCCGCATCGAGGACCCGGTGCTGCTCGAGGAGCTCGGCCAGTTCCTGCAGGACTGCTTCATCCCGGCGCGCTCCAAGTACTACCGGGAGAAGCCCAACGTCGCCGCGCTGCTCTCCACCTACGGCCGGCGCGATCCCGAGTGGTTCGGCTCCTACGTCTACCGCCAGACCGCGGGCTACTACGACAGCTACCGTGCGGCCACGCCGGTCAAGGGCTGGGTCTACAGCCCATCGAGGGACACCGAGTACGCCAGCCCGCCGGCCTACGGGCGGCCCTACTGCAAGGAGTGGTACGAGGATGCGGGGATCGGCCTGCGCCGGAAGCTGCTCGACCAGGTGCCGCCGACGCTGCGCAGCCGCGGCCTGAGCATCCTGTACTCCATCGGCTTCGGCTCCTACACCGCGGCGGACATGGAGGACGACACCATCAAGAGCGTGGTGACCACGACCCTCGCCTCGGCCCCGGCGAGCTCGGACTTCGCCACCGTCTACAACGACGAAGGGCTGCTGCACCTCTCCCTCACGCCGGTGAACCTGCCGCTGGTGGGCGCGGGGTTGGGCACCGCCTGGGAGAAGCTCTCGTTCAGCCCCATGATGTACGCCGTGCGCTCCGGCGCGCCCATCATCCAGTCGCTCATCCTGCTCGCGATCTACATGCTGCTGCCGATCGCGCTGGTCTTCTCCAGCTACTCCTGGTCCATGGTCATCACCGGCTCCATCGCCGTGTTCACGGTGAAGTTCTGGTCCTACCTCTGGCACACCGCGCGGTGGCTCGAGAACAACCTCGCGCGGGCGCTCTACCCCGACGGCACCTCCTACTTCGGCGCCACCGTCGCCAACCTCACCGACGGCGACTTCGCCCTCAAGGTCATGCTCATCGAGATGGCCACGGCCCTGCTCTTCATCGGCCTGCCAATCGTGTTCTCGATGATCGTGGCGTGGGGTGGGTACAAGGTGATACAGGGTGTATCCCGAGCGTCGGATACGCTTACGAGACCCATCGCCAAGGGAGGCGCGTCAGCCGCGGAGGTCGGAAAGCAAAAGGTCGCCAGCAGAGCACTATGACCCCGCTAAAACGCTAGTCGTCGACGTAGTAGCCTTCCGGATTGTCGATCGGGTTCTCGATCAACGGGCTTTGGGCCGTCGGACTCTTCTCCAGCGGACTTAGAAACGGATCTGGCGTCTTACCCACAGCATCGGCCGCTCTTGACCTTCCGCTGAAGGCTCCGCCAGCAAACCTAAAACCAGCAGCTGCGATCGCTGCAATGAGTGTCAACAGCGCCTTTATGAAACGCGCGAAACCAACACGGCCGATCACACGAACAGTCTTCACCGCAACGTAAAGCGCTGCAGCAGTCACGACCAATACAACCACTCCTATTGCTGTGTCCATCCTTTATATTCCCTAAATGTTCGGCCGTCACTGCAACCATAACCATAATTTAGTATAACCCCAATGAAACCTGCCTGTCCCATCTATGGGCGACACACTGTGTGGCCGCAATCCATACAAAGAGCCAAAAAACCCACCGACTCGCTCTATTTTTCTACACATTAGGTCAATTCACGGAGCATGATCAAGTCTTGATCCAAACCATGCCGCATCAAATCGAGCCTCCCCGATGCCGCGATCAGGCGCTCGGCGGACAAATGCGCCATCCGGAATGGGAAAAAGCTTGTTGAATCAAGAACCGCTGTCAGGGATCTGGAGCCGTTCGGATTCGCGTGCAAGAAAGCCTCCGTCAGCCACGCGATGAGGTCCGGATTTTCGATGGCCAGGGAATTGCCTTGGCTATACACTCCCTGCTTAGAGGTTTCCTCGAGGACCCCCCAATCAACAAACGTGCGCAGCAAGTAGCGCACTCGCCGTGATACGGTTTCACGTTCTCCGTATTGTTCTCGCACGCGTCGTTGTACTTGCGATGCGACAGCAGATCCCTGGATCTTCAGTAACCGTCCGGCACTTGCTGCAACCGTTCCCCAGAACGGATAGACCGCCATAGCCATACCCCAATGAACAGCAATGCGTTCCTTACGAGGTAATGCCTGTAGCAACTTCAGTCCGTTCCGTTGCAATGAACGCAAGTCTTTCGGTGCATTCAACCAGATCTTCATCAGAATCGTTATTGTCTTATCCATTGAGCCACGAACCGCTTTGTCGCTTGATGGAAACTTATCCTGAAGATACTCCTGCAGGAACTTCTTGACCGTATCTCTGTCGTTGCCCGCCAGGACCAGGTTAGCAGTCTGTTCAAGCCATTGGAGCCGGATTACGCGGTCAACACCAATTTGTTGGTAACGGCTGTTCTTGCCTCTATTCATCCACCCCTCCGCTCTATTTGGACAAGAGGGACGATGAGCTCCTCGACACTTATACCTCCGTGGCCGACGATCTGCTCCGACTCGCGTACGAAAGCTGCACGAGCCGGAGCCACCAACGGAAGGTAGTCCTCCGGTAGTCCTACCGGCGGCCACTCAAGCGCATCCGGGAAACGCTCGTGAACGTTCTTTCGAAGCAGCGGATCGGGATAAACACGCACACGCTCGCCACGTAAATCCGCGACGACACCCTCAGCTGGACGCCCACACCCATTTGCCTCAATATTGCCGTGATCAGAGGAAAGGTAGATCCGGAAGCCGGCGTCGAAGAGTATTTGAAACAGCTTCAGCATGAAGCCTTGCTTGGCCCACTGCCGGACTTGATTGTGCATGCCGGCCGCTCCTAGCTCCATGCCGTGCATGATCTTGTCCACTTTATCGATTACTAAACCAGCAACCCTGGTCTTCGGCCCTGTGACCAATTCGGAGACTTGGCCGAGCTCCCCGTCGCCTAAGCCCTTGGCATAAGCTAACTCGTGCGGTGTAAGCCCCTGATCTACCCAGAACTGGTTCCAAAGTGCCGACTCTCTGTCGGTGCTGTGGATGCTGGACGGAAAATAAATCGGCGGCTTCCCAGCAAACGCTGCCTGCCGGGAAACCGATGTAATGGTCGGAATCCACGCGAAGACAGCATCTTCTCGAAATCGCAAATTCTGCTCTTGTTCTTGAAGTACTTCACGCATTGCGATCCATTGATCGAGAGAGAGACCGTCAACCAGAAGAAAGGCCACCTTTGACTTGCGATCGTCCACAATCTCGCGTGCGAAGAATCGAGGAAGGTGGTGCAGCATCACGGGTGGGACTGGCGGTAGATTAACGAGGCCAGCGTAGCGTTTTTGAACCCACGCGGTGAGGGCCGAATCTATGGGATGTTTTAGTTCGTTCAGTCTTTCTCGATATGTCTCGGGCAATCCGCTATCTGCTTCGAGCTCCAATGCAACGAGTTCTGCCCAACGGTAGGCGAAATGAAGCCAATCGTCATGGCGTGCAGTTTCGGAAGGAATCATGCTTTCGACCGTTTGTAACAGGCCTTCAATGCGGCGTCGCTGATTATCTTCTGGTCGGACTACAACCCCTATCCCGACCCAGCTCTTCGACAGAGATTCGGCGTGGTCGTGTTCCACAGCTTGCAACAAACCTTCAACAAAGAGATTGTCGATGAAAACACGAACGTCATGGTGATCGAAGGGCAGGTCCCTTGGGCCCGGGAACTCAAATCCGTAATTTGGACTTTCCTCGCGAATCCCCTCAGCGCCATGTGTCGCTACTCGATCCAGGAATGCCGGCCATCGTTCCTGGAGGAAGGCAAAAAAGGCCTCCCGATCGGGAATAATGGACTCCAGTGGCCACTCCGCGAATTCGCTATTTTGGCGAAGCACCCGGATGAAGCGGTCATCCAGTATGGCCGGGATGCGTTGTCCATGATAATGGCGACGTAACAGAACCCGGAGAAGGTCGGCTTGCTGCTTGATGAGCTCGGGCGCCACCCCGAAAACGTGGCGAAGTACGAATTCTGTCGTGGCATTCTCCCCGAGTTGGCCCGGTAAATGCGTCGCCTGTGCTCGGTAAAGCACGTCGAGATCAGCTCGATCAAGCGCCGCGACAATACGATAGCTAAGATTGGGGAAGAGGTCGCCCAAGTTGAACGCCAATCTTCGTCCCGCCTCCAAGAGATCATAAGGCAGAGTATCGAGATCGCTTGACGACGACCTTAGTACAACCACCAAATCCGTTCGCTCACCACGGTCCCAGTGCGATCGGAATTTGGATTCATACGCATAGCGAAAGTCAACGTGATCCTCAAACGGAATTAGTTCGAAGCCTCGTGAGCGAACGCCTTCGAGAATGCCTTCTTCCAGCAAAAGGCCATCCGGGTCGGCCACCAGCGTCAACCGTGCCACCTGAGGCGTAAACTCATTGAGGATTCGATCGCGCCAACTACTCATTGCCGTTCCCTATTCGGACAAGAAGTAGCGGAACCATTTCCGGCATTACCTGCTGGTGACTTTGAAGTTCTTCCCTAATGCGTGCCTCCTCCTGATCCAAGACGCTCAGACGGTGGTTCCGCACTTGCGGCAAACCAATTCGTTCAATCGCCCGGCGCCTGACCGCAAGCGCGTATTCGCCCTTCTCTCGCTCTTGCTCTTGCCGGGCACGATGCTCTTGCACCAACTCTTCGTACACGGTCTTTCCGTTTTGCTCCGCTAGCCCCTCTAATCGTACGAATACCTGTTCGGAATGCTCACTATCCAAATGGCCGACCACCGACGGTGTCGACGCCAATAACTGGTCCCATATATGGCGAGCAGTGGGACTGAGAATCCGGCCGTCCTCCGAGAGGAATAGAGGCATGATTCGTCGGCGATTCCAATCCGCAGTCGCGATAGATATGCGCCAAAGGGACCACATCCCAGTGATTTCAGACGCAAGGCCTGGCAATGCAATTATTGGTATCGGCTGACCTGGCGCAAACCGTGGAAGACGCATTGCCAAACCACGTACTGCTGAGTCTTCCATAGTCAGATGGTGGGCCGTCGGAAGGTCTTCCGCCTCCTTCCCGCTAAACACAACATTTTTCTGGGTTTTCCCGTCCGGCCAAGTGAGGTGCCACGTCCCCTGCTGCCGCTCGGCTTTGCCGCCATTGGCCAACAGGTAGTTCACTGTCATACGCTCAACCCAATGTGGTAGCGGATGCGTCAAAAGCCGCTGGGCATCCGCAGGATCTAAACTCCCTGTTGCACCAAGTACTGAGGCGCTATCGTGCGCATCGGTAGCCTGCTCTTGAATAGTCTTTACGACCTGTTCCACTTTCGCGTCCGCAATCTCCGGGTTAAGAATGGTTTCAATATAAAGCTCATCGAAGATACGTCCGGCTTGCGCTGAGTCGAGAACATCACTCGTCTTATCTATCCCGAGGTCTTCAAGAATAATATTGAGTTTTTCCTCCAGGACTTCCCGCACCCGACCCTCGACCGAGTCTTCGAACACGAAATTGATTGCGCGCACAGTACGTTTCTGGCCAATGCGATCCACCCGACCAATGCGTTGCTCGAGCCGCATAGGGTTCCAGGGAATATCGTAGTTGATCACGACATGGCAGAACTGTAAGTTCAATCCTTCTCCACCTGCATCGGTGGAAATCAATATGCGGGCATCTTCAGCGAAGGCGTCCTGAACTGCCTTTCGCTGCTCCATGTCCATTGAACCATTGAGGCACACCACTTTGAATCCGCGCTCTGATAGAAACTCGCTCAACATGTCTTGCGTGGGTACGAATTCAGTGAATACCAACACCTTAAGATCTGGATCAGATTCTTCCGCTTGCAGGCGGTAGATCCAATCAAGCAAAGCTTCCGCCTTGGCATCTGCTCCTTGCTGTTCGCATCTGGTTGCCGCCTCAAGTAGCAATTGCACTTCTGCACGTTCATTCTTCAACGCCTTGATGCGACCTTTAAGCAATGTATCTATCTGCTCCTGTCCATCAAGTTCGACCCAGTCCTCCTCCGTCATCATCGGGAAAAGTGTTAGCTGTTCCTGCGGTGCAGCAAGAGCCTCTAATCGTCGCTCTAAGGTTGCTCGGATAGCCCGCGTACTGGAGACGACCAGCCACTGCATCAGGATCATGAGAAATCCGATGTAGCTGCGTTTTTCGCGCATAGCCTGGTTGTAGCCCTCCCGGACGTACTCCGTAACGGCCTCATACAGCAGTCGCTGGTCCCCATGACGGGCATCCCAAGTCACTGGCGCGAGTTCTGTACGCCGGGGTTTGAACAGCGGATTGCCATCCGCATCAATGGCATGACGTTTCTCGGTACGAATGACCACATTTTGGACGCGATCTCGAGTAACACTGCCAATATCCGGAAAGGCCTCAGCATCGATCAAGGAGACCAAGCGATGGAATGCGTCGGTCTTCCCTTGGTGAGGAGTGGCTGAGAGCAGAAGGAGATAGGGGGCTGCCTCGGCCAGACCTTGACCCAATCGGTAGCGAGCAACCTGGTCGGTACTTCCCCCAAGTCGATGGGCTTCGTCTACGATAACCAAATCCCATCCAGCTGAGATCAAGTCTTCGAACCGTTCGCGGTTGTATTCCCCTACTTGCTTCTTTGACCATCCACGTCGGCTATCAAGGGGCTTCACTGAATCCATAGGGCAAATCACTTGTGAATGGGTCTGCCATAAGTTGTCTTCTTGTGTGAAACGGCGATAGGCGGAAAAGTCGCTCGGGATAAGTAACCGGAAGTCTTCCCCGAAGTGAATCTTCATCTCCGCCACCCACTGCGTAACCAGGCCCTTTGGTGCGATAACCAGTGTCCGCTTAATCAGTCCGCGGAGCTTGAGCTCCCGCAGAATAAGGCCCGCCTCAATAGTCTTGCCGAGGCCAACTTCGTCGGCCAAGAGATAGCGCACCCGTTCGTTGGTAATAGCACGGGACAAAGCACCTATCTGGTGAGGCAGTGGAATTACTGAGGATTCGATCGGCGCTAGTAATACATCCTGCGTAATCGCGTCGGCCACGCGGGCAGCGGCCGTAACATAATTTATCGCAACCGCGGTACTCGAGCCGGCATCGGCTATGGGCAGAAGCCGCTTTGCCGGTAACCGCACCACGCTGTCCTTGCCAGGCAGCCAGACTCGGCAGGTTGTGTCACCCCATAACGTCTGCGTCTCGATGATCTGGCAGAGTTGGCCGTGGTCCGGACTATAGTACCAGTCGGTATCCTGATTTCCCCTAAGTGACAACATCTGCCACCTGCTCTTGTTCCCTGCTCACCCCTGCCTCCAACCAACGGACAATCATCCGTACATCTTCCGGTTCCGCGCGACCGGCCGCATCCTGCAAGGTTCTGCGTTCGCGGTCATCCGAACTCAAAGGCTCTTCTGGGTCGATGTATCCTTCCGCTTGTAGCCATTGTTCAAGCTCGTCCATTTTGGCAGAGCGGAATCCTGGTGCTTGGCCGTCCCGCAGGGCCATAATCAGCGCTACCCCGTCACCCCTCAGCGATTCCGCGAGCACGGTGACAGGATCCAAGAATCTCTCAGACACAGCGTCCGAACATTCCAACGCAGTCCTGTCAACAGGCGTGCCACGCCCATGCCGCCAGGCGGCAATCCAAGCGCGGGCGGCGGCACAGCGTCCTTGAAGACGTCGTCGCCAATTGGGATCCACGATCGCTGCGGACGCGGCGCTGCTGCCCAGCAGGCCCTCGAGCTGACCCAGTGTACTCACGCGCCAGTTCTCCATCAGATGGTGGAGCAAGGTGAGATCGTCGCGCAGAATGTGGAACAGGTGGAGGGTTCCGTCCGGCTGCCGTGGCTCCACGGGCGGCACGCCCAGGGCGGCCGCATAGTTTTCCGGACTCTCTCCCTCCGGTGCCGGTATGGACTCGGTCTCCAGGAGCACAAAATCTCCGGGGCTAGTTTCGGTTTGCCCGAAACGCACCCGGGCCAAATCAATATGATGCGGCCGGGTCCCGGTAGCCTGCTCCCACAGAGCGAGCTCATGGCGCCGGGCACTGAGATAAAAGACCTGCCGGTCTTCATCCCGAGCCAGCCGCTCCAGACTATCCGCCACCTGCCTGAAACGTTGCTCGTCACTTGTAGTCAGCGCCTCATCGAGAAAAATCGGCAGTGATTCACGCCCTTCCTCCAGACGGCGGGTCCACGCGAGCCGCATAGCGAGCAGGAGCTGCATGCGGGTAGCGGACGAAAGCTCCGGAAGATTCCGCCGCACTTGCTGCCGGAGATCACGAGCAAAAAATCCTTCGTTTTCATCCAGCTCTAGATCGAAAGCGTGATGGGTGAAACGCCCGAAGCGCTCGCGGGCGTCCCGCAGCACTTCCGGTTCATGCTCGCTCCGATATTCCTGTTCCACGCCGTCGAGCAAAAACTGAGCCGTCTCCGCCAACAGCGTTTCGCGGTATTTTTCTTCTAGAGCCATACGGGTCGCATCGACCTCCGTCAGAGCTGTCTCCAGTCGGTGGTCCTGACCCGCAGAGCTCAGGCGCGTGCGGATGGTCGTGAGCTTTTCTTGCAGCGACTCCAACTCCTCGGCCCTCTCCTTGGCATGCGCAAAATCCGCTTCGAGTTCTTCTTGCTCCTCGGCCTCCACACGTTGCAGTAGCGCATCCTCCCCCTCCAGGGCCGCACGTCGCTCCGCTTCACGTACCCGTGCATCGCGCAGACGATCCTGTTGCCCACGCCATGTATCGAACTGCCCGATGCAACGCTCCAGTTCCGGGCGCTGGCCTGGTTCCAGACCAGCCTCCCGAAACAGTGCCGCCTCATCTCCACCGACATCATCCAAGTCCTTCTGGAACCGGGCCCGCTCTCGTTCCGCCTCGTGCTTCTCACGTTCCGCAGTTTCCGCCTGCTCAACGCGTTCGCGCAGTGCCGCCAAGCCTACTTCCAGCGCATCCAGACTTTTGTCAGTAGGCGCCGCCTGCCACTGTCCAAGAAAGCTGCTGATCCCCTCGGTCAGCGCAGCGACTTCAGTGTCGAGCCGCTCGATGGCGGTCGCCGCGGCCTCGAACTCCCCGTGCGCCCGCTCGTATTCCTGCACCAGCCGTACGAAGCGGTCGATCGCGGCCGCCGTCAGTGCCGGATCGAAATTCAGCTTGTCGGCCAAGGCGGCTTTTTGTTGTTGCAGCGTTTCCAGCTCCTGTTTGACGCGGGCAAGTCGGCCTTGCAGTTCTTCGGCATAGCGGGCACGGGCAAGTTGTTGCTGTAGTTCGGCCCGCCGACCGTCAATATCACGAAGGCGAGCCTCCACTGCGTCCCGCTGCCAAGCTTCCGGCGGTTCCAACCCCGTCTGTTCGAATGATTCCCGCGCCGATGCGCTGCCGCCGCTTCGTATGACAAACAACGCCCACGCTGCGCCCCCCAAGGCCACGGCACCGCCGACGACGGCCAGCCATGCAGCCGCCACGGATGCCGTTACAACGGTCAGCAAGCCGCCAACACCGGCAACGAGGATCGCGATCCACGTTTTCCGGGGCCTGCTTCCCTCGGCCGCAAACCACGTCCGCAGGGCAGTCGCAGCCTGTGCGTGGCGATCGATGTCAGCCTCGTCGGGAGCCTCGCCGGTTCCTAGCAATCGGGCTTCCAGCTCTTGATGCCGCAGTTCTGCCGCCTGGAGGTTGCGGGCCAGAGCTTCCGCTTCCGAAACACTGGTAGGATCCAACTGCGGCAGATCCTCATGGGTACCAAGAGCATTGTGTGCCTGCCGTTCGGTTGCCTGGGCCTGTTCCAGACGCTGCTGTTCTCTCTCCCGTTGATCGCTCTTGCGCCGAGCTGAGTTCAAATCCCGGGCGCGCACCTCGAGAGCCGCCTTCTCCGGCCGACCCTCTGCTAGGCCCGTTTCGTCCAGTCTGCGTCGTGCCTCATCGCGGGCCTGGATCTGTGCACCGATTTGGTTGCGAAGGCCGTCACGTCTGCTCTCCAGCTTCTCCAAGCGTTGTAACTCATCGCCGCGAAGCCGTTTCATATTGTCCGGGAACTCAGCAAGGCCTGCCTCGATCTGCTTTCGCTCACCGACAACCTCCCGCAGGGCCAATGCCCGCTCCAAGCTCTGCGCCTTTAGGCGAGCCTTGCGCGCGGCGTCGATACGCACCTCGAGCCCCGGGATTTCGGCTTCCTGGCGGCGCAGCGCTTCGTAATCGGCCTCGACCGCGCGCAGCGCCCTTTCCGCCTCAGGCAGCTTGCGAGCTTCACTCTGCCCGGCCCGTGGTCGCAACTCGAACGGCGCTTCCCGACGCACGGCCTGCAAGTCATAACCGCCGCTCAGTGCACGCCGCAGTTCAGCCACGAGCCGCTCATCCCTGTGGTCTGCCGCAAGCAACTCTTCCATCGACAGCCAGTAACAATAGAGCTGATCCCGTTCCGGCAGCGCCGGGCGCGCGGCAGTACGGCCATCCCGCTCCCAGATAATCTCGCGGCCCGTACGCCGTACCGTCCGTTGGCCACTGTCGCCGTCAAAAACTGCTGTCAGGGCAAGGGCCCGAGGATCATCGCTGCGAGGCTCGCCGATCAGGTAGCCGAGCGCGCGGATCAGGCTGCTTTTTCCAACCGCGTTCGGCCCTGTGACCAGGTTGGTGCCGGGCGCGATCCCGTTCAGCGAGAAACCCGGTTCGATTCCGGGCAGTGTCTGGATATCGAGGCGTAACAGTTTCATTCCGCGCTTTCCCTCTGCGCCAGCATGCGTTCCAGCAAACGCGTCCCAGCACGGCGCAGCCAGTCGGCAGCCTGTTCCTCATCGGGCACCGGGGCTCGTAAACCGCTCCAACGTGCGTCGCGGGCCTGTGCTTCGAGCTGGCGACGTGCCTCAGCGAGCAGTGCCTGCCGTTCGGAATCCTCGGTCGGGCGGTCGAGCATCAGCAGCCGTCGAGCCAGCAGCCCCGCAGGGTCGGCACGCTCCGCCAGCGTCTCAAGCGGAATTTCGGGTCGCGTGTCCGCATCCAGCCGCTCGATGAAGTAATAGATGCCTCGGTCCCCCCGATGGATGTGCTCGTGATCTTCCGCTGAGAAAAGCGACAGTGCCGCCTCGCCGAAGCGGCTTCGCCCGGATAGAGTCACCCGCAGGCCGACCGCCTCGGGCACCCACCGCCCGGCAGAAAGATCGGCATCAAGCTCCCGGAGCGCTCCAAGCAGGCGCACCCGGGCTTCTTCCGCTTCGGCAATCCCGCTTAGATCGACTACCAGATTCTCCCAGCGCAGCGGCGCCAGAACCCACTGCTCCACAGCACGAATCCGCCCTTCCTCGATCGTGATCAACCACGGACCATGGGCGCCGGGCTCGCCCGGGTCCATGCCGGTAACCGCACCCAGGTAGCCGGAAAGTGCTCCCGCAGACAGCGCGTCGGGTTTGTGAATGTGACCCAGCAGCCAGCCATCCAGTTCTGTCGCATCGAGCGCATGGGTGGTGACCGGTGCGTAAGGACTGGCAGGCTGGTCACGATCGCAATGCAGCAGGCCCAGGTTCGGTCCTCCGGGCTGGCGCTCGAAACGCTCACCTGCGAGCGGGCTTACGGTCACCCGCGGCTGTGGAAAGGACCACCCCCAAAGGGTGGCGGATTCACTACCGGCGTTGTACTTGACATGATCCCACTGGCCTTCACGCCCCAACAACCTGAACTCCGGAATTTCATCTGCCAGCCGAGGCAGCACTCGGACATCGTGGTTGCCCGCCACACCGACCACCTGTATACCCACCTCGGCCAGCCGCACCACGCCTTGATGCAACTCGCGATAGGCCTCGAAGAAATCATCCTCCCGTTCGACCACATCACCGGCCAACACCACGACATCGACTCCTTTATCACATGCCGTATCGACCACGCGCATCCATGCACCCGCCGGGCCCAGATCCCGTGCCTGTCCATGCAGCGCCTCGGGCAACCTTGTCGGGCGTCTGCCAAGGTGAATGTCTCCGACCGCCAGTAGTTTCATTCCGAATCGCCTACTTCACTATTAGACAGAACACCCACGTCACCATATGCCAGTCTGAACCGCACAACGACCAACCGCGCGTCGTTCCTTCTTCGTAGGCGCCTTCGCCTCATTGCAATTTTTGCTTGATTTCCCGAAACCACCTACGCACTTCCTCCAGACCACCTCTCTCTTCCAGCCTCTCCATTGTCATCCGCGCGACTGCTTCCACATTCAAGCGCTGTTTAACCGCCCTTCCTTCTTCGTTTTTCTTTCTAGTTCGTCATCGTAGCGTCGGAGATTCTTGAGTTTTACCGCAACCAGTCGCACCTTAGTGCCCCTCCTCTCCCGATCGCGTTAGCGCCTGGTCGTACCACATGAGTAGCTTTGGATCCTCCTGGAGAATGCTTTCCGGAATCTTTTGAGCCACGGCGATGATTGTGGCGTAGTCACGCTCCTGCCACGCCATCTTGAATCCGGCGCGAACGGCTTCGAGGCGGAACACTTTCAGGCGTTTCTGCTTGGACTCGCGATACTCCTCAAACTCGCGCAACAGGGCCCGCTCACGTAGTTTCTCTAAGTCGCCCGCCTTGCTTGGGTCAGGCACGTACCAGCGGTCCTTAGCTTTAGTCTGGAGCGCTTTAGCATCTTTGGCCAAATTGCGCAGCTCCTTGAAGTTCGAGGAGAGGTAGCTATGAATCTGACTGGGCACTTCGCCCTTGCCGTCGTACCGCAGGAAGTTCTGCTCTAATAGCTCGGAAAGTTCCAGGGCCTTTTCGTGCTTCTGCCATCCGCCGATTTCTTTCAAGAACTGTGGATGGATATCCTGATAGGTTTGCGGTCTCTTCGTTAGCTGCTGTTTCAGCCACTGGATAGCTGACGCCTCGTCAGACACGAAAAGCTGAAGCTGAAGGACCTCTTTGACTGTCATGCGCTTCTTGTCGTACTCTGCTGCTTGATCTGGTAGAAAATACATACCATCGCGCGAATGAAACCGTTGTTCCAGCCCAGCGTAGAATTCCGTGGCAGACACTGGCACCGTCACGCCGCGCTGAACGTGGAAGGCCACCATGCGATCGAAGAGCAGATAATTCTGTCGCTCTGCAATAACCTCAGCCTGACCGTCCTTGGAAAAGAAAACCGGAAGCTGTTTCAGATGCGTACGAACAAAATCCCAGACACCCTCTGCGGTTCCCGCGATCAGTTTGAAACGATCCTCAAGACCGCCATTCGGCTTGTATGCAGAAATAACCAAGTCCTGTTTTACAGCCGTTGGTGTCATCACTGCTTTGAAGGAGTGCTGCTTTTTGTCTAGCGACGCCACGTTAGCCACAACGAAACCGCTCCGTTCCAAAGCCGATTGAATCGCATTCCATACGGACGCCTTGGTATTGGAAAATTCTACTGTTAACCATCTTCCGGGTTTTAAGATGCGATAGTATTCCGCGAAGCTGCGCTCCATGAGTTCTCTGTAATCATCGATTCCCTTGCCTTGGGAAGTGCTGACTATCGCTTCTTCTTTTTGATTAGTAACAACTCCCAGAAGACCCTCCCAAAAGAAATTCAATTCTGAGTAGTCGAAATTATGGCCGAAGGGTGGATCTGTGAAAATGTAGTCCACAGAGGATTCAGGGATTTGTCGCAAGTGTCCTGCATCCTGCGTGCTTATTGCGTGACCTCTCTCTGGATCGACTGGAGGAGTCAAGCTGTCAGCTATGGTGGACGCGTTTCGCCTAAATGTCTTTAGGACGTGAGGTGGTGTGACTAAAGAACTAACGTACAAGGTGCCTGAAAGCGGGCCCCCGCCTTTTCTATCAGCCCGAAATCGGCGCATCCGAGATGTATACGGAAGGGACGCTGTAAGTGCAAAAAGCAGCATCAAGCGCATGTTGTTATCTGGACACTGTTGAATTTGACGCAGCAATGCAGCAACGAACAGATGCTCTCGGGTAGTGAAGAAGTGGTGGAGATGGGTGATGCCGATCGCCACGTTACGCTGCGTCTCTTTCCCTTCTATCAGAGGAATCGCTGGCAAACCGTTACCAGCTAATCGGGTATTAGCAATATCAATCAGTTTCCTGTCTTCATCATCCGGAAGCTTCTCATATCTTGTTGTGCCCACAGTGTAGTTTATAAGGACCGGTTCAATCCGAAGTTCGTTAATCGTTTGGCCGAGGACCGCATCAAATCGCTTAGTGTGTACCGGCTCCCATTTCGACTCAGGAACAAATGCGTTACAATATGGGCAAGTTATAGCGGTGTGGAGCGAGTCGTTCTGTTCATCTACAGCTACTGCATAGAGTGTGGTTTCAGCTGCGCATTCAGGGCACCGAACAACATCGGAATAGACCGTGAATTCAACGCTTCCCTTCTGAGGGCCTCGATGTTCATATTGTTTATGCTGAACGCTCTTTCTGTCACGCACCTTCCACCCGCTGTGACGAGTCTCGTACAAGTAACCGAACTCGTTCTCGACAGTGGCACAGATCGTTTCCACGGCAGACAAAAAGCTCCCCCGGTCGATCGGACGGAGTAGGTTACACGCAATATAGGTAGCTATTGGGGACAGGTCTGCAAGGATTGCCCAGCGCTGTCCCAGGGAAGCACCCTCAACATCCAGCGACCTCTTGTCTTTGCTACCTCGGCACAATGCGGCCGCCACACCGGTCATCCCAGTCCCGCAGAAGCCGTCAAAGACGATGTCTCCGGGTTCGGTATAGTGGAGGATATACCGCATGATGGCCTTGTGTGGCACCTTTGTATGGTAGGAGTGGGCGTTGTATACAGGATCGTTTTTCCCCTCGCTTACATCCGCAGCAAATGGCTCCCGGCTGTAAGGAATGCTTGGGTCGTACGGCTTCCCATAGTGCTTGATAAAGTCCTCAAGAAAAGGGTTCGGGCACGCGGTGTAGTACGGCGGATCGGACAACTCAAGGACATCCTCGTCTGAACCTATAGGAAAACCCTCGATCTTGCGGAACTCCGGGTCACTGAGTTTCTTGCGTAGTTGCTCCAGAAAATATTCTCGACGTTTCTCGTCGTTCTCGAAAACCATGCCTAGGCATTCGACAGGCCCTTCTTTGGTGACCGCGCCAGTGGAAAATACAAATTGTTCTTGACGTTCTTTAGCCATTCACCTACTCCAATACGATGCGCACCTTACCGGGCTCTTTGCCTTTGGTGAGCCCGTCCAAATATTCTTCAAAACGCTTCTTCATCTCAGCCGCGGTCGCCGGCGAACCGCCTTTGAGCAGTGCGGCTCGCAAATCCTCTATTTTGATTTCAACAGGAATGAGCCCGGATAGAACTTCCTGCAAGGCCTGAATAAAATCATGGGACAGGTCATTCGGCAGTGAACGCTCTTTAATGAACCCGTCTACGAGTTTCCGGCGCCCGGGGCCTAGCAGGTCCAAGCTGCTTTGTGTGGTTGGATCTTCCAGGTTGGTAAGTAGAGTCTGTGTCCAACTCTCAACCAACTCGTCCAATTTGTCATCCAGATTCGTGAGTGTGGTCCCCGCCGGCGCCGATATCAGCTCTGCTCCCGGTCTGTAATTACAGTGCGGGCAGACCGGTGAAGCGTCCAGCTCTTGTTCAGTGACCGCGAAACAGCTCTTGAGGCCCGCCAGCCGATTCTGCAACTCAGTGAGATGCAGTCGAGGCATCAGGTCGATGGTAGACAGCCGTTGCAAAACCTTGAGCCTGTCGTCGCCCAAGAGCTGGGTCTTGCGTTTATCTTCATTGGCGCCCAACCTAGCTTTAGTATGTAAGGCGAGATACGCTTGGATGTAGGATTTTTTCAGATCCGCAAGCTTACGCAGAATCTTCTGGCGGGATGTGGCGGACGCTCGTTTAGCAGGATCAGAAACCTCGCCCAATACTTCATCTCGAACGTCCTTCATTCTGCCCACCCACTCGTGATCGGCAGGGAGCATCGCTTCCGCGGTAGAAAGATACGATGCAACCGCGCCTAACTCGGTTACCAGCTCCTGAAGTGACACCGTCTCTTCCAGGGCCCGCAGACCGTCCCGGTGTCCGGTCACCTCATCAGCATCAAATCGGAAATTCTTAAGCTTACCGGGCGATGAGAAAGCCTGGAGTGACTCGAGGAAGTTCTTGGTTTTTTCGAGACGGTTTCGCAGTCGCTGCGCTTCCTCCTCACTGAGCAGGTTACGCCCCCAGAAGGGCAAGCCGCTCCGCAAACTCTGTTCGACTAAAACCAGCCTCTCCACCACCTGGGAAATAGCCTTCTGAAGTTGCTGAACCGGCTCCTCCTTACCCTGAGTGACCAGCTGACCCATACCGGGCGTAAGTCCGAGAAGCTCGAATAGCGCTTTCAATGCCGGCAGGTTCCACTCTTTCGGCCTTTCGAAATGCTTGAAGTGCGTCAGATCGTCGATGCTGGTACCGGCCAGCTGTGGAAGACTCGTGGCGTCGAACTTGTTGCCGGGAATCACGAGCACCAAGTCTCCGGAGTAAACCAATGTACCCAGAACGACGGTTGCCCACTCTGGCTCCAGGCGGAACGTCTGCGGCGCGACATACTCAACCCCAACCTCATCTTGTATCAGCTCGGCGCGATTCACTACCTGGCCATGTCCCTTCTTCTTGAGAATGTCCAGGATGTGCTTGGCGTATTTTGACCGGTAGACATCAATTCGGTCCCCGTCTAGCAGTTCCAGCGCATCAAGCACGGCGGTAGCCTGCTTTGTGCGAGTCTGACCCGCAATAAATCGTAAGGCGTCCTGTGCTGCCTGCTCCCGGTTTTCTCCAGTGATGAGCACCGAGAAGAAGGGATACTCAGGTGCCTGATCTTCAAAGTGCGCAGAAAGAATGACGCCACTAATCGTGTTCACGAGGTCGCGGAAGTTAATGCGTTCGTGCACATCCAGGCGTGCGAGTTCACGGATCGACTTACCCTTAGTCCATTCCATTAGCGACTTGTTACGTCCCTGGTAAGTCACTTCGAAGGCATCGGTCATGTGTTTCTGCAGCCAGCCAACCAAGTCACGCAGGAAACCGGATGACTTCGACTCATAAGTAGCCTTTGCGTGACCCGACGAAGTGGAGGCAAGATCGAGCGCTGCCGCATAGTTACCCAGCGCCGCCTGGAATTCCTCATCTCTGTGTGCCAAGTAGAAAAAAACTTCGTCAGCCTTCTTTTCATCCTTGAAGTGCGGTCGATCGAAAGGCTGAATGAAATACAGGTAGAAGTCTCTTGGTGGAACTGCCGTGGAACGTTCGTTGGGTGCGCCGAAAAACAGATAACCCTGCCTTGCCGCCTTGTGCTCCAGCCACTCCAGCTCATGTTGCCAAATCTTGTAACCTGTGACGTAAACCTGTTGATCGGTGCATTCCATTACCCGCTTCAAGGCTTCGTAGTAGTATCGATCGAGCTGAGACGTATCCAGGCTCTCGGATCGTTTTTCTATAAGCGCATCGAAGTCGTCTGTCTTCTTGAGGTCTAGGTAATACTGGCGGTTGTCCGGATTGGAGGATATGAACTGCCCACTCACCGTCTTGTGGATTTCGCGCAGGACGGTTTCAACCTGTGAAAGCAGGTCATCGGCTGGATCACCGCCAAGGTCCTCAATACCTGTCTGGTACAGGCAGAGTCCATCTCGCAGCTCTTCGGCCGTCGCACCCAGCGTGGCGTAGATATCACCGGTCGTGAGCCGATGGACGGACAAGGCGTGTATGAGCCGCAGCGCCATAGGTTTGTAGGCAGGTCGGGTGAAGGCCTGCTCGATGCGTGACTCCAACACTCGGCTGCAGTCGATGACAGACTTGATATCTGGAACAGATCGGAACGAAGGATTCTCCCGCAGGTTGATCCAGTAGCTATCGTATGCAATGACGCCCGGATACTCGCTTGGCACCTCGTTGTCGAGCAACTTCTTCATAGCCAGCGAGATCGTCTTAAGCACTTCACGCTTTTCGACGGCAGTGACGCGCTCGAAAGTGTCTATATAGTCAGGATGAACGGGGAACAGCTTGACGAACTCGTCCATGCGCTCGTTCATGTGTCCGTAAAACTTTGCAAACGGCGTTAGATATTCTCGGATTCTTGCCTGCTGCTCACCGGACTTCTTGAGCAGACGCTCAGCCACGACGTACTTCACGTCTTTGCGGGCGATAAGCACCTGTTCAAAACGGTCTTTAACCCGGCGGATGCTGTCAGCGACAAAAGCAAAACGGGGACTATCGAAGATTGCTTCCTGGACGCCCGCCATGAACCGGAACCGCAGCTCCTTGCAGACCTCACCAATCTCGCGTAGGAAGTTCAGGTCGAGTATCAGTTCCTGATCTTTTCGGGTGCGCAAATAATCGAGCAACTCATCCACTACCAAGAGTAGCCCTTGGTCAGGATACTCCCGATGGAAAGCAGCCATCATTTCCTCAAAGGCGCGCTTGTTACTTGGCACCTGACTCGCTTCTGGGAACGTATATGACACCCCGATGTTGGCCAAATGCTCTTCCAATTCGCCAACGAGAATGTCACGCAGCGACATGGTGGTGGCACCTATCTCGGTACGAACTACTTTGAATCTTCCTGCGATACTTTGCGCTGCATCCATGACCAGAGGGTTAGTGAGTTCTGGAACGACGTCTGAATACTCGGCAACCGCCGAAATGACAGACATCAGGTGCGACTTACCGGTACCGTAGTTGCCGATTACCAGCAGCCCCTTGTTGTCAGCCGGCTGCTCAAACTGCAATTGAGGAATCACCAAACCGGTCAGCTTTTCGGCCATCTCTTCGGAAATGACATAGGTGCCAACCAAGTGGCGGGCAGACGCAGTCTCATCGGCGTCCCGCAGTTGAACGACGGACTCGATAGGTTCGAATTGAATCAGATCGCGGTACTTCATCGCAGGAGCCCCCTTACAGCTTTGTTTCTTATTTTGTTCACGCCGCCACCTCTGGAGACACGATCAAGAAATCGCGGATAGGATAGCGACGGTACTCCGGATGATCCGGGACGGCGTAGGTCATATGGTCGTCCACAACCGCTCCGCTCCATGCCGCGACAACCGTCTTGTTCCGCGAAAGTCCTTGCAACAGTCGAAGCGGATCCTGTTGAAGTTTCGTATCGAAAAGAATCTCGATGTTGTCGAGCAGCACCAAGTCACTTGGCAACGCATCTACGATTTCTCCCAATAGGCGTGGTAGGTGTAGTGCTCGCTGGCGCTCGGTCAGTTCCAGCATCCGGCGTGAGAGCTCAAGGTTGACATTGATGAGTGGCGCACCCAGGCGCTTGCTCACATCTTGCAAAGCGCCCGTTTTGCCTGTTCCGGCCGGAGCTAGAACCAGCAGCAATCGGTGATAAAGATCAGCCAGATGGTCTAGCTTCCGAAGAATTTGGTCCGCTAAGGGCTCCGGCATATGTATTCCTGCTTCAACTGCTCTTGTTCCTGCTAATTGGCCTTTGGTCATTTGCCCCTCCCTGGCGCACCCACCGGTCCACCTCGTCTACTTTGAACTTCCATAGCCGGCCGACCTTGTGGGCTGGCATGTTCTTGCGCTCGATCCACTTGTAGACGGTATCCCGCTTTACCCCCAGATAAGTCGCGATCTCGTCGACGGAGAGCCAGCGGTTTTCGATTGTCTCGCTCATCTGCCTCAAACCGTTTCGGTGGGCTCCCGCAGGGCGAATTCAGGTCGTTACGACCCGGCTGTCACCCTTTGTCCAATAAACACGGTCTTATCCGGAATACAATAGGGCAAAGGCTATGAGATGTCGAGAAATCTTCAACACAACCCTAGTGCCAAGACCCTTGTTAGTTGATTGCCGCTGTCATTACCCTGTACTGTGTCCAGGGTATCGGTAGTCATCATCAAGTTTGCGCCCAAGTTCTTGACACTATCAACGGAAACCCTTAACGTTACCTAGGGTATCGCGCATCATTGTCAAGTATTTACCATGGGATTTCAAGAGTTTCTCTCGGCACACCCTGTCTTCACGCACGAGGAGTTTGTCGAATTCCTGGACAAGGAGAAGACGCGGAGCGTGAAGACCAGAGAATCGCTGCTGGCGTACCACCAGAAACAGGGCCGGATCCTCCGTGTACGCCGGGGCCTGTACTGCGTCGTGCCGCGCGGCGCCGACCCGGCCACCTGCCCCGTCGACGCCTACCTGCTCGCCGCGAAGATGACCGATGACGCGGTTCTCGCCTATCACACCGCCCTGGAGCTCCACGGCAAGGCCTACTCGGTGTTCGAGGAGATCCAGTATCTGACCGGCCGCGCCGCCCGGCCCGTGACCTTCCGCTCCTACCGGTTCCGGCCGGTGCAGCTTCCCAAGAAGCTCGTCGCCAGCGGCAAGCCGCGCTTCGCCGTCAAAGAGGTGGATCGCGCGGGCATGACAGTGGCGGTCACCAGCCTGGAGCGCACCCTGGTGGACGTCCTGGACCGGCCGGACCTGGGCGGCGGCTGGGAGGAGATCTGGCGCTCGCTGGAGATGGTGGAGTTCTTCGACCTGGACGTCGTGGTCGAGTACGCCCTGCTGCTCGAGAATGCGACCACCGCAGCCAAGGCGGGCTTCTTTCTGGAGCAGCACAAGGAGGCCTTGATGGTGGAGACCTCGCACCTCGAGCCCCTGCGGGCGCGCCGCCCCCGAAAGCCCCACTATCTGGAACGTGGCCGGCGCCGGGGCCGGCTCGTCTCCGACTGGAACCTGGTGGTGCCCGAGGAGGTGCTCGAGCGCGCCTGGCAGGAGGTGACATGAGGCTCTCGAAGGAGAGGCTGCGCCGCGAGGCCGAGGTGACCGGGTTCCGCCCCGAGGTACTCGAGAAAGTGATTCACCTGCTCAACCTCCTGGAAGGCTTCCGCAGCCATCCGTTTCTCAAGGACCGCCTTGTGCTCAAAGGCGGCACGGCCTTGAACCTGTTCATCCTCGACCTGCCGCGGCTGTCGGTGGACATCGACCTCAACTACATCGGCGCCGTGGAGCGGGAGACCATGCTCGCTGAGCGGCCGAAGGTGGAGCAGGCGGTTCAGGCGGTATGCGCCCGTGAAGGCTTCGGCCTGCAGCGCTTCCCGGAGGATCATGCCGGCGGCAAGTGGGTGCTGCGCTACGAAAGCGCCCTTGGCCAGGGAGGTAACCTCGAGCTCGATCTGAACTTCATGTTCCGTGTCCCGTTGTGGCCGATTAGCGTGCGGGACTCGCACGAGGTGGGCACCTACCAGGCTGGGCGCATCCCCGTCCTCGAGCTCCACGAGCTGACCGCCGGCAAGCTGGTGGCCCTGCTGGCGCGCCGTGCCAGCCGCGACCTCTTTGACGCACATCACTTGTTGACCCAATGCGAGTTCGACGCGGGCCGCCTGCGTGCCGCATTTGTCCTCTACGGCGCGATGAACCGCAAGGACTGGCGGACCGTGTCGGTCGACGATGTAAGCTTTGAGCCCAACGAGCTGAAGAACCAGTTGCTGCCGACACTCCGAAACGACTACGCAGATGCCATCGGGCGTCCCGAAGCCTGGGCAAGACGCTTGGTCGAAGAGTGCCGCGACATGCTGAGCATGGTCCTGCCCTTATCAGAACCAGAGAGGGAGTTTCTGGACCGACTACTGGACTACGGAGAGATTGCGCCTTCCGTGCTTGCAGCCGATGAGGCGTGGGCGGAGACTGTCAAGCAGCATCCTTTGCTGGAATGGAAGGCACTCAACGTGCGTCAGCACAAGGGGCGCTAACACCGGTTCGTCGTTGTTTCTAACAAGGGTGGACGAAAGCAGCTTTCGAGCGGCTGTTCTTGAGGGGTCGGTCTTGAGCATAAGCGCCTTTAGGTCGACCACGCCGGATTGAACATCTCAATGGGCAACTCCGACCCTAAGCGGGCAAGTGAGTCACATGCGCCAAGCGTCCGGTCCGCTGTGTCCAGCGGACATTCGACTCAATTCAAGTCGCTTCAAGAGTAGGACGCTATGACAAACGATTCTCATTTGCCACCGAACGCCTTTAGCGCTGCGTCGGCTCTGGCGCACGAGACCCAAAGCTCGGGAACAGCCTGCAGAAGACAGTGCAAATGCGAATGTAGAACCTCTCCCTCATCCCCTTCCAGCTCGTCGAAAGCAATCTCGGTTAACCACTGGCCTGCAAAATCCCGCCACTCCATAAGATCTTGACGGCTGGCAGACGCAACGAGGCATATCCTCATAGCTTCTTCGATTGATAAGCCATATTGGGCGTCATGCCGGTATCGGCGCACGAGGATGCGTAGCTCGTCCGCGAGCGCGGGGTTTCTGGCGACTGCCGCGACAGTGACCAGACCACTCAGAATGCCTAGGAGCTGGGACTTCTCTTCCACATTAGCGAGCCGATAGTTGCCCAGTCTAAGGGCCTTTGCCGCCAGTTCCGCCTGGCCGGAAGAGACCTTGAATACCATTGCGGAATTTACGAGCGCGACAAACGACGACGGCTCGACCTCGTCCGTGTCGAGCTGCGCGTCAATCACCCGGGCAAGATCATCGGGCAATTCGTTTGGACTGCCTTCAGCTCCTTCGAGAGGCCCTGGAAAGTAAGGACGGGGAAACTCGCTTAATGCGTGAAGGTTCCCAGGTCCGTCGCCGAGAGCGAGATCGTGCAGCTCACCGGCACCGATGTTTTTCTCAAAGTTTCTGGCGGCAATCATGATGCGGCCAAAGAAATCCGCTTTTATTTGCGGTGCGGCCGCGAGGTCAGGATTCCACCGTGGCTCGGTACGCATATCCGCGAGGGATTGCATGTAGTATTGCTCGCCCCGAGTGTTAAACGCCCACTCGCAAAATGAATCGCGGTCGATGCCGCACTGGACAAGCTGGCGATGAATCAAGGCGGCCTGAGCCAGAGATGCCAATCTACGATAGAAAGGTGGCTCCTTGGACATCAGGCGTGTTCTGGACAACTCACCGTCAACAAGAACAAATAACGCTGCAAACAGCTTGAATTCACCGGTGGCTCCTTCCACGTCGTCATCGCGGATTCGGTAAACCAGGCGAAGTACGGAAGGTTCGATCTCCTGCCTTTCCTGAAGAATGCGTAAACCGATTTCGATCGCACCGAGCCGGGAGAGAATATCGCCGTGGTTCTCAATGAAGTCGTACGCTCGGACAAGATCGTCGCTGTCCAGATGATCGACGCCGATCTCAGCCGTCAGCGCAGCATGAGATGAGAGGAACAAGCTGAACAAGAAGCCTTCATAAGGTCGCCACGCAGACAGTTGTTGCATGAACTGACGGCCTGCCCCGGCGGCGTAACCTCCGATAGACCCACTCCCGTCGTAACCGCCAACCAGTCTCTCGAAATACCGCCGTGAAGAAGGGACAAGAGACGATACGCTGCTCTGCCCCGTCGCGATTTCACTGCGAATTGATCGCTCAAAATGAACCGGCGTATCACGTATATCACTGTGAAACGGATCGACCTCGTCGTCCTCCAGCGCACGTTCCGCCAATATACTGCGCCATGCATCTTGTGCACTTATCGGCAGGTTCACGTCCGATGCAGCTTTATCAAGCGAATGCAGACGTACAGCGGAATCCTGTGAAAGCACAGCGAAGTCGGGCAAAACAAGACGTTTTTCACCGGAGGAGACAACAAGAATGGGCTGTATTTCATTTTCAGGTTCGTTTCGAAGCCTCCAGCCGAGACCACCTGCGTCTGTGACCTCGGCTTCGCACGCGCCTGCAAGAACCGTTCGGACGGCCTCGAAAAGATCGGAGCGTCGAATTGAGAAGCCGGAATCACCAAAGGCAAGTACCGCCTCGGTCTTGAAGCCGTATTCTTCTCTGAAGGCCGACTGGTCGAGCAAAGTCTTGCGTATCAGCGGTGGCACATTCTCCAATACGACCTGTGCCAGTGCCGCCCTGACGTAGGGAGAATTGGTCACGACGCCACCCCTTCGGTCAGTTCAGTTTCAGCCATTTCGGCAATCTGCCGTCTGTGCCACTCCACAAGCCAGTCGTACAGTTCGGGGAACTGTTCTTTTACGGGGCCCAAGATCCTTTCTTCCACCCAACTCCAGTAAGCGTCGACTATGTCTTGCTGAGTGTCGGAGGGCGGCGTAAGGAGCAAGAGGATATGTGCACCGCGTCCGATCCGGATGACATTGTCTCCATTCTCCGCACCAAGGCTGTGAGCCCATCCTCGAACGTCAACCTGGTCGGCGATCCAGTTTGAACGCGCCGTAACTTCGGCGATATCAGCGCCGTCCTTCCACAACTTCTTCAGAACGCGAATGTACGCCTTGAGTAGGTTAACCAGCCAGGGAGCTTCCTTCGGGAGTTGAAGCCAGTCGCTCATTCTGACACGGAGAACGGACTCCCGGATCGCTTTAAGCTCGGCCGTTTCAACCACTTTGCCGTCCTCGACCGCAGATGCCTTGAGGTATCGGTCTAGTTCTTCTTCGCTGACAGGCACGAAGAAGTAGCCGGCACGGCGAAGCCGTGTCCTGCATTCCAGACGGTCATCTTCCGAAATAACACAAGCCGACACCAAAGCGTCCAGAAGGTCTAAGGTCGAAAAGATCGGTGCCTGCGCCCTACCATCATCGATATGCAAATGCTGATTGATGAGCCTGTCGTCAGCAATGGCCGCATCACAATGGAACGCCAGAGCGATTACACCAACGGTAGGATGTTCGGAAATCGACTGTTCATCAAAATTGCGTCTCCGGCCCACCCTGATTTGTCCGGATTCGATCCGCGGGCTCAGTGCAGTGCCTATACGCTCTATAACCTCTTTCACTCTCTCTGAGATGCCCTCGTAAGCAATGAGAGCGTTCGCTTCGGAAACCTCTCTCGGCGAAGCTACGGGTATCAGACCCGCAGCTTTCAGCTTTCCCAACATTCCCAAATGCAGAAAATAGGTGATAGCGAGATCATCAAGGTACAGAATCGCCCCATCAGAGATTTCCGGCTGATTCGGCCAGCGTCTTTCGTGCAACTGCAAATAAGCGCGTGCGCGCTTCTCCTCCTCGGCAGTAATCTGGCCTTTCTGTCTCAGCTCCGCAACAACGGCAAGGCAACTGCTCAATACAGCGGCATGCGAAGATAGGTCAGCCTCTTCCTCCATCAAAGTAGACAGGCGATGAACCGGAGCCGAGCGAATAACGACACGCTGCCTATCGTCGTCATCCCTCACCTTTTCCGCTTCGGCGATCAACGCCGCCAACTCATCACCGACCTGCGCGGACAGGTCACTGTTCGGGGCCGTACTCGGGACGAATTTCTCAAGCGCCTCCATCGCAATCAAGTGACGCACTTGGTGCGCGTTCTTAATGCGGCTCGGCTGGTGAAACGCCGCCTTTTGCTTTTCCTCAAACAACCATGCAAGAGTTGAATGTGGGATATATACGGTCTCGAATGCATCAAGCGCGCTACCTAGGATATCCAGGAAACTCAATGTGAGGAGCGCGGTGGCATCAATACCAACTGTTGTCTTGCCGGTGCCGAGTTGCTCTAGCTTACGCTTGCCGCTATAGGCCGGAATCGCGCTTCGTCGCCTTGGATCGCTCTCGGAATAATTGGCTAATGCCGGATAAATCGTCAGATCCACGAGCGACTTGTTGAGTGACTAAGCGGCAAGAAAGATCGGTATCTCACCGCGCGCCAACAAACGCCATGTTTCGGATTCCCTTCTATCCCATTCGGGTTTCCTGTCGAGAACGTCCTTGAGGCTCATCCGGTGGAGCGGACCGTCATCGCCAGAAAGCTCCGCTGCTTTCTCAAGCCATTGGAAGACTTGCGGGTCATCTTCCCACCCGGCGCTCGATGCCAGGAAATAAGCGCCCGCCAGGATCGCCGCGTCGTCACCGGCTTTCGCCACTGCCGCCGAGATCAGATCCCTGGCATGCGGCGACCCCAGATGCAGGGCCAGTTGCGCAGCACCCATCAGGTCGTGGGCACTTCTGTTGTCTCTCTGCTGGTATTCGTTTGCGACAAACGCGGAGAGTGAACTCCAATCGCCAAGTGCTATCGCAAGATTGACCTGAAGAGCACGGTAGTTAGGGCTCACCGCCTCATCACTGAGTTGGGCCAGTGCGGCGCGGGACTCAACGAGCGCCCCCTCATTGTACAGGCCCCAGGCATAGGACATTTTGAGGTGTTTGGACTGCGACAGTAGGTCAGGATTTGCCTCCAGAAACTCGACAATCGCCTCGAACCTGTGCGTATTAGTAAAGGCGTTTACGAGACGCTCCGCATCTCGCAGCGAACGGGTTTCTTCAAACAACCGTGCTCCAAATTCGCACATCTCATCCCAGTGCTGGCGAGCTTCGAGTTCATCAGTAAGGTTGATCAGATCGCCAAGCGAACCTGTTGCTGTGAACTGCTGCTTACGGGCTTCAATCGGATCGCTCCCTTCCGCTTCTGCAATGATGCGTCGAAGACGGCTCTCTTCCTCATCGGGTATTCCTTCTGCGATGAGCTCGTCGAGACACTCTCTCGCCCTCTCGGGCAAACCTGCTCGCGCGAGCATCTCGATCTGGCGAAAAAGCAGCAAGTTCTTGTCGATATGAGCGGCAAGCTGCTCGTGGTGTCGGGCAAGGTAGTCGGCCACTCCCCCTGGCGTCTTTTGCGTGAACGCAAGAGCGAACCGGGCGAGGGCCGCGTCTATCGTCATTCCACCATTTCTGGCAATTTCACGCTCGATATCACGCTCGACTTTTTCTACGTCCACCTTGATACCAAACTGCAGACCCAGGTGAACAACAGCGAGTGCGGATTTGGGATCGCGAAGCTTTGCCTCGAGCCTGCTCTTCCCGTAGGCTGACTGAGCAGGATCCTTTAGCTCAAGCCAAAGGGCGTACTCATCATCTATTCTCGCGGCGCGCGGACATTCCAGCCGCTGCGCAACCTCGACCGCATCGAGAAAGCAACGATGTGCGTTCCGGCGGGCGTCCATTGCAACCGCATCCGAGGCGAGCGGAAAACCCAACGCCTCGATCGGCACCTGTTTCAGAACAGCGGCGCGGAATTCGGCCGGAACGGCAGTTAAAAGCTTTGTTATCCCTGCCAGGTGGTGCAGTACAGGCGTTTCTTCGAAGTCGTGCCCGGTAATAGTGCCAAGGGTATCTAGTCCCGCCTCCCATTGGGCCTGTTCGAGCTGATGTGTCAGAAGGATGCTCTTGCCGTCGGGATCAAGGTCCGTGGCCTTGAGGTCTGTTTCCTTAAGCCATTGAATGGCCCCTTCGGCACCGTCGTGATGCGCCACGACCATCAGGGCTGCCGAGCGCGACGATGGCGTGTCAATGCGTGCAAGGATCTGGAGCGACGCGGCCCTATCCCCCTTCTGTGAAACAATAAATGCGTCTGCGATATCGATTTCCGGATAAGCTCCCAGCGTTTTCGCAAGCTTCAGGAATTCTTCTGCCTTGTCGAGTGCCTCAGAACGTGAGAGCAATCGCGCGCACCACGCCAGCGCCTGGCTCCGAACTTCATCCGAGCCCCCGGAAAGCTCACGTTCGACAAGACGTCTTCCAAGCGCCAGTGATGCTGTAACTCTGTCGAACTCAAGGAAGAAACGTGATTTACGAAGTATGTCGACTTCGTCCTCGATCTTCTGATCCACGAGTGCCGTGGGAAAGTATGGATGAGAGAAAACGTCCGGTTGCACGCTCTCTAAATCTGCAGATAGCCTCCTTTGCATCTTCGCTTCGTGGTTCCGCTTCCACTCCTTGAGCATGTCGGCCGGATAGGTTTCATGCTGTCCATCGACCACCGCATGATGATTACGGCACAACAGGATCAGATTTTCAGGAGCGTTCAGTTCCTCTTGTGTGAGTCCGGGTTTTCCACGTGGGCCTTCTGTACTGATTGCGTAGATGTGGCATATATGCGCCGAGACTAGAGCGTCAGATTGTTCTGTCGCAGGCTCAATAAGAGTGTTCGTACAATCCGGATGCGCGCACTGATTTCCGCTCAGTGCGAAGAGAACTTTCAGTGTTCGCGGGGAATAATTTCTTTTCAACTTTCTCCCCTTTGCGAGATTCTTTGTCTTGGTCATGTCTGGCATTCGTACCTGCCAGGAATCATGACCATGGCGTCGTGCCGTCCGGCCCATGTGAACGAAAACCGCTCCGGCCGATCATCGACTTGGTCGCAGAAGAATTCGCGGAGCTTGGCGAAATCCACCAAGTCCTCGGTGAACGCCTGCGGTGTGAGAAGGCGGAACTGGCCAACAAGCTCGTCGCGGAGCGAAGGCGATTGGCCCGCGTCACGTCCCCTCGATTTCGGTTGTTGTCGCTCTACCATGGGCTCTATCGACTCTTTTCCAGCGGTTGAGCGTCGAATAGCGAGCCTTGCGCTTCCGACTGGTGCTTCGCAACATACTCTCGCATGAACTCGCGTATCACTTGCGCGGCGGGCTTGTCTTCAGCCCTGCACGCATCAAGGAATTCGTCTCGAAGCGAACGCTCAACCCGGATTCGCAACCCTGCATTTTTTATCGCCATGATATTGGCAGTGTAACCATTGGATGCACAATTGTGTAGCCGTAATCGACGCTGGAGCGTGTCTCGTTGACGCCTACTTGCTCGCTGCGCAGATGACCGATGACGCAGTTCTCCCCTATCACACCGCTCTGGAGCTCCACGGGAAGGCCTACTCGGTGTTCGAGGAGATCCAGTATCTGTCAGGCCAAGCCGCCCGGCCGGCCGGCGAGGGGGGGACGGTTCGTCTCCGACTGGAATCCGGTGGTGCCCGTGGAGGTGCTTAAGCGTTCGTGGTAGGAGGCGACGCGAGAACGATGAAACAAAGTCCACAGAGCAGCCAATTTCCGCAAAATGCCTTGATTTTTCAGGCGCGGCGTTGAAAATGGTAGCTAACAACACCCGCCACGCCTCTCGTGAGTTCGGCGCACCAGGGCGGGTTTTCGATGCCTGAAAAACACCACGAAATCAAATTCGACAAACCGGACCTTCTGCGCCTGCCCTACCCGAAGCGTATCCAGATCGCCGGGATGCTACCAGTCTGGGAGGAGCTGTTCGCCGCCGACCTGGGGCCGCTCAAGGAGGCCTTGCTGGATCTGGACCAGCCGTTGGAGTTCGTGATCAAGGGGATGTCGCAACGCCCCGACTTTGCTGCGATCGTAGAGGGGTTGGGCTACGCGCCGGGCAACACCAACTTCGGGGTTCTCGAGGCCGCCCTGACCAGCCTTCGATATGCCTACGCCGGCGGCCGCCTGTTTCAGACCCGCGACGATCTGGATGCGCGTTTGCGGCAGACCGATATCGGCGATCAGGCGCCGTGCAAGTACCTGCGCCTGCCCTACCCCGTGATGTTCCTGGAGCTCGGCGAGTCGCGCTCAACGCCGTTGACGATCAGTCATGACGACAGCGGCGCGCATGTTCTGGAAGGCGTGTATTTGAGCGAGCACCGGCTGGGCAGCGATGGGCACATGCTGTACTTCTTGTTCTGCGGTTCGCCGCTGGGCAAGCGCAACCTCCTCGATGATGTCACGCGCTCCTTCGCCTTACCCATCGATCGCGAGGAAGACCCGCTGGAGACCGCGCTGGCGGCGATGGTCGATCACTACCGGGGATTGAAGCATCAGCAACGCACGCCCGAGCACCAGGTGCATGAATGCGTTGAGGCCATCTACCACACGGCCAAGGTGCTGCTGTACCTCAACTCGCATCACCCGGTGACCGAGAACCGGCCGGAGTACAGCGAGCTGCAACAGCGTCTGCAGCGGGTCAAGGCCGGCAAGCGCGCCAAGCTGGAGCGCAAGGCGCATCGCGCGTATGACCGGGTCGTCATTGGCCCGAAGATCACGGCACCCAGCACGGACTCAAGCTCACAACACCGCACGGTGGAAACCCACTGGCGACGAGGGCACTACCGCTTGCAGGCTCACGGTCCAAGGCGCGTGGACCGCAAGCTGATCTGGATCGAGCCCACACTCATCGGCGCGGACGGCTTGACCGATGCGAGGCCACAAAAGGCCTACACGATCAAGTAGCCATCAGCACCGCGCAGCTTCGTCCCGCCTATGTAGACTGAATCCGATCCCCGGCGCGCTGAAAGGGTGCCGAAAAGGCATCGCCCAAGGGAAGGGAGAGGTACCGGCAAAGGCCCTATCCAAAAGGGCCGCCGCCGCCTTGAAAGGCTGAGGTTGCGGCGGGAAACGGCCATCGGAAAAGGGCTAGTGGAAAATGGCTTCCCGATCGGAAACGGTTTTCGCTCGCCGGCCGCGCGTATCCCTGCTACCAGCCTTCTCTATGACTGATTACGCAGAAACCGCCGGCGGGTTGGGAGTGCTGCGCTGGCTCACCCGGCCGATACTGGGGCCCCGCCGTGCCCTGGCACAGGGCTCGCTTCCCGTAGTGTCGGCGGAGCGGCTCCTGGCACAGGGTGACCGTCCCGCGCTGCGGCGGCGGATCGACCGGCTGCTCAGCGTGCCGAGGCCTCAGCTCGCGACCCTGTTCCATGGGGCGATCCTCGGCTACGCCCGCTTCGTCCAGCAGCTGCCCGCCTCGGAGGCCCATCACCACGCTGGCGCCGGCGGCATGCTGGACCATGGCCTGGAGGTGGTCGCCAACGCGCTCGCACTGCGGCGCGGTCATCTGCTGCCCCAGGGGGCCGAGCCCGAGCGCCTAGCCCGCGGCCAGGACCTGTGGACCTACGCCGTGTTCACCGCGGCGCTCCTGCACGACATCGGCAAGCCTGCGGTGGATCAGCGCGTGCTGATGCTCGACGCCAGGCAGCGGCCGCTCGGGACCTGGGACCCCTGGCAGGGACCCATGGGCCCCCGGGCGCTCTGGTATCGGGTCGAGTTCGTGCGCGATCGAGCCCGTGGCCTGCACGAGCGGGTGGCGCCCTTGCTTGCCCGGTTCATCGTGCCCGCGGCCGGCCTCGCCTGGCTCGCCTCCGACCGCGAGGTGCTCGCCGCCTGGGTCGCGACGATCAGCGGCGACCGAGACAACGGTGGTGCGCTCGGCGAGATCATCGGCCGGGCCGATGGCGAGTCCGTGGCCCGCAACCTGGGTGCCGGCGACAGCATGCGGCTGCCCACCGCCCGCGCCCGGCCGCTGCACGAGAAGCTCCTTACCGCGCTTCGCCACCTCATCGCCGAGGGCGAGCTGCCGCTCAACCGCGACGGCGCCGCCGGCTGGCTAGTGGACAACGACCTGTGGCTGGTGAGCAAGCGCACCGCCGATGCGCTGCGCACGCATCTTCTTCGCGAAGGTCATGAAGGCATCCCGAGTCGAAACGATCGGATCTTCGATGTGCTGCAGGAGCACGGTCTCGCCGTATCGAACGGCGAGCGCGCCATCTGGCGCGCGCGGGTGGCCGGCGACGGCTGGGCGCACGAGCTCACTCTACTACGCATATCGGCGGCACGGGTGTGGCCGGAGCCCGACCGCCGGCCCGATGCCTTCATTGGTACGGTGACGCCGCTGGAGCAGACAAACGCGTCGACAAATGCGGATCTGGAACAGCAAGCTACTCCAGCCCCCTCACACGGGCATAACGCCAAGGAGCAAACCACGCGCGAAGCCGAACAGGATGAGTCGGGCATACCTATATATATGGAATCGAGAACAACGAACGAAGAGAGCAGCGACACCGTCAGTACCAGCGAGACCTCGGAGGCATCCGACGCCGGCAAACAGTTCCTCACCTGGCTGCGCGACGGCGTTGCCGCCCGACGCATACAGGTAAACACGGTGAATGCACGCGTGCACGTCGTGCCGGAAGGCGTGCTCCTGGTGAGCCCCGGGATCTTCCGCGACTTCGCCGCGCAACACCCGAAGCACGAGTGGTCGAACGTTCAGAAGCGGTTCCAGAAGCTCAAGCTGCACCGCAAGACCGAGACCGGTACCAACATCCACGCCTACCGCGTCACCGGCGAGCGCAAGCGCTCTTCCATCAACGGCCTGCTGCTTCCGGACGCTGCTGTAGTCTTCGGTACTTCCTCGCCTCCCCTGCCCAACCCGCACCTTTCACGGAAGGAGTGACTATGTGAGAAAAAGCGAGGAAAAGTCGCCGCTGTGTGCAGGCTTTCGGCCTAATTCTCGTGCGGCCATGGCAATACAATGATCCCATCGAAGACCATGACGCCACGGCACGAATATGAATCAGATCGAAATGCTCCTGGACGCAATCAACAACCTATCCCCACGCATTCCGATTGCGGTGGACTTGTGGTCCATACGGGAGATCGCCGCCTATCTGAAACGTTCCGAGGCGGTCGTGCGTGAACGCATCACCGCCCTGCCCGGATTTCCCCAGGCCATCCGTTTGCCGGTCGCCGGCAGCAAAGGCCGAGGGCAACCCTTGTGGAAAGCCAAGGAAGTGATCGCCTGGGCTGAGAAGCACCAGGAAAACCGGATTGCCTAGTCGAGCTTGGCCGATAGGTCGTCGACCGACGGTGCGTAGTAGACGTTCTGCAGCACCCGCAGATCGCGGTGCCCGCTGATCCGGGCGAGCTCCATCACATCGAACACCTTCGACAGCCTTGTGAGTGCCTCGCGGCGCGTATCGTGGAAGTGCAAGTCTTCAATGAGCG
>Ga0114931_10000667_pt1 | contig 42686 bp, 47 predicted proteins | sample 2SBtaG_FD_89579 | JGI IMG/M metagenome (GOLD analysis project Ga0114931, IMG submission 89579) | Deep subsurface microbial communities from Kolumbo volcano to uncover new lineages of life (NeLLi) - 2SBTROV14_V59a metaG | ecosystem: Environmental > Aquatic > Marine > Volcanic | place: Kolumbo... | reverse complement strand
TGAACAAAGAAGCCGGGATTGATGGAGTGAAATACCCTGTTGGAACCATGAGCCGGAAACCCCGGTATGATAAATTCAATTATGTGATCTATGATCCCCGCGAACTGGAGGTTGTGGACAAGACATACTGGCAGGAAGGACAAAAAAAGCTTGGTTCAGTCACAATCCATGATACCGGGTATTATGTAAAATTGTTCAAGGACGCGAATCCTTCCACCCTTCTGCACGAACTTGGCCATGTGTTTCTGAACGAACTCGAACAGCTTGTAAAATCCGAACTTGCAACTCCCGAAATGACCCAGGATTACAATTCTCTTCGGAAATGGCTCGGGTTGGAAGAAGGGGATTTAATTCGTACAGGCCACCATGAGAAGTTCGCTCGGGGCCTGGAGCTCTATTTCCTGGAGGGGAAACAGGTCCCCAAGGATATTTCAGGCTTGGCCCAAAGATTTCACCAATGGCTGAAACAGATCTACTCTAGTGTGAAATTATTCAAGCAGCAGTATAAGGTTGAGCTAAATCCTGAAGTGGAGCAGGTCTTTGATAAGTTTTTTGGGATTGAAGCGGAGACCAATGAATTTGCCAAAATGGAAGAAATACTCCCGAAAACGAAGGAAGAACTGGATGCGATAGGGGTTCTCCCTGGCGATCGGAATATTCTTCTAAGCCTCTATAACAGCGCGATCAAGAAAGCCGAGGACAAGCTCTTCCGCGCCCGGAATAAGGATTACCGTGGAAAGCTGAAACAATGGCGGAAAGAGGCCACAAACTACGCCCGGGGGAATGATGAGATCTATCAAATCCTGGACACCTTGGAAAAAGGAAAACTGGACAAAGAGAGCGTTATCGAAATATTTGGAAAGGATGCCCTGGCGAAGATCCCCTCGAAGTATATTGCCAAGCATTCCATGTTCACGGTCCAGGATATGGCCTTGGCCTTTGACAAAACCCCGATAGAGCTAGTCGAAATTCTGAAATCCGGGAGCACCAAAAAAGAGCGGGTCGATTATTACCTGGAACAGAAAAAAGCGGAAAATGACGCGAAATTCAAGGTCATGGATTTTATCCTGGACTCCCCCGAGTACCACGCATATATGGAAAGTATCGACCGGTACCTCCGGGGTGGTGTAAAAGAAGCTGTGATTAACCGTCGAATTTTCAAGGACGTTGCAAAATCAGCACTTGAAGGTGAGCCGGTTCGTCGGGCAATTCGCCATGATCTCTTTATGCGAACTTTTAAGAAACTCCAGCGGAGCCAGCGCGAAGCACTCCTGAAGCGAAATCTCGGGAAGGCGGCTGAGGCCAATCACCAACTTCGCTTGGCTTATACCCAGGCCGGGGAAGCGGTCAAGAACCGCCGGTTCCTGGAGAAAACGATCAGACTGGCAAAACAAATATCAAAGGTCCGAAAAACCGAACCCTTGGATTTATCCTGGAAATACCATATTGTAGAGATTGCAAAGAACTTCGGGCTGGTCGATGTGAACAAAGTCCCGAGTCTCTCCGTTGATGAAGTTAAATCTCTTGATGAGTTGCTCGCCGCGGAGGGAGCCGTTGACCGGGACCCCTACTTCTTTGATACTTCTCTATTACAGAAACCGATCAATTATCGTGATCTGACAATGGGGCAACTCCGGGATGTGTATGGCCTGCTACGATATTTGAACAAGCATGGGAAAAAAGAAAAGACTCTTTCCACGGGCGAGGACGTGACGGCTGTTGGGACTGCAATGGCCGACGAATCCGCCACCCTGAAGGAAAAAACTCCCATCTCGAAACGGAGAAAGTTCCTCCGCCGAGTCCAGGATACCGCGCAAAAACTGTATTCTTATCTGGATTCCTTCAATTTTGTGATGAAGGCCATGGGCGGATACAAAAGCCTGGGTCCCAAAGGGGAGCTTTCTCTAACAGAAAAATACACAACCCAAAGACTCGAGGAAGCGATCGACCAAAAAGCGGAGTTGCTGAAGGAATTTTACCCGAAGTCCATTCCTTTTTTCAACGTCCTCTTGAAAGGCCAAAAACGTTTAGCGAAGAAGTATGGCTCTAAAATGATTTTTAAAGAAGCGCCGGTGCCCGAGGTCTTCAGGAACAATGGCCAAGATTTCTGGACCCCCGAACAGATCTTTGCCTTAGCCTTGAACCGGGGCAACGAATCCAATATGAGCAGGATCTTTACCGGTTTCCCGGATATGACTCCTGAGCATTTTGATTTTCTTATGGAGTTACCGAACAAGAAAGAATGGGACGCGATTCAAAAGATTTGGGACACCAATGACGAACTTTTTAAACTGGTAAACAAAGTCAACAGGAGAAAAAATGGATATGAAATTGCTTCAATCCCTCCAAAACCTTTTAGAACAGCATTTGGTGTTTACCGTGGGGGCTACACCCCAGTGGCCTACGATCGCGAATTGGCTCGCCGGTCTGCAAAGACTTCAAGAATTACAGAACTTTATGCCAAAGATGATGTATGGGAACGAACTGAGAGTATATTCCAGACACCAGCAGCTAAATCTCGATTCAATAACCCCCGTGTGGCTAAGACTGTTTACCCATTATCGTTATCACTTCAGCCTCAGCTTCGGCACATTGTAGACGCGATTCATTACGCAACTCACGCGGAGGCCCTCCGGGATGTTGATATGCTTATCCGGGAACCGGCCTTCCGGGATGCAGTGATCAAGCACCTGGGTCCCGAGGTCTACGAGAATCTCCGACCAGCGCTTCATTACGTCGCCCGACCTGAACTTGTCACAGTAGATCGCCCCGGGGATCAAATGATGCTAAAGCTGAAGAACCTGGTAACCGCCTATATCCTGGCGTTCAACCCTTCCGTTGCGCTGAAACAGGTATTCTCCCTTCCGAATGCAGCGGTGGAGCTTGGCAAGACTAGGCTTACAGCAGGAGTCATTAAAACCTATCTGAATCCTTTGGCACTCAAAGGTAGATATAATTTCATGCTTCAGAAGTCTCCATACATGCGAGACCGTATGACCCGGAGTTTTGACCGTGAATTTGGGGATTTGTTCTCCAAACTGGACCCTGATGCTAAGAAATGGTTTGTTGGGGATAATAAAGTCTATAATTGGAACGATGTGGTAAAGATTGGATTTGCTCCAATCCGCGCCATGGATATTGCCGCGGTGTTGCCCATCTGGACAACGGCGTATGAAAAGGCAATACACGAGGGGCGCCCGGAAAAAGATTCAATAAATTACGCGGACCGGATTGTGAGGGAAACCCAGCCGTCGGCGCAAACCATTGATCTTGTCCGATTGCAGCGTGAAGGCGGATGGAAATTATTCCTCTCGATGTTTTCCACATATACCCTTGGAAAATACCAGCAAAGAGCTCGAACCTACTGGAGAGCCTGGAGAAGTGGAAAGATCGGGGCGACCAAATACGCCGACCATCTGATGTTTGATCAACTTCTACCTGCCCTTGGCATGGTAAGTTTGTTTCATATTCTACAGGGCGGGACAATAAGTAGTATAGAGGACACAAAAAAGATCATTGAAAAAACAGCATCACAGCTTCTCGGAGTTGTAATCCCGGTAGTCGGGTCCTGGTTTGGGAATTATGGAGCCAGCATTCCGGCCCTCTCAACGGCGAATGAGTTAATCTCTTCAGGCAAGCGAGTGGTGAAGGATGTTAAGAATGTTGGCAAATACAAGGGAATTGAGAAAATAACCAAGGATGCGTTTTGGGCGATGTTGGAATATGCTTCCTTCATTTCCAGGGTTCCAATTTCGCAGATCGTTAGAAAGTATCAAAGAGGTAAAAAGGGATATAAACAAACCGGAAAGGCAAGTGCTTTCATAGCAGGGGGTAAAAGATAATGACTGTTGCGGAAAAATCTCCACGGGTAATTTATGATGGAAATGGCTCAACTACCGTTTTCTCTTTTGATTTCCAGGTCGAAGATGATGACGGGCTGGAGGTATATATTATTGATTCTGGGGTCAAAACCCTACAAACAAAGGACACAGACTATACTGTCAGCTTAAATCCAGGCAATAATGGGGGTGATGTAACTTATCCGATAAGCGGGTCCGCACTTGCTACTGGACTCAAAATCCTCATCATGCGAGTAGAATCCCTGGACCAAAGTACCGATCTTTCCAATGTGGGAGCCTATTTCCTCGACCCCCTGGAGTCCATGGTTGACAAATCCAGGCGTATTGACCAGGATGAGAGTGATGCACTTGACCGGTCAATTAAAGTTGATGAAGGCTACAGTGGGACCATTGATACCCAGGTGGTTCCCGCCGCTGGGAGAGCTATCGGTTTTGACGCCACGGGCGCAAAAATGGCCACTTACGCTGCAACCGCGGTTATTGACCCGGCGTGGGATTCGATTCAGAATCATGGCAACAGTTTAAATCAGATGGTTTCTGATATAGGCTCAGGCCATGCAACCGTTCTTATTGATACCACGCCAACAATAAATGCCGGAGCACTTACAATTCCAAGTAACATCTTATTGGTATGGCTGGAAGGTGCTTCTGTTTTGTTAGCAACCTCAAATAATCTTACTCTTAACTGCTCGATCATTGCTGGCAAATACGAAATTCTCAGCGGGAGCGGGACAGTTAGTGGTACCCCTCTGGTTGATCAAATTTTTTCTGAATGGTTTGCAGCCGGTGTGACTGACAGCACTTCCGGGCTCATTATCTCCAGTTTTGCAAAAACAATTCTGGATGATGCAGATGCCTCGGCTGCTTTGACTACTCTCGGAGTTTCGACTTTTATCAAAACTCTTCTGGATGATGCCGATGCAGTCGCGGCGAGAACCACGATCAATGCGGCGAACAAAGATATTGAAACATATCGAGGTCAATTAGCCAGAGGCTATCTTGAAAGGCCACAGTTTACTTATAACGGTGGAACAGCGGCGTATACCGTCCTTGTTGGTGCCGGGGCATATATGTGTAAGGACAAATATTGTTATTGGAGCAATCAATTAACTTCAAATGCCATTGGAAGCCCGATCGCAGATACATGGTATTATCTCTATCTTGACTATTCTGCTATTGCATCCGGCATTCCAGTTACAGCCTCTGAGCTTATCTGGTCAACAACTGCGCCCACTTGGAATAATACTTATCGCCAATGGATGAATGGCGATGACAGGTGTATATTTGCTGTCCGAGCCAATTCAACTCCAGATAATATTCTAGAATTTTTCCAAGACGGTGATCTTGTTACTTACGCGGATGATATTGAGGACTTACCCGCTACCGATATTGATACTACGTGGGTTACAGTTACTCTGACTGCCCCTGGCATGTGCAGAAAAATATCAACAACTTTTTATTCTTATGCTGCTGGGGACACCTCTGCTGCAATGCTTTTCTGGAGAACATACGGACAAACTGGTACTGATGGGCATCATGTCGGGTCGACTGATTCAAATAACGCAAATAGGTCTACAAATACCATACCGGTAATCGCCGATGATTCTCAAAGGATACAAATAGTTCATAGCCTCACGGGTTTGCACAGTGCTATCATATATACCGCTGGCTGGTACTTTCCCGATGGAATGTAGTCTATTCTTTAAACTTTTCCCGGACCCGGTTCCTCACGTACAAGAGGAACCGGGCATCCTTCCGGCGCATAGGCCGGGGACCTGGCTCCAGGGTCAAATCAAGCAATCGTTTCCGCTGACTCTCAGAAAGAATATCCAATTTCTTCGTGATCAAATCCCTCAATTCAATTTGTAATTCTTCACGGTCATTGATATGGTCTGTATCCTCATTCAATTCCCGGCACTGAATTTTACCCCAGCGTCGAATCCGTTTGATGTGGTTGTTCAGTCGGTGCTTGACACAAGAATAAGCGAATGCCCGGAAGGGAATCCCCCGCTCTTTGTCGTACACATGGGAGGCTTCCACTAAGGCTGTGTACGCTTCCTGGAGTACATCGTCGAAGTCGGTCCATGGCCACCGGCGGCTTTTCATTATCTTGATAACAGTCGCCTTCACCCAAAGCAGATCATCCTCAGTCAATTTTCGCTTAACTTTTTTCATAGCGATTTTGCAGTTTCCCTTCTCCGGACAATGGAAAATTTTTCATGAATGGCGGGCATGTGGTGAAGCAATCCATGAAGGTCTGAAAATTAGTATCCGGATAAACCTCGCAGATCACTTCATCATGGATATGAGTAACCACTGGATAGCCGACCCTTTCAAGATTCTTGATTGCATAGGCCAATATATCCCTGGCGGTTGCCTGCACTATGTTCTCAAATAATTTTCCTCCATAGGTCTCCAACCGTTCCCACTTCTTCGTGTATGAGTTAATTCCCATATAAGTCACCTGGGTATCCTCGTTCAGTTCAGGCTCGAAGTAGTACAGGACTCGGCCTGAAGGGAGACCACACATCAGCCAAGTGATATCCCTACGGGAGACAGGTACTTTCCGCTTTTGAAAAAATACTCGGCCACTCAGGGCTGGGTACTGAGTTTTATCTTGAGAAAGAACAGCTTTCTTTGCAGCTGTTTCCACGCTCTTCCAGCATCTTACTACTTCCTGATTTTTCTCTCGCCATTTGCGAACTGTGTATTTTGCAAACTTCTCCGATATCTCGACGCCATACCCCTTGGCCATGGATGCAAAAGCATTCTGGGCGCCTTGGTACCCCAGGGCTAATACCGCCACTTTCCCGACAAATCTCTCATCCTTGGTTATGTCCTCATAGGACTTCCCATATATCTGCGACGCTGCGATCTTATAGATATCCTTCCCATCTTTCCAAGCGTTTAAAACTTCCTTCTGGTTTGCATACCAGGCGACGAGACGGGCCTCTATAGAAGAGTAATCAGCATTCGCAAACTTCTTCCCCTCGGTCGGAATCAACATCATCCTGACACAATATGAAAAGAACTTGAGGGGGTTTCCAACGAGAATCTGAAGTTCTGTTACCGTCTTACAGTTCTTGAGAAACGCGGCTACCAGGTCCACTGCCCCCGGGCTTTTTCGCGGAAGGTTTTGTGGTTGGATTCCTCGGCCTGCCCATCGGCCTGTCGCCGGAGCGCCGTAATACATGAGGATTCCCCGGGCGCGATCATCCTTGGAAGAAGTGTAATTGAGCATGGCTTCATATTTTGAAGTCGAAGTCCGGGCAATCTCCCGGCGGATTTGTAAGACCTGCCGAACTTTACCAGGGATTGCATGTCCTTCCAGGGTTGTGCGAATTGACTCCGCGGTAAGGAAATCCAACTGCACCCCCTGTTTGTTAATCCACTCCAGGAGTTTCTGGGTTTGACTTGCCGTTTCAATTTCATGGTTAGTCAATTCGCTGAATTTCTTGTTCAGAAGGATTTTATATTCCTCGATAAATCCCACGATCTTTTGAACCATCTCCCGATCAATGCGAATCCCCCGCTCGTTAATTTTTTGGTCAACTTGCCACATCTCCAATTCATCTTCGGGGAGTTCCGGCAAGAATTGATCAAGGAGCCTTTCAGTCTCTACGTCGGTGCAGCAGTATAGAAACCAGCGGTTATATTCTTTGGCATCCTCATACCAAAACAATCTTTCTTCCCAGTCTTCATAGCTAGCCTTCTCCGCTTTCCTGGCTTTCCGGGGTTTTGTCAACTTCAACATTAACCTGGCACCCTCAAGATCTTTCTGGGTAGTCAACCGAAGGACCCGGCTCATGCGGTCCAGGTCTCGAGGGAGGCCCAGGAATGCGCCCCTGGCAGCAGTATCCGACCAGCGTTCTATCGGTGGAACTTCAGGCCATGTTGGGCAAGAGTACTTCCACATCGCATACTCGAATCCAGCGTTGTGTGCTACAAAGTGGTACTTCTCAATGTTTTTACAGAACAAGGGGATCTCTCCCTTGTCATACTTAAATCCCTGTCGTTTCAGATAATCTGCGGTATCCTCGTTCCTAAATTTGGGGGCAATCCAAATATGGGTGACCCGGAACTCAGAGGATGATAAGGCGTACGAACAACACACAACTTCAGTGGTTGGATGTTGTGCATAAGCCCAATGGCCATGTTTGCGGATATCACACGCACTTCTGGTCTCAAAGTCGATCACGACTTTTTTCATGGCTGCTCCTGGTCTTCATACATAGCTGCGATTTTAAGAGCCAATGTTGCCGTGTGAATAGCTTCTCTAATAACATCATCCGCTGATCCTTCTCTGTATTCATACTCAGAGATTGCTTGTGCCAACTCCCCAAGTTCTTCCGTGGTGTATGTTAGCCACTCAAATGCAGTGCGAGTTTGATACCCCCATTTGGCAATTTGCCGGGCATTCTCATCTTGAACTTGTTCCACAATCCAATCGTCCTCAAGACCATTATCAAAATATTCATTTGGCATTTTTTATTTCCTCCATTAACATTTTACATTCTTGGTCCGAAGCATATTTAACTGCTACATTATACGCATCATCCGCGGTAACTTTTACCCATACCCCTTTATACCCCGAAGGTACAAAAACTACCATCATTCCAGGAAAAAGAGAACCAATATAACAATCTGCTTTTTCTAATTTCATTTTGTTTTCCTTTAAAGGGTTATACGCACATTAAAGCTATTGAACGTATAACCCTCTTAGCAGCTAATGAACTCTGATTAAAAAGGAATATCGTCGTCGGTTTTGTCGTCATTACCGGACACAGGTCCACCAAAGCCGGCGAAAAGATCAGAAGCATCATTCCCTTTGGCCGGGGCTTCCAGGGCCTCGAACTCTTCAGAGGGGTCAATGCGAACCCAAAGGGGATCATCCTCTTTGACTTTCTGAATGTTGACCAGGCCGAATGCTACGCCCGGACGGTACGGGGTTCCTTTGCCGCCGTAAGCATAGGCGGTAATGCTCGCCCGGCACCAGCACCCAGGGTACAGTTCATCTGGGTTGATAATCTTCTGGAGTGAAGCATCCACGATTCCCGGAGGCATCTTGCTTTTGGCCGACACAACCGTCATGCCTTCCATCTCGGGGTAATCCAGGGCCTTCTCATCCCCATCTCGGAATGGGCTCCGAAGATTCTTTGGAACATCCTTAGCCCACTTTGCTGTGACCGCGTTTTTGGCCAAGGCTGATAGTGGCTTCATATCAGTTTCCTTTGGGAACAGCATGGTAATGGAATACGACGGCTCATCTTCTGGTCGGTTCTTGTAAGGCTTGAACACATACGGAAATGATAGCCTGAACATTGGTGTAACTACTCTTTCTCTTTTTGCCATGGTTAAATCCTCCTGTCTTTTTATTGGATGATCGTAAAATCTTCTTCTGGTTTTGGTCTGTTATACTCTTCTCCCGGTTCCGTTAGCAAGGCTACCTTTGGATTCCCACCGACCATTTTGATAAAGGGAGTTAAGTCAGCATCCTTGAAAATCTTCGTGGCTTGCGGGGGCTAACCAATTTCTTCTGGTACAACTTCTCCGGGTCCAGGCCCAGCAGTTCAATAAACGGCTTTACCCCCTCTTCGTCAGCCCACACTCTCCGCCGTCTTGTTTTTACAAACTTGAACCTGGCGGTAAAGTCCCCATTTTTAGTGGTCAATTTCTGCGCGATAAGAGCTTCAAGTGACTTCTTGTATTGCTCCAGGAAGATCAATCCCTGATACATCTTTTCAGCTTCAGTTGCCGAAAGAGCTTCCACTGTCTTTTCCCGGGCTGTCGCTGCCCCAGTGAATAGCATATCCTTTATGGTCGGACAGCCAACCATGGCCGGGCACCAACGGCACCAATCCCCAGGGGTTGCTTCCGCTGTCTTTACAGACTCCATGGCGGGACCAACTTCGTCTATAATCCAGCGCCGAACCTCAGCAAATTTAAGATACTCCTGCCTTACCGGGGGTTCATTCGACCAATGGCGCGGTTGAACGATGGTCATTGACCCATGCTCAACATTCAACTGTTTCGCCATGCCATACCAGTACAGTTTCAACTGGGGATTATTTTCGATTTCCACGAAGATACCCTTACCATGTTTATAATCAAAGATATGCAGTTCTTTCTTATCGGAAGAATAAACAGCAGCATCTAAAGTCCCCCAGCAATCAACAAGAATCCTCACTTTCTTCTCAATAAAAAGCTCGGAATTTGGAAGCTTATCAAGCATTCCATAAACAGTGTCCAGGTACAGATCAATGGCCGGGTCTCCTATGGAAGCCAGCCGTTTCTCTAACGCGAAGGCCGCCTGAGAATGGGCGTTCGTTCCTTCCATGGCTTCCAGGGAGGCCGGGGGCTCCGGGAGATTTAACTCCGCGGTCAGCCGAATAGAGGCCGGACAGTTAATCCACTGGTGAGCCCCGCTTGGTGAGAATGGACTGTGTTTCGGTTGCATTAGAGAATCCCCTCAGCGTTCTCCAGCAGGCTTTTTGCATCAGCCAACAGGAGCTTTTTGTCATCCTCAGCAACCTCAGACAGCTTGGTTGCGCCGTACTTCTCCAAGGCCCGCTTCGCTTCATCATACCCCAGGTTCGCAACCACAGCCATGATGGTATCCCGGAGGTCAACATCCAGCGGTTTCTCTTTGACCTCGGGCTTGTCCTCTTCTTTCTTCGGAGCCTCTTCCTTCTTTGGGGCCTCTTCCTTCTTCGGAGCAGGAACTTCGTGGGTCTCTTCGGGGGTTTTGACTCCGTCAAATCTCTCGGCTGGGGGCGCTTCCTCTTTCTTCTTTTTGGAGCTACCCTTTGTCCGCCCGCGTTTCTTCGTAGTTTCCTTCGGAGCTTTTGCTCCCGTTGCTGGGTCGATCTGTGCCAGTACCATCCGCTTTACCTGAAAAATCCCAATTCCTTCCAATTCAATTTCCATTTTTAATCCCCCTATAATTTATTTGTTAATCTTATTATAGCCTGATTTGAAATTTAATGCAATAGTTTTCTGATAGTCTTCTGTTTATAGAAAAATGTTCTTACCATGTATTCATCGAAACTACCCCCTATAACGAAATAATAAATGTTGACTGTGTTCTTTTGTCCTATTCGCAGCAGCCTATCCTCGGCTTGTTCCAAGACCGCTGGGGTCCAGTCTAATTGCACAAAGATACAGTACGAAGCTGCCTTTAATTTGTCCAGGCCAGTCCCCGCCGCACGTATTTGTGCAATGAAATAGTGAACCCAGGGTCACTCGCGAACCTGTCCAGGGCTTCTCTTCGTCCTCTCATCGAAGTCTTCCCGTAGAAGGTAACTGCCTGATCGCCCAATTTCTCAGCCAGCGCTTGAATAACCGGGATATGCTGCGCGAACAGAACTACCTTTTTCACCCCCTCTCTTTCCAGGATTTCCAGGAACTCAAATACTCGAGGCAATTTAGCAAATGCAGATTCCCTTTGAATCTCTTGGAGGTTGGCCCCCATCCCTATGCGTTGCCCGCGTTTGAACCCTTGAATTACTTCCGTCCAGTTTGCTTTTTTGTTCAGTGCTGCAAGTTTCCCCGTGGGTGGAACAACGAAGATCTGTCTTACTTTGTCCGGCAACCAGGGGAGGACATCTTTCTTCTCGCGCCGAATCATCACTTGAGCGCGAAGCATTTTGTTCAATTCCTCTGTGTTCGAGGATCCTTTCCCATCCGGTCTTCGGACTCCAAACCATCCACAATATCGGAGCATATAAAACATTAGGGGATTGTGTATCCGTCCCCGAAACATTAGCAGGTGCAGAATTGGATAGAGCTCCAGGGGTCTATTCAGTACCGGGGTCCCAGTCAAGAAGAGTGCCTTTGGATACCCGGTAAAGCTTCTATCCTGGCGATGAAAGTCAACCCGCCTTCTGAGTATCCGCATGAGAAGCTTTGTTCTCTGGGCTGTCGGGTTCTTGATATAATGCGCTTCATCACACACAACCGCCTGGAAATTCTTTTTCTTCAGATTTTTGAGTTGCTCATAGTTGGTGACAACAACTCGATACTTCGTGTTGTTATTCCAATATGGGACCCAGGTTTCGATATGCTCTTTCCACTGGTCAATGACCTGCTTCGGGCATACAATGAGGATCTTCTTGAACTCCGGGTGGTCAGCGATATAGGCCAATGCCTCAACTGTTTTGCCTATACCCATATCATCCCCCAGGATTGCCCCATTCCTGTACTGGAGTCGTTCATTCAGGAGCCAAAGAGTGGCTTCCTGGTATGGATAAAGGAATAGTCCGTGGGACCCTTTCTTTAATCCATACGTAAAATTCATGGGCGGCTCAGTCCAGTAAGACTTTTTCATTTGGGCTTGGTACCAGCGCCGGGTTAGATCAAGCTGTTTCTGGGCTTCCGGCACCGCCTGATTATACAAGCGGTCGGCTACCACGAAGAAGGGAGTATAGAAAACCCCCTTCTGATGGGTCAGAAACCAACCGAGGTAGAGCATTGTCACCGTCGATTTGGCTTCGACCGCATAGAGGTAGAACCGACCCTTCTCGGGGTTATACCAAACTTTAGCATTCTTCAGAAGTCGCATACAGATAATCCTTGATCTTCTCCACTTCGTCGATCATCAGGTTGTCAATCTTTTCCACTTTGATCGCCTGATTCATCAGTTCCTCGGTGGGAGCCAACTCCATTCCAGGAGGAAGATTCCGAAACTCCATGTGAAGAGTCCTGATTATCCCAATCTTTTCAGTTGGCTCATGGCCCCAGTTATACCCAGGAAAATCATAAGCCCCGGTCCCCATGTCATAACTTACTTGTTTCATTAGCATGGCAATTCCCCCCACATTTTTCCCCCTGGCCCGCGCCACTGGAGGATATTTTTATTGCTCTTGTGCATTTCAAGATAACCAATCGGCATGTTTAAAGCGCTGATTGTCCTCAATTCAGTGTGGAGTCCAGAAGAACTTAAATAATTGTTCTCCGGGTCCTTGTAAACTAGCATACCCGTGGCCCAAAAGCGAAGCATATCAAGGCAATGATTTAACCAAAAATGATAGAGCTTTTCATTCTCTTCACCCAGCAGTTGATCAGCCCAGTGGCTATGAACAATCGGAGAATATACTTGACAATACATTTTACTCATCTGAGAAAGAATCAGATTGTGCCTCCCCCAAGTATCATCCTTGTCTTTTGTATTAGAGTATGCCCCGCCCAGGTACAGTCTCGAACAAGGGCTCTTGAGCTTATCCAAATCCGATTCAAGCGCCCGTATAATAATCTTTACACCCATGACCCATCCCTCCTGTAGTCTTTTTTGATTATTCGATAGTAAGGCCGAAAAATCGTTTCAAGATTCTTAATGCTGTACCCATCCTTATCCAAATCGAAGTTCAAAATCCAGCCGCCGATTGCAGGGTGCAGGCCCCGGACCAACTCGTATGGTGTCTGAGCCTGAAAACATCCGGTCAACATATAGTGGATGTTTCTCAGAAATCCCTGTAAAGCGAAATGCCAATGCCCCAGAAAGAATAGCTGGGGTTTGTTCTCCGAACTGAAGGACTCAATAAACTTCTGGGCCTTGTATGACTGGGCATACGCCGACCCGCCGATCGGATGGATGAGATAGGCCCGGGCTTTTTCAATAAAGGCATAGGCCCCCAGACGCCCGATATATTCAATGTCCTCTCGCTCCCGGGCGATCTGTTCTACAATGTTAATGTCCGCGGATTTAATCCAGGACTCATCATGGTTTCCCATGATCACATAGGTTTTTATCCCATCCACCTTTGGATAGTTTTCGATCACGTACTCCCGTTGCTCCCGAAACCCATGGAGGAACATCTCGAACTGTTGACCACGATACAGATAACCGTTCCCGTCCGTCATATCGCCCGCGTGGAGGACCGTCTTAATTCCCTGCTTCGCACAATATTCATAAAAGTCCCAAAGGTAAGTCATTTGTTGAAACTTGGAACCCAGGTGGGTGTCACCTATCAGCCCGAACTTGGTTTCATGGACTCGAACTTCCTGATTCTCCGGCCCCATGGAACCAGTCCCAATAATCTGATAAAGGTCTGTACCCCCATCCACTTTATGAAGAAACCCTGGGTGAGTATTCAAACTCTCCAGGATTTTCCTAATCTCTGAAGGATAAGTGTGACAAAGATCGCGGAGGTCATACATTGTCTGCGCCTTTTGTTTCATGGCCTTTACAATGATGTCTTTCCAGTGGGATTTCAATTCCGCTCCGGTACTTTCCAGTGTTATCTTTTTTGACTCAATACCAGCGGCCTTTTTGAGATTTTCCCACGTTCCAAAATGCCGCCATACAAGTCTTCGGTCATGGTGATACGTCCGAGCAAACTTGTGAATGGTGATCTTGTCCGTCTTCAACTGTGCTGCCATGTCTCGGACTTCGTTTATCAATCGTTTTTTCATGTCTTCTTTCTTCATGTTTAAAACCCCGTGTTAAAAGTTAATCCCCAGGCTAAAATGAAGCCCCAGCATAATGAAAGTTCCGAGCCCCAGGAGCGCCATGGCAAACCAGAACTCATGCCTTTGTCTCTTTTTGAACTCTTCAAAAGTCTCCCCCGCTTTTCTCTCCCAGGGACAGTTGTAATATCTCCAGGCTAACTTTTCTTCTTTGGTATACTTAATTGGTCTTGTTCTTGAGATTAGCCACCACAATTCAAATTTCGGCATTTTAAATCACCTCTTCTATTTGATCATTTTTTACTGTTATCAATAGCTCCGCTGCAAGCTGTTGAGCCGCGGAGATCTTGGCCAACGTGGTCAACTCTCGCCTCTTGTAATAGATCTTTTGAGCCATGAGAGACAACTCACCCCTTGATTTGAGAGTGAACTTTATTCCCGGGTGCGCCTTTAAATACTCGTAAACCGCTGTCTGATTTTCTTTCTCAATACCCGCTTTCTTTTCATCCAGGCTGCCCTCTTCAACGACCGTGAAAGTATCTTCCCGGAGGACCGGAACAGAATGAAGTTCACTTGAATAATTGGATTTGAATAGGTTGAACTCCAGGACCCCCAGGTCGGCCCATTCCTCGTCACTATGTTTCTTCAAGACCAGGCCGGACCGGATTGCCGCTTGCCACTGGGTACTTCCTGAATAATTAGATTGTGTAATCTTTGGGGTATGGCCAATGAACATAAGGGTGCTGTCAGTGTCTTTGATAAATGAGCCGAATCCTTTTTTCAATACCGCGTTCACTTGGTGACGGTCATTTTCATTTAACCAGGCCGCGTCCGTAATGGTATCAACGATCACTAATTTATGAGATTTTTGCAGAATCGAAATTTCTTTTTCAAGAGCAAGGTAAATCGAAGTTCGCTCAATCCCTTCGGTCGATAAACGAAACCAAAATGGGGCGAGCTCCCCGGCAAAGGACGTGTAGAAGAACGGACAGGCCCTCGGATTTTCTTTTATGGTGTGGAAAGATTCGTGGTTCAAGATGGTAAAAAGGCGGCGCTCAATTTCATCGGTCGGGTCCTCGAACCCGATATATACGACTGGTATTTGTTGCGTAACAAATCTGTTTAAGAACGGCAAACCCGCGGCCACGGACAAGGCCAACTGGAGAATCAAATAACTCTTTCCCACGCCGCCGGTCCCGAAGAATCCGGTAATGTGTCCCTGGGGCACAAGATCCTGGACTATCCACCCGGGCGGTTTCGGCGGGTCAACTAGGGAGAAGGACCCCAGGCGCTTGAATCGGCTGAAGTCCCCCTCGGGTGCAGTGGCCCCTTGACCCTTCCGCTCGTATTTATACGCGTTAATAACTTTTTCTTTCAAGTCTCTCGCTTCCCAGGGCGGCTCGCACTGGTCATTCCAGTGAAAAAGCATACAGTCATAAGCCTGTTCCCAAGAAAGTCCCATATCTTTGAGATTAGCGGCCACGCGGTATGTTGTCGCATCGCCCCCTTCCCCCTCAATGGCCATAGGTGCAGAATTTTCCAGGTACCGGATTGCCCGGATTGTCTCATCAGATTCAAACAAGACTCCCAAGTCTTCGTCGTCGTCGATGTGCAGTTGTTTTGGTATCCAGGCAGGAAGTGGAGCTATTGGCAGGTTCTTTATAACTTGATATTGGCCTTTTTGGGGGATGTTGCTACCAGGTATCGGGGACATTACCGGAGTGTCTATCCCCTCACCAAGTCGCTGAACTGAATATGGCGCCTCACCCTTATAATAGAGGTGAAAGCCGCCCGAGGGCGTTTTCACGGTGAGTGTCTCGGGAAGTGGTCCATGTTCGACCTGGAGCTCCCCCAGGGCCTTAACCCCATTCTTCCCCTTCTTCACGTCCACGTCGATAATCGTTATCCCACTCTTCCGGGTGTCCACGCAGAAATAGCAGTCCGGCCATTTCTCTTTCCAGGACTTCCACACTTCAGGGTCATTGCTTGCATTCTTCTTCCACTTGACCCGCGGCTTATGGCCGTGGTCAAAGATTGCAGGAAAGAGAAACCAACCTAGCTTATTTTCAACGGACATGTTTTTTCCCCACAAGGTCTATTCAGATATTTACACCAGTATTCTTCAGGCACCCAACCCACAACTCTTCCATTCTGTCTGATTTTCTTTAGTCTGATATGTAAATATCGGCACCAGGTGTTTACTGTTTCAATTCTCCAAGGCATAGCTATACCCCCCATACTATATGAAATGGTTCACAATCAGGTCATTTGCCTGATTTCTGGTTCGCGACAACTCCCCGAGTTTTACGACAATTCCTCAAGTTCCGCGACAATATCCCTTGCTTTTATCCGCCGGGCGGCGGCTTTCGCGATGCAGACCATTCCCGCGATAGACCAAAAATCTCCTGCTTTCTTGAGTTTTTCAGCGTAATACCTGTAGTACATCGCGAACTTGTCCCATATTCTCAAGTTAATGTCATTGAAATATGGATCTTCAGAAGCAAGAATTTTGTCCTCACCTACCAGGTCTTTTATAATTCGCTCAGTTTCCAACGTTACAAACTGGTCATAGTATTCCTGATGTGTACACACCCCACCCATGTAGTCTTTACGTGTCCATTTCATCTTAATTACCCCCTCTCTCGAACAATCTTTGCTGTCCCAGGAGCTCCAACTGTTCCATCTTTTCTTGCCAAAGCATCGCTTCAATCGTATGCTCTCCAATACCTTCGCCCACTTTGTCCACGTCGATATAAATGCCGCCGCCTGTTTCTTCCTGGTAATACAGATTCGTCTTCATGCGGGCGTATTCAAACAGCTTGCTGAGAAATTCGTCATAGTCGATCTTGACCTCGTGTTCTTCAACGAATCTTTCCACCAGATCTTCCAGGGGCTCCCCGATTTTATCTTCCAGGTACCCTTCAAAGTCTTGAGAAACCCAGGATGCCCAAGCTTCTATCTCTGCTTGAACTTTTAGTTCGCTCCACACATCATCATCAATGCAGGGGTAGCCCTCGAGACTCGTATAATCCTCCAGAAATTGATCGAAGTCCCCAGATTCTTCTGGGAGATCTTCCGGGTCAACAATGGCGGCAACTGTTCCCGCTCCCCCTCTTACCGTAGACAGGAAAGAATAATTTTCCATAAAAACCTTCTGGTTCGTCTGTTCAATTAACCCACCGGAGTAATCTGAATAAGAACACATACTGAGCTCGAACCGTCCATCATAATCATACAGATAAACAGAATCCAGGTCCTTCAACTCTTCGATGAATTTTTCTTTTTTCATTTTTTTATCTTCCTTTCTTTTTATTATACAGGTTATTTCCAATTTTTGCAAGGTCTCCCGGAAACGTAAACTATCATCCCGGCTTCGTGGTATTCTTTCACTTGCTTCAGGACATACTCCCAAAACTCTCGGCGCGTTGTTGGAGCGTCAACCCCTCGCTCGAACTCGTCCACTGTTTCCAGTCCTCCAGGACCCTTCCAGTTCAGACATGTTTTCATTTTAATCCTCCCAATACAGTTTGTGTTCTTTCTGAATGCAAAGCTGGGCGTACCGTACCAAAACCGCCGTGGGTTCATTTCTCCATCCCAGGACCTCACGTTTTGCCCGCTCCAACAATGCCTTTCCAATATCCGCCGTCTCTTCGTATTCCGAATCCGCGGGGAAAAGATTTGCTATATATTCAATTGCTGTCTCTCTATCCATGATATCCCCCCTTTCGCCCGGATAGGCTCCGGGCAAGCCGTGAAGGTTTCAGTGGTTTGAAAGTTTGCTGATAATTTCTTTTTCCAATTTATCAATATACCGAAGTCCCATTGCCGGGTCGTCGATGTGGTACACATTATCGCTGTACCTCGGGCCATCCCCCTGAACTCGCCACACGAACTCTTTAATCTTCAGGGCCTCAGCAACTCTTCCCACAAACTCGGAGAAGCATCGCTCGTATCCCCGCTCCCCGCTCATTTTGTTTCGCTTCCTGCTGATTGCCTTCAGCGTTTTGGCCATGGCTTTCGCTCGGTCCAGGCCAACAGTGAATGGTTTATACCTGCAACCCCAGCCATAAGCTTTATCCGTGTGGTTATCCATTTGACAAAGGACCTCGAAGTCGGCAAGTTCCGGTGTGGTGAGGTAATCAATGTTACGCGGCACATCCTTTACAAGTTCAATTGCTCGAACATTGATATGCCCATATTCTGAATCTGTTTCGCGTGTAATCAGGAATGCTTTTCTCATTTTTAAATCCCCCTATAATTAAAGGTTATCGAAAAAACTTCAGAAGAGAAATAACACAATCCGCGGGACCTGTCAACTTATATGTTGAGGGCGCAGTGCGTACCAGGTCACAATATTTGAATGCACTGTAGAACAAGCTGTCAACAATATCCTCTTCAATTCTTTTAATAGTCATGTGGTGCGCCTTGAAATACACGGCCATGTTCCCGGTAATTTTATTTTCCGTGGTTCCTATTCTTTCCATGTTTTGTGCCCCCTCGTATTTTAAGGTTTTTGGGTGCCCCGCTCCCACAGCGGGGATGAAACGCTTATTTTCTATTGCACGAGCTATGCCAGCAAAAAGATTGATAAAAGTTAATTCTTTTTAACCCAAATATGGTACAAAATTCTGTACCTGGTATAAGATCTTGTACCCTGGTCAGAAAAATCAAATAATAACAGTATTTTAAATAGGTACAAAATTCTGTACCCGGTACAAAAAATTGTACTTTCATTTAAATCCCCGATTTAACTGGAAAATATGTAATAAAAAGCAATTCATGGGTACAATATATTGTACTCAGAAAGAAAAGTCAAGCACTTTTTGGGGTATTTCCAGGATTTCAAACAATATTGTGTTACACAAGGTCTTAAAACGTATAGAGTACAGCTCGAATAAAGTTTTATAAAGTCGATAATTAAAAATGCTACAACATAGAAGGACGGGTCAATAGCCCCCCCGAGGCGACCCCTTGACACGTCCGTCTGTACGCGTTGATCCATTTAAAATATATAATCTAAATCAATCTTTTTCTTTTTGCTAATCCATTTTCTCTCAGCTTCGCTTCAAGAAAATTATCTCACCTTTATAGTCTTCACTTCCTTGCAAAGAAATAAAAAGGATCTAATTATAAATTGAGTGAAACGTTGTCGGTCGGGGCAAGGGGTCGCCTGGGGGCTATTGCCCCGCCCGTTTCTATTTTATTCTTTTTTCCTGTTCAGGGATATTTGCAGAGCTTCAGACAACATCATTCGACTCAGAATGTTTTTTGCCTGAAAGCAAATTTATTTACCCCGTAAAGAATATAGTGGAAAAAAGATTGAATTTATTCTTGGAATTTAGAGTTAGTCCGCGGCGCTTGGGCTGAATTTACTCCCTCACTAGTGATTGAATTTATTCTCTCACTGGTGGTTGAATTTGCCCGGAGAATCTAAAGCAGACTGAAAGATTGCCGGGCAAATTGACAAGAGCGCTGCAAGATTGCAAGCAACACGGACCCCCAGGGCGGGCCGAAATTCTATCACTTACAGTAAGACTTACAGTACCACAAAGTGGTATTAACAGGAAGAACCAATAGCAACTATGGGGAGGGCTTATGAGCGATCATAAAGACCTGAAAGAGTTCCAAAAACTGCGAAGAAAGCACAAGTTTGAGCCTCACGAGTGGAACTCCTGGATTAAACTTGCCAAGCCGAAAGACATTAAAACCAATTACCTTTGGAGATTCCTTTCCAGGCCAAAAAAGATCAAGAAGAAGAAAGGCTGTCTTTGGATAGGAATTGACCCGGGAGTTCACGGCGCCCTCGGGTATTTCTTTACGGGCTACGACGAAGCAGCGGCCAAGCCATGGCCCTCTTCTGGAGTGGTTGACTTCCCGGAAGGGGTCTACGAAACGCTGCGAGAGGCGGCTTCTCCTGGACTCCAGAAGCACTACAATGTGATTGTCGCGATCGAAAGGGAATGGGGCTTCCGACAACCAGGTCGAATCATGGGTGCGAAGTCCATGTTCAACTTCGGACAACTCTACGGGGTTGTTGAAGGGTGGACCATCGCCTTGAATCTGCGCTATGAGCGAATCATTCCTTATGTGTGGAAGGGGGATTTTGGTCTGAGCAAAGACAAGAAAGAATCCTTGGAGCTCGCCCGGAAGTTCTTTCCGGAACTCATGGGCTTTCTTTGTTTAGTAAAAGACCACAACCGATGTGAAGCGCTCTTGATCGCGAAGCATCTTCAACTGAGGGCAGCGTATTACTTCCCGGAGCTCGGGAAGATTGACTCGAACCTCGCCCTGGTGGATATCTAATCCACTGGACAACATTCTATAGATGGGAGGGACAGAATTATGAAACATCACAAAAGAAAAAGGATTCTTTGTTTGGATTTTGATGGGGTGCTTCATAGTTATTCATCCGGGTGGAAGGGGCCGAGAAAGATCTCAGATCCGCCTGTTGAGGGGGCTATCGACTGGTTGCAGAGTTTGTTGGGCTGCTCGGGTTATTTTGGTCTTGGAGCGAAGTACCTTGACTTCAAGATTGCCATATTTTCGAGTCGAAGTCGTTATATTGGTGGGCGAAGGGCTATGAAGAAATGGCTGGTAAGATATGGCCTTGATCCAAATTATTTGGAGTTGATTGATTTTCCAACACGAAAGCCCCCTGCGTTCTTGCAGATCGATGATAGAGCCATTACATTTAAAGGGGTCTTTCCCACGGTAGAAGAGATGAAGTCCTTTAAGCCATGGAATAAAAAAATAGGGAGGACAGAGAAATGAGTGCATGGTGGTGGATATTAATTGGAGTTGTGGCGATCTATTTGTCAATCGGCGTTGTGTTTGACCTCTTCCTCGGGTTCTTTGGTTCCCGGGGGCATCTTGTGAGGATCTTGTGCTGGTGGGCCGTATTCTTTTTAAGAGGATAACCTGGACACTCCCGGAAAAAACTGTTATAATATAATAGAAGGTTAAAAATTATAACAGAGGGGGTGAAGAGATGAAATGGGCAAAGGTCAAACAGATTGTGAAGAAGTATGTTCCTGATGTGGCGCCTTTCTTCCCCGAAGACTACGAGCATCGACCGAACATCGAAGAACTTGATCATGTGGTCAATGCGTTGTTTGAAGCGGAACAGACGTTTGTAGTGACTGGTCAAGAGACCGCGGGGAAGGAATGCTATGATGCAGCAGTTGAACTTATCCTTTGGGTAGAAAGGTTCAAGCTATGAGACTTGACCCGAAGCCGCGGATTGTCTACGAGGATCTCACAGAAGATGAGAGGGATGTCTATGATGAAGCCTTCTCCCGGTTTGAGAAGGGTGAGACATATGCTTGCTCCAAGGATAACCTGGGGCTGAGGGATAAACTTCAGCGGGAGTTCGCCGGGCACTGCGTGGTCATGTTCAGGCGGTCCAGGCGGGCGCGACGGGGGTATTGAGATGAGATGGAGAGATGCTCTTTGGTTTATGGAAGTCTCCTTGATATGTGCGGGAGCCATTGCTTTGATTTATTTGATAAGGGGATAGAACAATGAAACGCAAACAACATCATGTGATTTTTGATATTATGGGGGTTTTTATCTTTGGAGTTCTTTTGGCACTGATGGGCTATTGCTCCAGGGTTCACGCCTATGACCAGCAGAAGCCAGCGGACTTTCATCTTGATCCTTTGGCTTATGAGACTTTTGTGACTGTCAAGACAATAGGGATTGCTTCTGCTTTATATCCTGATTTAAAGAGCGGGGAATATCGATGGATTGAGGGATTATGCGCTTTTGATATCGAAGGCTCCGGGACAGTTATTGCTTCCGGGTATGTTATTACCGCCGCGCATGTGGTTGAACCCGACACCGTGGATGTGAGGACAAGTATGATTTCAATATTCAGGACCAGACCGCGGGAGGTTTTGTCAAGATATATTCTTGTGTTTGATTCTGAGGGCAGCCCGGTGCTTGCACAAATATACATGATTGATACCAACCGGGACATTGCAATTCTAAAGCTTCAGACCAACAATTTCTTGATTCCTTTTAAAGCTGGATTGAATCCTGAGAGAGCTCAGTTTACCGTGGGCGATGTAATTGCGATGGTAGTTCATAAGAGAGATAAAGCTGGGACGATGACGAATGACCTCACGATCGTGTGGGGCAAGGTTGTTGCGAAGCGGGCAATCTCTTGTAGAGGTGAGGATAAGCTCCCGTGGTTTTCCATGTGGGACTTCACCATGAAAATGGAGATGCAACCAGGGGACTCTGGGTCAGCCATTTTTGTATTCCATAAAGGAAAACCAGTCCTTATTGGAGTTGGCCGAGCAGCGATGTCTAATGAATCAGGAGACCTTGAGTATTCTTACGCGGCGTGGGCTGGGGGCCTACAGCGTTATTTGGGGAAATAAAGGCCATGAATGTTGATGGATTGATTGAAGATTTTGTTTTCTGGTTAGCTGTTCTTATGATGGTTGGGATGGGAACGGCGCTTGGAATTTTGATGTGGGTAATCATTAAACAAATTTAGGTGAGAGGGTAGAACAATGGAACAGTATAGAAAGAAACCGGTTATTATCCACGCGGCTCGGTGGTTTTCTTTTAGGGATGTTCCTGAAGCACACATTTTACCTTATACAAGTGCTAATGGGACATGTGTTCAGTGTGGTGGGTACCTAATGGACCACGGCTATATTGTAACTTTGGAAGGCGGGCATATTGTGTGCCCGGGGGACTGGATTATTCGGGGGGTAGAGGGGGAGTATTACCCCTGCAAACCAGGGATTTTTCAAAAGACCTATGAGAAAGTGGAGGGCTAAAATGAAGTATTATCACCCAAATTTGAAATGGTACACGCGCCTTTCTCCGTGGTTCTGGATAAACAACCTGGATGACCCGGTACCGCCTGCGAGATTTGATGGGCACTACCGAGAGTTCTGGGTCTATCGTTTTTTCAGACTGTTTTTACCATTCAAGGCGGCGCGATGGGTGTGGTGGAGAATCAGAAACCCTCTTCATAATTGTCTTTATTATACAGTTGGTTTCGCAGGCAGGGATATCATTGTATATTCCCGATATGCTCAACGGCTTTTTGCTCCGAAGGGCGGGTTCAACTGGTTCATAGTCAACTGGAAGATCTTATATCTTCCGGGGTTGACATACCGGGGGAAGAGATGCCGCTGGTATATTGGATGGTTGGATGATGGACAGCTTGGGTTTGAGTTAAGGGAGGTGCCATAATGGATTTGAATGCAGCCTATTTTAAAAGAAAAGAGTTTGCGTGTAAATGTGGGTGCGGGTTTGATACCGTAGATTATCCTCTTATTCATGTTTTAACTCTTTTGAGGATTAGATTTAAAAGACCGGTGGTTATCCTCTCGGGGTGTAGATGCGAGAAGCATAACCGAGAGATCGGGGGCGCGAAGCATTCTCAGCACTTGCTCGGTCGGGCGGCGGATTTCTATATCCCGGGTGTGGATATTGAAACAGTTTACGCGCACATTAAAAAACTCATGGAGGGCGAAGTTTATGGACTCGGAAAATACAAAACGTTCATCCACCTGGACACTCGAAGCGGGGAGAAACCAGCTTTTTGGGCCGGTTGGCATTCAACTCGAGAAGGAACGGAGCCAAAAGGCAAATGATGACCCGCATTCACATGGGTCTTCCCATTACCGGGACGGGTTTGAGATTCAGCCGATAGATTTCATTATGAAGAACAACATTCCTTTTTGTGAGGGGAATGTGATCAAATACGTTTGTCGGTGGAGGCGCAAAGGGGGTTCGGAAGATCTTGTGAAGGCAAAGCATTATATTGACTTTTTGTTGGATGCTTTGTCAAACCAGGGATAACTTGTATATACAGAGAGGTGTGAGTTATGCACGCGAACACGAATGAACGTATCAAAGATCCTCACGAGGGCGCGGTGAAGCGGGTTCTGAAGAAGTTTGTGGAGTTGTTGAAGCCCCGGAAGCCGAGGCCCTACATAGCGGTGAACCCCGGGCGAAGATATGAGAAGGCCCTGATGACCGAACGAGGCTTCAAGAGCAAGAAGCAACTTCGGAAATGGCAAAAGAAACAGCGGCGGAACGCAAAGCAGGGGGAGAAAAATGCATCTTAAATACTTCGTCGGGGTTCTGTTTTCTTTTGTGTTTTATGTGGTTGTGTCCCTCACGTTTTTTGTGTACCTGGGGGTGGACCACTTCTGCACATGGGTGCGAAAGTTAGCAAAGGGGTAAGCCATGTTCTGGTTTGCAGTTGGCTTTCTGATTTTTATTGTTCCAGTGTGGTTGTATTTGGAGTGAGATAAAGTCATGGGCATTTTTACAGCAATAATGGCGGGGTTGAAATTAGTTGCCGCGCCTATTGGTACCGCATTAAAAGGTTGGCAGCAGCAGAAGCAAGTTAAGCTTGAGTCGAATATACAGCTTCGGAAAGCGAAAACCGAGGCCATGATTGAAAAGATGAAACAAGGGCAGCTTGCCGAGATTCAGTGGGACCTGAAGTCCCTGGACACCGCTGGGTGGAAAGATGAGTGGTTCACCATTCTCTTGTCAATCCCCGCGGTGTTGTGCTTTGTTCCGGGGATGGATAAGGTAGTTTCCCGGGGTTTTGAAGCGCTGTCGGGCACGCCGGACTGGTATAAGATTGCATTTATTACCGCGGTGTCGGCGTCTTTTGGAATGCGGAAATTGGTAAACTATATGATGCAAAAAGGAACAGGAAATAATGGCATTAACGGAACAGGACCTTCAGGCGATTAAAGGAATCGTCAAGGAAAATCGGTTTGAGTGTCCTATCCCCGAGGATTTTCAGAACAAATTTGGTTCGTTTATGGATATCTTCGTGGAGGTTGGAAACGGGGATTTTGACAAAGGCATCGTGGAAACCAGAAAGCGCCTTGATCTTGTGGGCACCTTGGTTTCAGCACGAAACAGTATAGGCAATGCTTTTGTATTTATTGGTTTAACGATCATTCTTGGGGGTATTGGAACGGCTGTGTGGGCTGGTGTGAAAGCATTAGTGAATCGTTAAGGGGTATTGGTTAATCATTAATGGATGAGGACTTGATAAATGAGGTAGAGAATGCACAACTTTTATCTCTTCGTGATGAGGCCACGAATGAGTATTTAGGCAACCAGCAGACTGTTCAGGAAACAGTTCCACAAGGGCGACGGCTAGTCCCGATAGAGCGGGCAAAGTACGTCGCTTTCTAATTTCTTGAAAAGATTGTGATTGATGCCTATGAGAAGGACCCGGTTTACACTTTTAAAAAGCTGCAACATGCCGGGGTCAAGATCACTCAAGAGGCGGTGAATAATATCTTGGCAAGTCCTCTTGTTCGGCGGGTCCTGGAGTTTCGGATTGCTGAGGGGTTGAAAGAGCCCTCAGAATTGGTTGCAAATCAAAATGAGCTTAAGATGTTCTGGACCCAGGTAATGCGGGACCCATTTGTTTCACCTATGCAGAGGTTGGCAGCTTCCAGGTTTCTCGCGGAGGCTGAAGGTATGTTTGTGAAGAAAGTCGAAGTGACGGAGACCAAAACAAAACGTGTGCATAAGGTCATTGAGAAAACACTTAGGGCGGTCTATTCGGCTGAGGATTGAACATAATTGTAATCCCGTGAATTTGTGGGCGAGATGCGGGGGCCACTGGACCCGGCTCTTTATTTCGTATGAGCATTTCTATAATAAGATTAAGAGGTTGTGGTGTTAAAAACACGAAGAGAAGCACATGAGTTTTACAAGAAGATTTTGCAAACGGCTTCTCTCATCAGCGATGATGAAGTCCAGGCAACAATGGCCTATCTTGGCCGGACCGACCTCTTCTTCCTTCTGGTCTTTATTCTTCACCGGAACGATGTTGACCGGGACTGGTTATATGATCGGTGTAAAGAAGTCCAGGACAATCCGAACGGCTACCTTGACCTTTGGGCTCGGGGTCACTACAAAAGCACTCTGATTACCTACGCGAAGACAATTCAGGATGTGATTGACAGTCACTCCCCGGAGCCTTTTCATTGGCCGGGGGAGCAGACCTTTGCAATCTTTTCTTACAATAGACCTATTGCGAAGGCATTTCTCGCTCAGATTATGTTGGAGTTTGAGTCAAACGATCTTCTGAAATCTCTATATCCTTCGGTGCTTTGGGATGAGCCGCGGAAACAATCTTCAATTTGGTCACTTGATAAAGGAATTTTACTCAAGAGAAAGAGTAATCCGAAAGAGCTCACGATCGAAGCTTGGGGCCTTGTGGACGGGCAACCCACAAGTAAACACTTTAACGTGCTGGTTTATGATGATGTGGTGACTCGGGAGAATGTGACAACCGTGGAGCAAGTTCGGAAAACGACCGCGGCGTGGGAGCTCTCTTTGAATCTCCAGGCTGAGGGGCACCACGTTGAAAGGTACATTGGGACCAGGTACGCTTACTTTGATACCTACCGGACAATGATTGAACGAGGGGTCCCGGCGCGGCTGTACCCCGCCACGGATGATGGAAAGGTGGGTGGAGCGCCTGTCCTCTTGACCCGGGAAGAACTTCTGGACAAATATGAGAAAATGGGGCCGGAGATTTTTGCTTGCCAAATGCTCCTGGACCCAAAGAAGGGGCAAGTTGCAACATTTGAAGAAGATGATTTTAAATACTGGGACGTGGCCCCGGAGAAGTGGAAGAGATTCAATCGGGTGATGTTGGTGGACCCGGCGAACAGCAAAAAGAAAGAAAGTGATTACACCGTTATCTTGGTCATTGGCCTCGGGTCCGATGAAAATTATTATTTGGTTCATGGAGAGTGTGGCCGGTGGAATCTGAATGAGCGGACAAACCGGCTTTTTTATATGCACAAAGTGTATAAGCCCCAGCAGGTCGGGTATGAGGAATATGGACTCCAGGCGGATATTGAACACATTAAATATGTGATGGAGCATTCCAATTATCGGTTTGAAATAACTCCGCTTGGGGGAAAAATAGCTAAAGAGGACAGAATTAAACGTCTTATTCCTATTGCTAAGAAGTTTAGGTTGTGGCTCCCTTTACATGATTACTTTGTAGACAATGACAAGCAATGGGATTTTACAAGACTAATTGTTGAGCAGTTTGTGGCCTTTCCGGTTCTTTTGCATGATGACATGATAGATTGTGCGGCTCGAATCCTGGATGACAAAATCTTTGTTGATTTTCCTATGGTGGAATTTGAAGAAGGTGTACCACTTTCTTATATAGAAGCTATGGGTAAAAATTTAGATGCTGTCGAAACAGATAGTGATATCTATGACTGGAGGTAAAGAGAATGGGTAGTATTGGAAAATTGGTTGGGGATATTGTTAAACCGGTTACAGATTTAGCATCCGGTATACTTCAGCCAGTTGCACAGGCCGCTGGGAAGATCGTTAGTCCAGTGTTGAATGGTGGACAAGAGCAGCAAACCTCTTCTCCCGCTCCTTCTACTGCGGCTGCTTCAGCTGCGGCTGGGAGTGGAAAGAAAGCTGTGGACCAGAACAGGAAAAACAAACTAACTCTTGTGAAGAAAGCGGCTGCGGCGGCTTCCTCAAAAGCGCCGGGGAGAAGTTCCACAATTCTGACTTCAGCCTTGGGTGCTCAAGGACAGGCGCCTGTACAGAAGAAAAGTCTGCTTGGGTCATAAATAATGTTCAATTTGATTGAAGCGAAAAAGCTTTTCAAGGCTTTATGGCGGGAGTATAACCGGTCTTGGAGATCTTATCATAAGGAACTGAGCGAGTACATTCTCTCAGATCGCGGGCGCTTTATGTCTTTGACCTCGCGTCCGAATTATGGGGACAAGAGAAATCAGAACATTCTGGATGATATTGCCACGAAAGAGACCCGAATTACCGCCGCGGGTTTGCAGGGGGGATTAACTTCCCCCGCACGTCCATGGGTCAAATTGACTTTGCGGGATAAGGACCTGGCGGAGAAACATAACGTCCGGGAATGGCTTGATCAGGCTACCCGGAGGCTTTTGTCGATTCTCGCTCTTTCAAATTTCTACGGGTCTATTCATACAATCTATCAGGAATTGGTGGTTTTTGGAACTGCTTCGATGTGGGAAGAGGAATATTTCAAGACCGTGGTAAAGTTCTACCCGTTTACCGCGGGCGAGTACGTCCTCGGGATGAACGAATACCGGGAGATTGATACTTTTGGAAGACTGTTCTGGTTAAGAAATCGTGATGTGGTTGGTATGTTCGGAAAGGATAAAGTATCAGCTAGGCGGCTTGTTCAGATGAAGTCCCAGCCGTATGACTGGGCAAAGATCGCTCAGTTGGTTGTTCCTAACCCGGACTATATCCCCGGCGAGATGGTCCCGGAGAATCAGAAATATCTGTCGATCTATTGGGACGACGCATTCGGAGAGAATTTTCTTCGGGAAGAATACATGAAGCTTTTTCCATTACTGGCCCCCAGGTGGGATATCACTTCAAGTGATGTTTATGGCCGGGGTCCCGGGATGATGATATTGCCCGATGTGAAAATGCTTCAGAGGATGCAGGACAAATATCTGAAGGCGTTGTATAAATTCGTTGATCCTCCGCTGCGAGCCTCTCCATCTTTGAAAAAAGAGAAGAAAACCCAGGTGGCCGGTGGAATTACTTACGTTGACCCGGTGGCCGGAAAGGGTGGGTTTGAACCTCTCTACAGTATTGATGTCAACATCTTTAATGTTCTGAGCACAGATATTGAAAAAGTCCATGCGGGGATTCGGACTGGGCTTTTCAATGATCTTTTTCTCATGCTCGCCGGATTGGATGAGCACCAAATGTCCGCGACGGAAGTTCGGGAGCGGCACGAGGAAAAACTCTTGATCCTCGGGCCGGTAATTGAACGGCTTCAGACTGAGTTGCTTGACCCGATTGTTCTTAACACGCTTTCAATTATGAAGGACTACAATCTTTTGCCGGAAATTCCTGATGAACTGAGGGATGAAGAGATTGTGATTGAATATATTTCGCTGTTGGCCCAGGCGCAAAAACTTGTGGGGACCACGGCGGTTGAACAGACGGTTCGATTTGTCGGCGAGGTTGCCCAGCTAAAACCGGAAGTTCTGGATAAGCTGAATGCGGATAAGGTGGTTGAACATTATGCAGACCTCACCGGGTTTCCAGCTCAGGGGCTTAACAGTGATGATGAGGCCGAGCAGATCCGGGCGCAGCGGGCGAAAGCCGAGGCCGCGCAGCAGGCGGCGGAGCAAGCGAATGCGATGACCCAGGGGGCTAAGACCCTCTCGGATACGCAGATGGATAAAAATTCAGCTTTAGATGCGCTGTTGGGAGGTATGGGCGGTGGCGGAACAGGTTAAAACGAAAGAAGATCTGTTTCAATTACAGCTTGAAGCCGATGTTAGAGCGGTTTTTGGGACTCCCGCGGGGTTGCGGTTATTCAAATATATTTTGTCTGAAGGGCGGTTATTAAAACTCTCAGTTGCCCCGGATAACCCACATTTAACTTATTTTCAGGAAGGAATCCGAAATTCTTCACTTTTTTTATTGGATTTAATTCAGAACGCATACAACATGGATAAACAGAGAAAGGCGGAAATTTTAGCTTTTATGCTGTCTGAGGATGATCAAGATGTCGACCAAGAGAATGAAGCCGAAGAGGGAGAGGGGCCGGGCAGCGGTTAAACGGCTCGGACGGAATTACAAGACCGGCGGATTTTCAAAGATTGAAAACAAGGCTGCCCGCAAGTACGGCTCCAAAGAAGCAGGCAAAAAAGTTGCGGCTTCGATCTACTGGGCCATGGTTAAGAAAAGGAGAGGTAAGTAATGCCTGAGACTATTTTGGGACAAAACGAACCCCAGGGTGATCCTCAGAATGAACCCCAGGGCGAACCACAAAACGAACCCCAGGGTGATCCTCAGAATGAACCCCAGGGCGAACCACAAAATGAACCCCAGGGCGAACCTCAAGGTGGGGAGCCTCAAGGTGCTCCAGAAAAGTACGAAATAAAATTCACGGAGGGTTTTACCCACGCGGAAGAGCAACTTGAAAGTTTTTATTCGGTTGCAAAAGAGAGCGGACTCTCAAACGATGCCGCTCAAAATCTGTTTGATATGGGCATGAAGATGGTAGAAGATACCATCTTGGAAACGAAGCAAGGCGTTGAGAAGCTTCGGGAGGATTGGGTTACTGAAGTTAAAAGTGATTCTGAAATCGGAGGGCACAATCTTGAAAAGACCGTGGCCACCGCTGTCAAGGCGCTTAACACTTTCGGCACCCCGGAACTGACTGAGTTGCTTGATGTCTCTGGATTGGGTGACAATCCCGAAGTGATTCGTTTTTTGTATAATGTGGGGAAGAACCTCGGGGGAAGCCGATTAGCAGGTGGACAACCCGCCGGGGGACCAAAAGAAATTACCCCTAAAGATTTTTACCCTAACAGTCCTGAGTTGAAATAGGAGGGAAGAAAATGGCTACAATAGGTGCAACGGCCCTAACCCTGGCGGATTGGGCAAGTCGTCTTGATCCCGACGGCGTAACTGCGAAAATCGTCGAGATTCTCAAACAGACCAACGAGATCCTGGATGATATGCTTTGGATTGAAGGCAATTTGCCGACCGGTCATAGGCACACGATCCGTGGCGGGCTTCCTACCCCGACGTGGAGGATGCTCAATTATGGTGTCCCAGTAAGCAAATCTTTGACCAAGCAGGTCGATGACGTGTGTGGTATCCTGAGTGACTATGGTGAGGTTGACAAGGACCTGGCGGATCTTAATGGGAATACCGCTTCCTTCAGGCTGACCGAGGATGCAGCGCATATTATGGGGATGTCGAATGAATTGGCTTCGACATTGTTCTATGGGAATACGGGTACCGACCCGGAGAAGTTTGTTGGTCTCGCGCCCAGGTTTAATGACCTCAGTGCGGATAATAGCGAAAACATTCTGAATGCTGCGGGGTCGGGTTCTGATAATACTTCCATTTGGCTTGTGGTTTGGGATGCGATGTCTTGTGCGGGAATTTTTCCCAAAGGTTCTAAAGCTGGGCTGACCAACAAGGACCTCGGGGAAGTGACCGCTCAAGATTCCAGTAATAACTATTTCCAGGCGTACCGGACTTTCTACGAGTGGAAACCCGGCATGATTGTCCCTGACTGGAGATATGTTGTGCGGATTGCCAACATCGACGTAAGCGATCTGAAGAAAGATGCCGCTTCCGGCGCGGACCTGGACGACCTTATGGTGCAGGCCCTTGAAATTCCGCCTTCTCTGAATATGGGGCGCGCGGTTTTCTACTGCAACAAGACTATTCGGTCTTTTCTGCGTCGGCAAATGTTGAACCATAACAATGTTTTTCTGAGCCTGAATGAAGTGGCCGGAAAACATGTTCTGGCTTTCGACACGGTTCCCGTGAAACGGTGCGATGCGATTCTGAACACCGAAGCGGTTGTTTCGTAATAACTGGGAGGGGCTAGAACCCCCTCCCTTCCAATACATGGAGGGAAAAGAAAATGATCCTTGATAAAGAACTCATGGTGTCTGACAATCAGGCCGTGACCGCCGAAGCGGACAGCACGAATGTCATTGATTTGGGCATTGCTGATCGTGGGAAGGGTGAGCCCATTGATGTGTTTGCCCAGTCAAATGATGATTGGACCGGGACAACTCCTACGGTTGCAGTTTCGGTTCTGACCAGCGCGGATGCGTCTACTTGGGTTACGCTCCTGACGGGTGCAACCATATCCGCTCCTGCCGCGGGAGATGTTCTGTTTAATGCTGCGTTGCCCGCTGAAGGTGTGCTGCGATATGTGAAGCTGCACTATGTTCCGGGTGGAACTACGCCTTCTGGTCATATTGATGCCGGGCTGCGGTTAGATCGCTAATTCAGAAAGGAAAAGGTGAAAGATTATGAAGTTTCTATGCACCAAGGAATGTTTTGTCTTTGGCCGCCGATGGCGTCCGCCTGCCCCCGGGATTCCAGAAAAGGACTATATCCTTGAGACGGAGAAAGAAAATGATGTGCCTGCCAACTGTTTTCAGAAGTGGTCAAAGGCGGCAAGCGAGACAGTCAAGAAAAAGACTGCTCGTCCTGATGCGAAACCGATTCCTTTCTCCAAATTGAAAACTGGGGGCGAAGCAATGCCTATCCTGAAGTAACAAAAGCTTTATGGCGCGATGGGCTATCATGTATAGTGGGGGGTTAGCCATAGGCTGACTCCCCATTTTTATTTGCGGAGAAAAGAAAATGAGTAAAATCTCTGAAGTTGAAATGTGCAATTTGGCCCTTTCTCATGTTGGCCTTGGGGAGTTGATTCAGAGTCTTGATGACGATACAACCCCAGCAAGACAATGTAAGCTCCTATTCACCCCGACGGCGATCGACCTTCTGATTCGGTATAACTGGTCTTTTGCTGAACGGAAGCAATACCTGGCATTACTGGACGGGGTTTCTCCGGTGGACTACACGTATGCCTATACCTACCCTTCTGATTGTCTTCGGTTCCGGGAGATCTATAATTCTCTGTCTTTAAAAAGCCCTCCAATAAAATATGCGATTCAACTGAGTGCTGATAATAAAAGTCGGTACATCGAAACAAATCAGGCCACGGCTATTGGGGTTTATACAGTGGATGTCTCCGATAAAGCAAGTTCGTGGAGTGAGTTTTTCACCATGGCTTTTATTTGGGGAATGGCAATGAAATTGGTAATTCCTCTCACGAGAAACTCAAAAATGATTCAAGCAGTCTCCGGGTTGGCTGAGGTGAACATTGCACAAATGGTGGGCCTGGATTTGAATGAGGATTATGAGTCTTTTGAAGAATACAACGGCTTTACGGCGGTGAGGAAGTAAAATGCCTATTGTCACTGCACAACCAAGCTTTACCGGGGGCGAACTATCCCCGGATGCCTATGGTCGGGTTGATTATGACCGGTACGATATCTCGCTGAAAAAGATGCGGAACTTTTTGGCTCATGTCTACGGGGGAGCCAGCAATAGACCGGGAACCTATTTCGCCGGGGAGGTCGATGACTCGACGGTGAAGCACAGGCTCATCCCTTTTGTTTTTTCTACAAGTCAACAGTATATTCTGGTTTTTGGAGATCAGACTCTTGAATTTGTTACGGCTGGGGGATTCATCGAATTAACTGGAGTACGAGTCAAGTTGACTACAGTGTTTACCGCCGCGGAACTTTCTGAGATCAATTACACTCAGTCCGCGGATATTATGTATCTTTTTCATCCTAATCATTATCCCCAGAAGTTAGAGAGGCACAGTCATACAAGCTGGACGATCGGGGATGCGCCATTTTCAGATGGGCCGTATCGAAAGCATGAAACATCAGATGAGGATATTCGATTGACTCTTGGTGGTCGAACTGGTTCCAGTGTTACTCTAACAGCGTCTTCGGCATTATTTTCTTCGGATGATGTTGGGATTCCTTTTCGGTTTGGTTTTGCGAATCCTGATGACCCAAACGATATTCAATGGGGATGGGGGAATATTGCTTCGGTAACGGATAGTCAAAATGCTACGATTGATTTGGATGATTTTGCCGGATATGAATGGTTAGCAAATGCCAATTTCAAAGCTGGTTTGGCCGGATGGTATTTAGGGGATAAAGGAACAATTACTTTTAATGATGCTACTCAAAATGTTACAATAAAAGGGGACGGTACAGACAAAGCTCAGATAGGTCAAAAGTTTCAATGTCAGCAATATGCAAATGGGAGTATTCAAGTAAAAATTTCAGCAATTACCAACACCACTACAATAAAGATTGGTCCGAGTTGGAATGATGGGACTTTGCTTTCTCAGACGGTAACAACCGCTGGAACATATACCTATACCTTTCAAACTCAAGGAAATTCTTCACTCTATGTGACGATTGAAACGGATACTTCAGCCACAAATTCTTCGACTATTGATTATATTTCAGCTATGGTGGATCAATTCACTACAACTCAGTGGAGACAAGGCGCCTGGAGTGATGCTCGGGGATATCCGAGTGTTGGGTTGATTCATCAGCAGCGGCTCTTTTGCGCGGCCACGGATACATACCCGGACACTTATTGGGCTTCAAAAATTGGGGATTACGAGGATTTTGGGTTTTCAAGTCCGTATGAAGCTGATGACAGCTTTTCTAATAATCTCCCCACGGGGAAGGTTGACCGAATCAGGTGGTTGACAATTCTGGGGGACATGATTGTTGGGACCGAGGGTGCTGAATGGAAGATCTCTGCTTCTTCCGGGAATGCGTTGACTCCAACTACCGCGGGTTCTAAATTACAGTCTCACTACGGAAGTGCGAACTTATTCCCAATCGTGATTGGGAACAGCATCCTTTTTGTTCAGGTTGGTGGAAAAGTTGTTGATGAGCTTACTTATTCTCTTGAGCAAGATGGATATGTTGCATCGGATATTTCTCTGTTATCAAATCATTTTTTTGAGAAATACTCCGTTGTAGAGTGGACTTTTGCACGGTTGCCTTACTCAATTATTTGGGCTATACGTGAAGATGGTTCCCTTTGTGGATTGTCCTATATGAAAGAGCAAAAGGTTGAAGGTTGGCACCTGCACACGACGGATGGTTATTTTGAATCGGTTGCCAGCATTCAGGATTCTTCCGGGGTGGATGTTCCTTATTTTGAAGTCAAACGAACAATCAACAGCGTAACGAAACGCTATATTGAATTTATGATGCCCAGGATTGATAGCAGTGATCTTGAAAACTGTTTCTTCGTTGATTGCGGGCTGTCTTATGATGGAGCGGCCACAACGACCCTGAGTGGTCTAAGCCACCTGGAGGGGAAGGTTGTGTGGGTTTTTGCGGATGGGGCAAAGATGCCGCCGGTAACAGTCTCCGGGGGATCTATTACACTGGACAGAGCAGTTTCAAAAGCCCATGTGGGGCTTGGATATACTTCTTATATTGAGACGCTGCCAGTGGAGTTGCAGCTTCAAAACAGTGGGAGCACTCAGGGAGCAATAAAAGCAATCCCCCAGGTTGCGATCGTTTTCAAAGACAGCCTGGAAGCAAAGGTTGGGCCACCGAGTCAACTCGATCCTGTATCATTCAGGACCCCGGGTCTTGGGGAAGGTCCGGTTCCTTTAACGTCCGAGAGCGTTCTGAAGGCGATAACAACCACGTTCTCCCGGGAAACATCTTTGCGGATTGAAGCAATCGGCCCTCAGCCGGTAACAGTGCTTTCCATAGTACCGAGGACAGATATTGCGGACTTGTAAAATAAATTCAGGCCGCACGATTGACGCATGGCACGTTGCGGATAATTTGCGGAAAGAGGATTCAGAAGAGGTCTATTTGACTTTTGGAAGCGACCCTCGGTATTATGTGAAACAGTGCTGGATTTTAACGCCGGAAGATCTCCGCTGGATTTTCTACGTGGACAATGAACCAGCGGCTATTTTTGGGTGTGCACCGCGAAGTATGCTAAAAATTGACCAAGCTGTTCCTTGGTTTCTGGGCAGTCCGCTGATGGAAAAAGCGAAATGGAGTTTTGTTAAGGCTACCCCAAAATATATCAATATCATGCTTGACCACTATGAATATTTGGAAAATTTTGTTTGGGCGGAGTATAAAGCGAGTATCATGTGGATGAAATGGGCGGGATTTACAGAGGGGAAAACGGGCAAGTTCGGCCCCTTTGATGCCCCATTTACCCGGTTTTATACGCATAGAGATATTTACCCCAGGAGGAAATAAGATGGGTACGGCGATGGTTGTCGGCAGTTTGGTTGCTTCAACTGCTATACAAATGTATAGCCAGAAAAAAGCTTTTGATGCCAAAAAATCATATTACAACACTGAACGGGCTGTTGACATTGAAAAAGCAAACATGGAGTATGAGAATGCAAGCTACGCTGTCACTCAGGCTCAGGAAGTTTTGAGAAAAGGGCAAGCCGCGGCTCGGAAGCGAGGGGTCGAAGGACGGCAACTCCAGGGGCGGCAACTTGCAGAAATGGCCGCTATGGGAGTTAATGTTGGTGGAGCTACGGCTACAGAACTGAAAATGCAGAGTGCTGGGGTTGTGGCTGCGGATATGCTGAATTTGAACCATGATTCGGAGTTGCAAGCTTGGGGGTTGTATAAAGAAGCGAAGCAGCACCGGAAACAGGCGAAGATTTATAAGCTTGCTGAGGGGCAGCATAAGGAAGCAATTAACGCGTCCAGGACTTCTATGTATCTCGGGATGGCAAACACTCTTGTTGGGGCCGGGAAAAAAGCATACGGCGCTGGTTTATTTAGCTAGGAGTAAAGAAAAATGGCTCAGATAGAACAGGCAAAGACTGAAACACTTCCAGGGGTTCGGCCTTCATTCCGTGGGAAATTGACTTACGGGGGCCTTCTTAGCGCTGCGGGTGAGGCAACACAAGCGGAAGGGCAAGCCGCGCAGAATCTTGGAAATCTTGGTAAAACCATAGAGAATTTCACTCTCCAGGTTGCGAAGGATACCAAGGATGATCAGGACAAGAGCTATGTTCGCGATCTGTATAAAAAATATACGGATGATGTGAGAGGTCTTAAAGAACAATATCAATCTCAAAAAGGTGAGAATGCAATGGGTTTAACCAAAAAGGCCCAGGATGAGATCGATAAACTCACTACGAATTATAATAAGCTCCTGAAGAATGACAACCAGCGAAGGCTTTTTGAGCCCCTGGCTCTTTCTCGGAGGATATCCACCGCGGATGTAATTGGGAACTATGAGCGGGCGGAAACGCTCAGATGGAAACATGATTCTGCAAAATCCATGGCTGATGCGGTTCTTCAAGATGGGATTGCAAACTATACGGACCCGACAAGTGCGAAAGCCACGGCCCAGCAAATGAAGATCGCAACGGATGATCTATTGCCGGGGGCTTCTCAAAAAGAAAAGGATTTGGTGTACCGGGATTACATGTCCAGGTATTATTTGGGGGTTACTGAAAAATATGCCCTGTCTGATGCGGAAGCTGCCCAGGCGTACTACAAATCCGTAAAAAAGAATATGTTGGGCACATATCAGCTTAAAGCTGAAGATTCTTTAAAAACCGCGGCGTTAGCTGCAAAAGTTGAGAAGACTACTCAAGAGATAGTCCAAAAAAGTCACGACGATATTACGATGGGGTCGAAATTGGTCGAACAAATCAAAGATCCGATTGTTCGGAGCGAAGTTAGAAAAGCATACACTTTCCGGCGAAGGCTGAACGCTGAGATTAAAAAACAGGCGGAGCAGCAAGCGTTTGATGAAATAAATCAGGAGATATCCAATTTTCAGAATCCTGATTTGGCCATAAAGATGATTCGGACTAGCGGGCTCCCAGCCACAAAACAGAACACTTTGATAAGTGTTGTCCGGGCGCGGGCATTGAATGGTGGAAAGGTCAAGACAGATTATGATGCCTACTATGATTTGAAACTCCTATCTCCTGAGAAATTTGTAAAAATTGATCTCCGAGATTACCGGGACAAGCTTTCAGATCCAGTGTATAAGCAGTTGATTGATGAGCAGACTCGGGAAAAGGAATCAAATCACATAACAAAGTCACGATCTTTTTACAAGATGGGAGACCAGGCTCTTCAGGCGATCGGGTTCCCAGCGGACAAAAAAGATGTGGACACGTCTCAAAAACGATTTTTGTTTTTTAAGGAATTTGATAAGCGCCTGGATGAAATTCCGAAAGATGAGCGAACCATAAACCAGGTTCAGGGTATTCTTGATGAGATGATGAAAGAGGTTGTTTTGCATAAGCATTGGTGGGGAGATACCAAAAAATATGAATTTGCCCTCACTCCCAAAGAAAGAGCAAAATACACAAATATTCCTTTTGACCCGGATAATCCTCCCGCAAATATTCACTGGGATGAGAAAAATCAACGGTGGGTGAAAGAAGAAGGCGGAAAACTTTATACATGGGGTGCTAAATAATGCCCTGGATTGAACAGGAAAAAGAAAACCCGAGACAAGTCCCCGTGGCCCCGAGTGAGGACGGATGGAAACCTCTGACTCCCACTCCAGGCGACGAGGATAATGAGCTTTTGTGGAAACTGGCAAAAGACTCCGACCCGGATAATGTGGCTAAAGCGGAACGCATGTCGAAAGAGACGGGCCTCCCGGTTGATTCGTTGTTGAGGAACCCTGACCTTTTGAAAGAAGCCGCGACAAAAGCTTCGGTGAAATTTAAACCTGATGCTCCAAAAACCACGGCATTTTTGAAGAAGCCTGAGAATTTTGTCCAGGCCCACGATGATATCCCCGCCCTGTCCGGGGTTGAGAAAGTCTTGAAGAATGTGTATAACATCGACCCCAAAGAGGGGGAAAAGCAGATCAAAGACGCCTGGCAAGGGGTGATCAGGCCCGCGGGTCAACAGTTAATTCGATTTGGCCCTTTTGTTGGCAAATCAATCTATGATACGGCGGGTCTTCTGAGTGGGACTGTAAAGTATTTGGCAGACATGGCAACCAAAATGTCAGGCGGTCACTTTCTTTTTGATGGTTGGTCTAAAGCCGCCGGTGCTGCTGAGAAGTGGTCTTTGAAAAACGCTCAGGTCATGTCAAATCTGATGAATCAGAAAGCACTATTGCCCTCTAAGAAGGTTCAAGAAAGCGGTATTCTTGAGCATCCTGAACTGTTAAAGAATCCTGAATGGTGGACCTACAATACCCTTGGCCTCGGTCACTACCTTGGGTTAGGCGCGGCGGGGGGAGCGATTCCCCTCGCGGCGTCTTTCGCCGGGGATATGTATGACCAGCTTATTCAGGAGGGGGCATCCAATGATCAGGCTCTAACAGCCGCTTATCTTTTTGGAATGGGTTCTGAAGTTCTTTCCCATGTTGGCCTGGATAAATATCTGAAGGGCGTAGAAGGTAAAACACTACTCACTCGGCTCGCGAAACGAACGATCAAGGCTATGGAAGGCGGAACGATTGCAACCGCATTTGGTCCTCTCTCCGCGGCTACGAGGGATATAGGGCTAGGGGCTTCATTAGATCAGCTTGGTAAAGATACCAAAAAAGCGTTGGAGCACAGCATTGATATTTTCCCCGCGGCTTTTCTCACAGGTATGGCTCTTCACGCGCCGGTTCAGTATCTCTCCGCCGGAGATCGGGCTGATAGCACTTACAAGAGCCTGGACCAGTTGAATCAGGCCGCTGCCATTGCGAAATTGAAGGAACGGAATCCTGAGAAATTCCAGGAGTTCCTGGAGAACATTGTTTCCCCCGATCAAAGTGTTTTTATCACCCCGGAAGGTTTTAGAACTCTTTTCCAGAATTCAGATGTGGCCCAGGATGTTCTGGGAAAATTGGGTATGGCCCAGGGGGAAGCCCGCGCGTATATGGACAGCCAGCAGGACCGGGATGTTCCCCTCGCCGAATTTCTGGCAAAACTGAATCCTGATGAGATTAAGCTTCTGCAACCTCACACAAAATTCAACCCTTCAGATATTTCTTATGCAGAGGCTCAGAATAACGAGCATGTGGAAGATTACCAGAGAGTTCAGCAAGTCCTGAATGACACTTACTTCAACCGGCTGAAAGAGCGTGAAAGATTCAGAACGGAGGTTTCTAACGCCTACGACCCGGAATATGCAGATGCGATTACTCGGCTTGTGGACCGGTGGTCTTTGAACTTTCCCGAGGACACGGATATATATAAAAAGCTTCAGGTAACAAAAGATCCCACGATTGTTGAAGACAAAGGCGCTGAAGCTTTTGCACAGAATTTCTCTGTTCGGGTGGCCAACACCTTTGATGAACAGGCCAAGCTCCACGAAGAGAACGGCGGGTCCACATTTGATGCGAATGGCCGGGATCTTGGTGGACAGCCCTTTCTCGCGTTTTCGCTCTTTAAACCTCTCGAAGCGGTAACTGAAGAACCAGTGACCCCTGAGAGTTTAAAGAAGTATTATCTCGATCATCTTAATATTTTTCAGAAATATCCTGAGACTACCCTTGGGACCTGGACAGACCCGGAAACCGGGAAGACCTATTATGATATTTCTATCTTGGCTCCCAGGGATAAGATGGATGAATCCCTGGAGTTTGCAAAACAGGCCAAGCAACTTGAGATCTTTGACCTTCAGACCCTTGAATCTCATAAGACCGGTTACAATGGAAGCGAGGGTGATACTCCTGATTTATCTGTCGATGAGTGGATGAAACTCTATTATGACCATTTTCCCTCAGCACAAAAAACTTTGTCGCAAATGGCTTTAACCCCAGTCAATGGGAAGGTTACCGCCTTTCACTGGAGCAGTGAACCGAATTTGACGACAATTGACCCATCACAACATGGCCGGGGGATTAAAGGGGCCGAATCGAAACGAAAAAAGGATGACCCGGAGCATTGGGTTGACCGGAGCTACTATGGCCTAAATGGGTACAGCCGAGAGCCTGGCCTTGGCCCTCACAAGTACACTGTGGAGTTAGATGCTGACCGGATGTATGATTATACCCAGGACCCTGATGGGCTCCTGGAGAAAACACGAGAGATCGTGAAGAAAGATCCTTTTGCGAATTTTGCATCCGTGTATGAAAAGCTGATAAAGGATGCTGGATACCAGGGATATTATGTTGATACGCCTTCCTCTGGCCCCGTGGCTGCGGTTTTTGAGAAAATAAAGCCGGAAGGTCACACTTTGGAGGAAACATTCAACCAGGAGGCGTTTCGCTCGCTTCCGCCGGAGGAAATAGCCAACGTCATAAATGATCTTTATTCCAATGTTGATCTTATTTACAACGGGAATGTTGATCTTGGAGATGAGTCGGGGAGTCTCCATAGTTTTATAATCCAGGGGGACTCAAAAGCCAATGGCGAAATGATATCAGTTCACGATCCGAACAATGTTTTTTCGGTGATGCAGGAAGTGAAGGAAGCTTTTCACCAGGCCCAGGATGAACCAATGCCCCGGAAGGATGTGCGGCGCCTGGTCTTCTGGCATGGCACTGGCGCGGATTTTCAGCATTTCTCTGATGAGGCTCTCCGCTCCGGGACTGGGGGAATGGTCTTTTCAGCAGGTCACTACGTTACTGAATATGATCCGGTAAGCAAATATTATCTCCACGTGACCGGTCGATTTTTCTATGATGGTATTGAATTTACTCCCGATCAGCTTCGCACTGTGGATGCTGCTAAGGATCTTTTAACTGAAAATGGCTTCAGTGAAGAAGAAGCTGAGATCGCGGGGCGGTTATTGTCTTATATTGCCATGCGGCGAGACAACAATATTAAGCCTTCAAAAACCATGCTAAAGGAAGCTATTGATCATTGGCTCGGGCCTATTCGTATGGGCGTCGGCAACATTGAGAAAGCCCTGAAAGCAAAAGATGCAACCAATGTGGACTATTGGAAAGAGCGGTTGGTGAAGGAAAAAGCGAACCTGGCAAGATATGAAAAAGAATTTAAAGGGGTTGCCAGTCGTATAAAAACCAGGCGCATTCAATACAAAACGGTGCTTCGCCCAGGTGAAAAGACTTGGTTGAATTGGTATGATACCACCCCGGATGAGCTTGTAGCAAAAATTAATCATGCTCTTGAACGGCGAAATTTGCCCAAAATCAGAACAGCTTTTAATCCCAGTGGGGGAAAGGTTCTTGGTAAAGAGTTAGAAGTTGCCCTGAATGATTTTTTCAACGAACTCCCGGACGGGATTCTTAAAACACCTGAAGCAGATTTTTTTAGAATTGATCCTCAGTTTGACTGGGCAAACTTTGAATATGCTGAAGAAAATTATGATACTGTACGGCAAGTTGAAGAAGAGAATGCAGATGAAATTACCAAAATGCGGTCAGAGGGTGCTAGTGACGAAGAGGTTAATAACTTTGTAGACATGCTTCTTCGATCTGATTACGGCGAGATCTATGATACTGGAATGATCTACCCAGAGATTAAAGGGGAGGAATCTGTTGGTGCTGAGGATAAATACATGTCCTCTCGGTTTTTGAATGGGTATAACGGCCAAATAAGGGTATTTGAAGATGGGAGAATCGAAGCTTCTGTTCTTTTTCCTGGTGATGGAGTCGAAGAGAATGTTGGAGTTTTCACTGCTTTTAATGAGGCTAGAGATGAGGTCGAAAACTACATAAAAAAAGAGATCGGTGGTTGGGTCCGGTGGGATAACAAGGCGCAGGAGGGAACGAAAATATCCCCCCAGGATATGAACAGGGAGTTCAAACTTGAGTATTCTGGAAAACAGATTTATGAAAAAATTCAGGATATTTTAACCAAGAACCCCTTGGTTAAAAAGGAATTTGGAAGGCGTTCTGATGTTGCAGCTTCCAAATTCCTGAACAAAGAAGCCGGGATTGATGGAGTGAAATACCCTGTTGGAACCATGAGCCGGAAACCCCGGTATGATAAATTCAATTATGAATTGATGGAGTGAAATACCCTGTTGGAACCATGAGCCGGAAACCCCGGTATGATAAATTCAATTATGTGATCTATGATCCCCGCGAACTGGAGGTTGTGGACAAGACATACTG
>Ga0114931_10000666_pt1 | contig 42746 bp, 33 predicted proteins | sample 2SBtaG_FD_89579 | JGI IMG/M metagenome (GOLD analysis project Ga0114931, IMG submission 89579) | Deep subsurface microbial communities from Kolumbo volcano to uncover new lineages of life (NeLLi) - 2SBTROV14_V59a metaG | ecosystem: Environmental > Aquatic > Marine > Volcanic | place: Kolumbo... | reverse complement strand
AGGAGCCCGGCCATCGCGCGTACCTCGGCGGGAGCCAGCTTCGCCATTCCCTACTCGTCTCCTGCGTAGTCGGTCAGATCGACGGCCGCGGTCTCGAACAGGGTGCCCTTCTCATCGATCACGGCGTCCTGGATGTCTTCGTCCGCGTCCGCATCCACGTCCTGCAGCGGGACCGCGGGCTCGACCTCGACGGCGGCCTCAGCGGGGACGCCCGCGGTCGCGACCGGCGGCGCCGTCATCAGCTCCGGGGTCGCGTTGGACAGCGTATCCTCGTCTTCGAGATCGAGATCGGCCTCGCTGCCGACGTAGCCCGGATCGACGGGGACGAGTCCCTCCGTGTCGGTCGGGGCGCCCCCGGCGGGTCCGATGTCAGCGTCGAGATCGAGATCGAGATCGTCCAGATCGCCGTCGAGTCCGAGGTCGTCGAGGTCGGGGAGCGCAGCGGCCGCGGGGACCGCGGCTGGCGCCGGAGCCGCCTCGGCGACCGCGCGCGGCACCGCCTCGGCGATCGGCGGCGCGGGGACCGGTGCCGGCGTCGGCTCCACCGTCACGGTGTGGGGATCCGTCGCCGGCAGCGCGATCGCGTCCGACGCATCCCCCTCTGCCGCGGCTGCGGCCTCCATCTCGGCGGCGGGATCGCTGCCGAACAGGCTGTCGTCGTCGGCCGCGACGATCGCGTCCGCCTCGTCGCGCGCACCGGTTCCGGCGACAGCGCTGGCGGCCCCGGGCGCGCCGGGCTGTACGCGGTCGGCCCGCCCCTCGTCGAGGATCTGGCCGAGCTCGTCCTCGCTCAGCCCCGAGTTGAGCGTGATCGTGGTCGAAGCCTGCAGCCCGGTCTCCTGGTCCGCGGCCTTCACGCCCAGGATGCCGTCCGCATCGATCTCGAACGTGACGTCGATCCGGACCTGGCCCCGGGGCCTGGCGTCGAAGCCCGAGAACTCGAACTGGCCCAGCAGCTCGTTGCCTTCGGCCTGGCGATCCTCGCCCTGGAAGACCTTGATCTTCATCGACTGCTGCATGTCCTGATAGGTGGTGAAGGTCCGCGTCTGCTCGATCGGCACCGGCGTGTTGCGCTCGATCACGTTCTCGGCGAGACCGCCGGCGACGCCGATCTTGAGCGACAGCGGGGTCACGTCGAGCAGGAACGCGTCGTCGTCGCCGGGTTCCTCGGCGACCAGGGAGGCGGCGTGGATCGCGGCGCCCATGGCCACGACCTCGTCGGGGTCGACGTCGTTCTTCGGGTCCTGTCCGAAGTAGTTCGAGACCGCGTCGCGGATGATGTCGAGGCGCGTCGGGCCACCGACCAGGATCACGCCCTCGAGATCGCGCGTGGTCACGCCCGCCTGCTGGAGCGCTTCGTCGCAGACCTTGAAGGTGCGCAGGATCAGGTCGTTCACGAGCGCGGCGAATTCCTGGATCGTGACTGTGCGCTCGAAGGAGAGCGGCTCTCCCGTCTCGTTGCGCGCGACGTCGGGGATGCGGACTTCGACGACCTCTTCTTCGGAGAGCCCGCGCTTGGCGTTCTCGGCCGCGAGCTTGAGCTTCTCCAGCGCGTACATGTCGGCGCGCAGGTTGATCCCGTGCTGCGCCATGAACTCGTCGGCGAACAGATCGATCAGGCGGTCGTCGAAGTCGTCGCCGCCGAGGTAGGTGTCGCCGCACGTGGCGAGGACCTCGAAGACGTCGGTCCCGATCTCGAGGATCGAGATGTCGAAGGTGCCGCCGCCGAGGTCGTAGATCGCGACCTTCTGGTTCAGTCCGCGCCCGAAGCCGTAGGCGAGCGCGGCCGCGGTCGGCTCGTTCAGCAACCGCAGCACGTCGAGGCCCGCGATGCGTCCCGCATCCTTCGTCGCCTGGCGCTGGTTGTCGTTGAAGTAGGCCGGCACGGTGATCACGGCCTTCGTGAGTTCGCCGCCCGCGGCGTTCTCGGCCACGTTCTTCATCTCGCGCAGGATCATCGCCGACACCTCGGGCAGCGAGAACTCCTCGTCGTCGATCACGATCCGCACGCCGTGCCCGGGCCCCTCGACGATGTCGTAGGAGCAGACGGCCTGCGCCTTCTTGACTTCCTCGGAGAAGAAGTAGCGGCCGATCAGGCGCTTCGCGGAGGCCACGGTCTTCTGCGGCTCGTGGATGAGGTTCGCCTTCGCGGAGTTTCCGACGAGGACGGAGCCGTCCTCGCGAAAACCCACCACGCTGGCGGTGATGTTCTCGCCATAGCCGTTCGAGAGCACCTCGACGCTGCGGCCATCCGAGATGGCCACGCACGAGTTGCTGGTCCCGAGATCGATGCCGACGGCACGTTCGCCCATGCTTCCTCCACGCCACCCCGGGCGCCCGAAGCCCGCTCGCCCTGTGGGAACACGGGCAGAACGGGTCTCGTTGCGTATCGGCGAACCCGGGCCGGTCCTGAGGGCGTTTCGCCGCCGCCGCCGGTGCGCTAACACGACGCTCCGCGGCTGCCCGGGGCGGCCCACCGCAACCCTCCCCGGGGCACCGGCGCGACGCCAATCCCCCGGTTCCGCAGGAGAAACCGCCGTGGCGGGACATTCCAAGTGGGCCAACATCAAGCACCGCAAGGGCGCGCAGGACGCCAAGCGGGGCAAGATCTTCACCAAGCTGATCCGCGAGATCGTCACCGCGTCGCGGCTGGCCGGCGGCGACCCGGACATGAACCCGCGCCTGCGCCTCGTCCTCGAGAAGGCGCGCTCCGCGAACATGCCCAAGGACACGATCGAGCGCGCGATCGTGCGCGGGAGCGGAGGCGGGGAGGAGGACGACTTCGAGGAGGTCGTCTACGAGGGCTACGGCCCGGGCGGGACCGCCATCCTGATCGAAGGCCTCACCGACAACCGAAACCGCACCGTCGGTGAGGTACGCCACGTCTTCGCCAAGGCCGGCGGCAACATGGGCGACCCCGGCTGCGTCTCCTACCTGTTCGAGCGCCGGGGCCTGATCGTGTTCGATCCGGCCGCGGTCGACGGCGACGCGCTGATGGAAGCCGCCCTCGAGGCGGGCGCGGACGACGTCCGCGAGGCCGACGACGCGATCACGGTGGTGACCGGACCCGCGGGCTTCGAGGCCGTGAAGGAGGCCCTCGAAGCGGCCGGCTTCGCGCCGGTCCTGGCCGAGATCTCGATGGAGGCTTCGACCACGGTCGCGCTCGAGGGCGACGACGCCGAGAAGATGCTGAAGCTCGTGGACGCGTTCGAGGACCTCGACGACGTGCAGGCGGTCCACGCGAACTTCGACATCCCCGACGAGATCCTCGAACAGCTCGCCTGAACCGGGGGCGCTTTCGCCTCCCTTTCGCGGTCGGGGGGATCGGATAGCATCCGACGCGTGGGGGACGCTTGAGGGTACTCGGGATCGATCCGGGCTCGACCGTGACCGGCTACGGCGTGGTCGAGCGCGAAGGCGCGACGCTTCGACACGTGGCCCACGGCACCGTGCGCCCGCGGCGCACCGGGTCGCCGGCCGAGCGACTCGCCGAGATCCACCGCGCGCTGTGCGAACTCGTCGAGATGCACGAACCCGAGGTGGCCGTGATCGAGCAGGTCTTCGTACGTGCGGGCAATCCGAAGTCCGCCCTGGTGCTGGGCCAGGCGCGCGGTGTCGCGCTGGCCGCGCTCGGCGTCCACCGGCTGGCCGTGTCGGAGGTGACGCCGCAGGAGATCAAGTCGGCCGTGGTCGGGACGGGCAGGGCCTCGAAGCTCCAGGTCCAGCAGATGGTGAAGCGCCTGCTGGGCCTCGCGCACGCTCCGGCGCAGGATGCGGCCGACGCCCTCGCGGCCGCGATCTGCCGCGCCCATCAGGGACGGCTCGCCGGGCTGCCGCGGCGTGCGACGCGCGCCCGCGGGCGCACGCGCACCGCGAGCTGGGTCGCGAGGCGCGCCCGATGATTGCGCGGCTCGAGGGCGTCCTCGTCGAACGCGCGCCGACGCGCGTGTTGATCGACGTCGGCGGTGTCGGCTACGAGGCCCTGATCCCGCTCTCGACCTTCGGCCGGCTCCCGGACGAGGGCAAGACGGTGGCGCTGCGCATCCACACCCATGTCCGCGACGATGCATTCCTGCTGTACGGCTTCGCGACCGCGCTCGAGAAGGAGAGCTTCGAGATGCTGCTGCACGCGAGCCGCGTCGGTCCCAAGCTGGCGCAGACCGTGCTGTCCGGAATCGACGCAGCCGATCTCGTGCGCGCGATCGAGATCGGCGACGTCGCGACCCTGAAGTCCGTGCCCGGGATCGGGGGCAAGACGGCCGAGCGGATCGTGGTGGAACTGCGCGACCGCGCCGCGGAGCTGGCGCCCGAGGCCGGTCCGTCCGTGCGCACGGGCGGCGTCCCCGCGAAGCCGTCCGAAGAGGGTCCCCGCGCGCAGCTGGTCTCGACGCTGCTCAACCTGCAGACCCAGCGTCCCAAGGCCGAACGCGTCGCGGACGAGGTCCTCGCCGCGCTCGGTGTCGACGCCGGGATCGAGGCGCTCGTGCGCGCCGCATTGAAGAGGCTCGGCTGATGGGCGCGCCCGAAGCCGTGGACCCGCGCTCGGGCGAGGCCCTTGCCGAGGAGCGCAGCCTCGAGGACACGCTGCGTCCCCGGAGCCTGGCCGAGATGATCGGGCAGGATCGCCTGCGCGAGAACCTGGCGGTCTTCGTGCAGGCGGCGCACGGGCGAGGCGAGACGCTCGATCACCTGCTCTTCCATGGGCCGCCGGGTCTCGGCAAGACCTCGCTCGCGCGGATCGTGGCGACGGAGATGTCGGCCCAGTTCCGCTCCACCAGCGGCCCGGTGCTGGAGCGCGCGGGAGACCTCGCGGCGTTGCTGTCGAACCTCGAGTCCGGCGACGTGCTGTTCATCGACGAGATCCACCGCCTCTCGCCCGCGGTCGAGGAGATCCTCTACCCGGCGATGGAGGACTTCCAGCTCGACCTGATGGTCGGGCAGGGTCCGTCGGCGCGGTCGATCCGCATCGACCTGCCGCGTTTCACGCTCGTCGGGGCGACGACCCGGGCCGGCCTGCTGACCTCACCGCTGCGCGACCGCTTCGGCTGGTCGGCGCGGCTCGACTACTATCCGCCGAGCGATCTCGTCGACGTGATCACGCGCTCCGCGCGGTTGCTCGCGACCGTCCTCGACGACGACGCCGCGGGCGAGATCGCCCGGCGCTCGCGCGGGACGCCCCGGATCGCCAACCGCCTGCTGCGGCGGGTACGCGACTTCGCCGCGGTGAGGGACGGCCCCCATGCCGCGATCGACGGCGACGTGGCCCGCTATGGCCTCGAGCGGCTCGGCGTGGACGGAGCGGGCTTCGACAAGCTCGACCGGGTGTTGCTCGGGACCCTGATCGGGAAGTTCCAGGGCGGGCCGGTCGGCCTCGAGACCCTGGCGGCCGCGATCGGCGAGGACAAGGGAACGGTCGAGGACCTGGTCGAGCCGTTCCTGATCCACGGCGGCTTCCTCGATCGCACGCCCCGGGGCCGCGTGGCGACGGGCCGGGCGTTCGAGCACTTCGGTCTCGCCCCCGGGACGCCGCCTCGGCCGGGGCAGGGCGACCTCTTCTAGCGCCGGACCTGGCGCCGGTCCCCGATCCCGCTGCCCCCGCGGGGGGCCGCAAGCTGCGCGCCCACGCCCCGCTGGCTGCAGGTCGTCCTCAAAGCCCCCCCGCGGTTGGCCGATAGGGACGGGGTCGCGGTGGGCGCCCCACGGCGACCCCACACCGAGGAGACGTTCGACCGATGGTCCGCTGGCTCGCCATGATCATGGCCATTCCCTGCCTGTCGATCGGGGGGTTCGGCCTCGCCAAGCAGTACGCGCGCGATGCGGCCTTCGTCGAGCCCCTCGAGCGGGTCGCGCGGACGCTGCTCTCGTGGATCTGGCTCGATGGCAAGATCGACGAGATGACGGCCCTGGTGCCCGCCGCGATCGCGGTGGGTTTCGGCGCGATCTTCATCGGGTATGCGCTCTGGCCGCGCGGAGGCGGCCCCGCCGACCTCGAGAAGAACCTCGCGGCGATGGACAGGGAGCGCGAGCGCGCGGACCAGCGCGCGGCCGACGAGAACCTCGCCGGGAGCCAGGTGCCGGACCGGATCCGCCGCAAGGCCGAGAAGCGCGCGGCGGCGATGGCGCGCAAGGGACACGTCGCGCTGGCGGCCGAACTCTGCCACGAAAGCGGCCTGCCGGACGCGGCCGTGAAGTACTTCGTCGAAGACGGCGACATCGAGCGCGCGGCCGAGATCCGGCAGGACCAGAACCGGTTCGAGGAGGCCGCCGAGCTCTTCCTGCAGGTCGAGCAATACGATGCGGCCGCGTCGCTCTACGCGGCGCGCAACGAATACGAGAAGGCCGGCGATTGCTACCGCAAGGGCGGGCGCATGAGCGTTGCGGCCGAGATGTACGAGAAGGCCGGGCGCCACCTGCTGGCGGGCCAGTGCTTCATGCGCTGCGAGTTCCACCGTCACGCGGCCGAAGCGTTCCTGAAGGTCCAGGACTGGGACCGAGCCGCGAAGGCGCTCGAGAAGGCCATCGCCGAGGAGGCCCAGTCGGGCGTGGGCGACGGTCCGGCCGCGGTCGAACTGAAGAAGCTCGTCGTCCAGGCGGGCCGCCTCTACGACCAGGGCGGAAACTTCGAGAAGGCCGCCCAGGTGCTCGAGGCCGGCGAGTGCTGGGAGGAAGCGGGCGAGATCGCGATGCGCCACGGCATGCACGAGCGCGCTGCGCGCTACTTCCAGAATGCCAACGACATCCCGCGCGCGGCCGAGGCGTTGCGGGCGATGGGCGAGGACCAGGCCGCGGCGCAGCTGCTGGGCGAGTACCACCGGGAGCAGGGCGCCAGCGAGGAAGCCGCCGAACTGCTGGTGCAGGCCGGCGACTTCTCGTCCGCCGGCGATCTCTACCGCGCGCTCGAAGACTACATGCAGGCGGGCGAGTGCTACGAGCGGGGCGGCGACGCCGCGCAGGCCGCCGAGATGTTCCGCCTCAACACCGCGTGGGCACGCGCGGTCTCGAACTACGAGCGGATCGGAAACTATCGGGAGGCCGCCGACTGTGCGGCCGAGATGGGCGATCTCCCGAAGCAGGCCGAGCTGCTGACCAAGGGCGAATCCTGGCTGGCGGCCGGGAGGATCTGGCTCGAGGCCAAGCAGCACGACGAGGCGATCAAGGTGCTGCAGCAGGCGCCGCCGGACCACCCGGACTTCCGTCGGGCCTCGGCGATCCTGGGCGAGATCTTCCGGGCGAAGGGGCAGTACTCGCTCGCGAAGAAGCAGCTGACGCAGGCGATCGGTGAGCACGAGCTCGACAGCCACAACATCGACCTCTTCTACAAGCTGGCGACGGTGTGCGAGGCATCGGGCGAGGCCCGGGCCGCCGTCGAGATCTATGAGCGGATCCTCACCGCGGACTACCACTACAAGGACGTCTCCGACCGTCTCGAGGTGACGCGCTCGCTCGCGGCCGCGCATCCCGACGCCACCGGTACCCAGACGGGCTCGCTGTCGGGCTCGCCCACGTCTTCCGGGCGCCCCGGCCGCTACCAGATCCAGGGCGAACTCGGCCGCGGCGGGATGGGAATCGTCTACAAGGCCCAGGACAGCGTCCTCGACCGCACGGTCGCGCTGAAGGTGCTCCCGGACGCGTTGCGCGACAGTCCGCAGGCGCTCAAGAACTTCCTCCGCGAAGCCAAGAGCGCGGCGAGTCTCAACCATCCCAACATCGTCACCGTCTACGACGCGGGCGAACAGGACGGCCGGTACTACATCGCGATGGAGTACGTCGATGGAACGACCCTGAAGGACATCGTCCGGAAGCGGGGCGCCATCGCGGCCAAGGGCGTGGTCCATGTCCTCTTGCAGATGTGCGAGGCGCTTCAGGTGGCCCACGACCAGAAGGTCGTCCATCGCGACGTGAAGACCGCGAATACGATGTGGACGCGGGACAAGAAGGCCAAGATCATGGACTTCGGCCTCGCCAAGGTCGTCGAAGAGGTTCGCAACCACACGACGCTGGTGTCGGGGACGCCGTACTACATGAGCCCCGAACAGACGTTGGGCAAGAACGTCGATCATCGCACCGACATCTACAGCCTGGGCGTGACGATCTTCGAACTCGCGACCGGCACGCTTCCGTTCAAGGAGGGCAACGTGCCGTACCACCACGTGCACACGCCGCCGCCGGACCCCCGCGATGCCAACCCCGATGTGCCGGCCGTGCTCGCCGACATCATCAACGCCTGCCTGCAGAAGGATCCCGCCGTGCGGCCCCAGCAGCCGAAGGACATCATCGCGATGATCCGGCAGGGGTTGGCCCCATCCTAGATCGTCGCGCTGCGTCATCGGCGCACATGCCCGTGCGGACGCGAACGCGGCGGAATCCGTGACGATCACGTCACGCCCGTAACCCAAATGTCACTGGGAAACGGCCGCATCCGCGGATGCCTGCACATCCCGGATCGGAATGTGAGCCGCATCACGCCTAAGTGCCCGAATCCATGCAGGTTCTACGCAGCGCGGCATCGCGCCCCGGGCGGCCCTCTTGGCACACGGATTGCTTGGTCTCAGCCCGGATCAAGGGGAAGCGTCCGCGGGGGTGCGGAGGGGCTCCCTTGAGGTCGAGGGTTCCCGGCCACCAGGGCACCGCCGCTCGCGATGGGCGAGACGCGCTGCCGACGACCGAGGTCCCGGAACGAGAGCGGAAATCGCCACGGGAATCGGAAACGGAATCGGATCCGGAACCGGGAAATGGAGAGGGAGAGGGCTTTGAGTCAGCGGACGATCGCAGAGAAGATCTCGTGCACCGGCATCGGTCTCCACTCGGGCGCGCCCGTGCAGTTGACGCTCCATCCGGCCCGCGCCGGGAGCGGCGTCACCTTCGTGCGGACCGATCTCGCCCATCCGATCGAGATTCCGGCCCGTCACGACGCCGTCACCTCGACCCACCTGGCCACCACGATCGGCTGCGGCGACGCGACCGTGGGAACCGTCGAACACCTGCTCTCGGCGCTGTACGCGCTGGGCATCGACAACGTCCGCATCGAGGTCGACGGCCCCGAGATCCCGGTCATGGACGGCAGCGCCGGCCCCTTCGTCTATCTGCTGCGCACGGCCGGGCGCTTCGACCAGGCCTCCGAGCGCCCGACGATCCGCATCGTCGAGCCGCTGGAGATCTGCGACGGCGACCGCCACATCCGCATCGATCCCGCCGACGCCCTGCGGGTGGACTACGCCGTGGACTTCTCCCACCCCGCGATCGGGCGCCAGGAGCTCACCGACTTCGTGCTCGACGACGTCGGCTACGAGCGCGAACTCGCACGTGCCCGGACCTTCGGCTTCCTGCGCGACGTCGAGGCGCTCTGGCACGCGGGTCTCGCCCAGGGTGGCAACCTGACGAACACGGTCGTGATGGACGACGACCAGGTGCTGAACCAGGAGGGTCTGCGCTGGCGCGATGAATTCGTGCGTCACAAGGTACTCGACCTCGTGGGCGATCTGGCGCTGCTGGGCATGCCGCTGCACGGCCACGTGACGGCCTGCCGGGCCGGGCACGCGTTGCACCAGGCCCTGGTGCAGAAGATCCTGGCATCGCCCGGGGCCTGGGTGGTCGAGGGCCTGATGGCTCCGATCCCGGATACCGCCGAGACGATGCCGGCCGGGGTCCCGGCCCCGGCCTGAGCCCGCGGCGCGATCGCGCCCGGGCCGCTAGCCGCGTTCCAGCGCGCGCGCCAGGATCGATGTCGCGACCGCGTCGGTGAACTCGATCCCCATGCCGGGGGCGCGCGCGAAGGTGCCCTCATCGTGGCGCTGGCTCCAGGCCACGCGGGCCTCGATCTCGTGGACGGAGCCGTCGTCCTCCAGGCGGAAGCGCACCTTGAGCAGCGTGCCCGCCGCGAGCACGGCCTCGGTCTCGATGAACATGCCGCCCGCGCCGAGCGTCGTCGCGTACTCGCAGTGGACCTCGCCGCCGACCTGGTAGTCGACCAGGACCCGCACGGTCCGACGCCGGAAGCGTCGCTTGACGGGCAGTTGCTTGCGGAGCTCGCTCATGGTGCGCGGCTTCTTCCCGACCCGGTCACAGGGCGTCCAACCAGGTCCGGACGACCTGGCGGAGCAGCGCCTTCGCCTCGGGGCTCGCGTTGATGCGGTCGCGAATGTCCGACTCGGGTTGGATCGCGTGTCCCGCGTTCGGGTCGTCCGCAGCGAACCAGGCCATGAACGCGGTGCGCAGCTCCACGTCTTCCTCGTCGAGAGCGCACGCGGTGGCGAGGGCGCGGAGCTCGCTGCGCCAGGCCGCGAAGTCCATCGCCGCGACGTCCTCGGCCGTGCACCCGCCCAGCGCCTTGCGGACGCGCTTGCGCGCCCGGCGCGTGAGCGAGCGGGAGAGCGCGTTGACCAGATTCCCGTCGCCCGAGAGCTCTTCTGCCTCGTTCGCGAACCGGGCCACCAGCGTCAGGGCCTCGGCGACGTCGTCGGTCGGCAGCGGCACCAGGGCCGGGGCCGCGAGCCGGCCCTCCGCGGCGGTGATGCGTGCGCGGAACCGGGCCGTCGGGTCCGCGGCCACGCCCGACGCCCCGTCCGGGCTGCCGACGCCGAACGCCTCCGCGATCTCGTCGGCCACCTCGAGGGCCATCCGGCGCACCCCTTCGGCCAGCGGGTCCGCGAGGGCCGGCCGCGCCGCGTTGGCGGCGGCGGGTCGTGCCGGCGCCTCGATGCGCTCATCCGGCGTGGCCACGCCGAGCGCCCGCAGGATCGCGAGACCCGAAGCCACCGGGCCGGCCTTCTTGCGGCCGCGGGCGATCCGGAGCAGGCCGCGCAGCGAGGCCAGCCGCGTCGGGTTCTGGTCGAGCAGTTCGCGGTGGCGCGCGACGGCCTCGTCCCAGCACGCATCGCGATGGACGAGCAGGTCGGCCAGCGCCTCGCGCGCCTCGGCCAGCTGTGGGTCGGAGTCGAGGGCGTCGCGGTAGACGCGGATCGCGCCCTCCACGTCCTCGAGCGGACCCGCCAGCAGGCGGCCCAGTTGATGCTGTGCGGGCGCGGTGAGCCGCGCGGCGTCGTCCGGGACCTGCGAGACGAAGGAGTCGAGCACGTCCGCTGCCGCGCGCCACTCGCCGAGGCCGCGCAGCAGCCGCGCGGACGAGAGCGCGCCCTCGGCGCAGCGGGGGTCGGCCCGGCACGCGGCCCCGAAGGCGTCGGCGGCGTCCCGGGCATCGCCGCGCTGTTCGAGCGCGCGGCCGCGAAGCAGGCAGAGCCGGGCGCGGGTCGCGCCGTCCATCTCCTGTTCGAGGGCGCGGCCGGTCGCGTCCACCAGTTCCGCGACGCGTCCCTGGGACCACAGCAACTGGCACAGCAGCACCCATCCGTTCAGCGTCCCCGGTGCGGCGTGGACGGCTTCCTCGAGCAGGCCCTCGGCCGCCGCCTCGCCTTCGCCGCGCGGCTTGCCGAGTTCGAGTTCGGCCGCCTGGAGCAGGCGTGCCGCGCGGTCCTCGGGCGTCGCGGCGTGCTCGGCCCAGGCGCGGAGGGCATCGATCGCCTCCGCACCGTGGTTCGCCCGGACCAGGCTCCGGGTGAGGCCCGCATGCGCCTCGTCCCGCTCGCCGTCGAGCGCGAGCGCTTCGCGGAAGTGATCGAGTGCTTCGTCGCTGCGCCCGGCGGCCTCCTCCGCCTCCGCCAGCAACGTGAGGTGGAGCGCGCGATCGACGTCGGGAAGGTCCTGCGCGAGGCATCGCGCCAGCACGCGGCGCGCGCCCTCGCCATCGCCCAGCCGCGAGAGCGCGCGGCCCATCGCGGCGAGCGCCTCGGCGTGGTCGGGTGCGACCTCGAGCGCGGTCTCCAACAGGCGCGATGCGCTCTCGAGGTGGTCCATGCTCTCGGCCGCGCGCGCCCCCGCGAGCGCGGTCTCGAGCTGCAGCGCCTCCGGCAGGGCCGGGGTGTGGGCGCACGTCAGCGCCCGCTGCGCGAACGTCTCCGCGTCGGCCAGCCGTCCGAGGCGGGCGCTGACCAGGCAGGCCTGTGCGTGCGCCTCGGCCAGCGCCGGGTCGTCTGCGACCGCATCCGCCAGCAGGATCGCGCGGCGTTCGTCCTGGCCCGTGTCCAGGAGCTGCGCGGCCCGGAGCCGGCGTGTCGCGGCCGCGTGGCCCTGCCGGCACTCGGCCGCGCGTTCGAGCGCGGTGGCCGCGGCGTCCGGGTCCTCGAGTTTCTCGCACAGCCTCGCGAGGTGATCCCAGGCCCGCGGATCGCGGGTGTCGAGGTCGGACGCCCGGCTCGCGCGGTCGCGGGCCTCGCGCAGCCGTCCGAGCCCCTCGAGCGTCTCGGCGAGCCGCAGATGGTCGGGGGCCTGGGCCGGGGAGTGGTCGGCGTCGAGCCAGGTCGAATGGACATCGACGAAGCGCACCTCGTCCCCGGTTGCGGCGAGCAGATCCGCCCACTCGAGCTGCCGCGGCAGCGGCAGCGGCGAGATCGCGGCCGCGGCGTCGTAGGCGCGCAACGCGCGTTCCGGATCGTCGAGAGCATCGCGGGCGAGTTCGCCGGCGCGCAGCCAGACCTCCTGTCGGCGTTCGTCCGCGCCCTCGCCGAGCACGCCGACCTCGCTCTCGTACAGGTCGCAAGCGCCGCGCCAGTCTTCGACGGTCTCCAGCAGCGTCTGCAACGAGCGCAGCGCGAGCAGGTCCTGCGGGTTCGCCTCGAGCGCGGCCGCAAAGGCCCGACTCGCCCGCGGCGTCTCGTCGAGCGTCCGCCACGCGACCTGGCCGAGCCGGCGCAGCAACCGGCCCCGCTCGGTGGCCGGCGCGTCCGGGGAGAGCTCGAGCTCGCGTTCGAGGGTCTCGGCGACCAGGTCGGCGCGGCCCAGGACGTCGGCGGCCGCGCGCAGGCCACGCAGGGCCGCGAGGTCGTCGTCGCGGCGCGCCAGGGTCTCTTGATAGGCGGCGAGGGCCGCGGCCGGCCGGTGCAGGCGCTCGTGGCGGAGCCGCGCGAGTTCGAGCCACTCGTCCGCGGTGGCTCCGGTCTCGCGATCGAGGCGCACCGCGAGCCGCTGCTCGAGTTCGACCGCGTCGCCGGCCCGCCGGAGCAGGGTCAGCAGCCGGGCCTCGGTCTCGCGCTGCCGGTCGGGCGACAACGCGTCCTCGGTCAGCCGGCGCAGGTGCGGGAGGGCCGCATCCCAGGCGCCGAGTTCGTCCATGTAGGTTCGCGCCAGGGAGAGGGCCACCGACTGCCGCCGCTCGGCGAACACGGGCGCGTCCGGGTCGAGCGCGGCGAGTTCGGCCTCGGCGAGACGGGTCCACAGATCGGCTCTCCCGGCGCGGCGCATCTCGTCCGCGAGTTCGCGCAGGAGGTCGATGCGCTCGGAGCCCTCGGCCAGCGCGAGGGCACACCACAGGTGCCCGGCCCGCGCGGGGCCGTCGCCGGTGCCGTGGCACAACGCGGCCGCGGTCCGGTGCAGGGCGAGGGATTCGGCCCCGTCCGCGCCCGCGATCCGGGCCTCGACGATCTCGCGGCGCCGATCGTCGCGGCCCAGCGCCTCGTACAGCGCGTCGAGGGCGACGAGCAGGAGCGCCGCGTCGGGATCGCTCCGGCGGGCTTCTTCGAGCGCCTCGGCCGCGCGTCCGGGCGAATCGCAGCGCGAGGCCAACAGGTCGGCGCGCTCGAGCGCGAGCGCAACGCGGCGCTCCGCCCCGGGCGCAAGCGCCAGTTCGGCTTCGATCGCGGCCAGGGTCTCACGCGTGCGCCCGGCATCCCGGTGGGCAGCCGTGATCTGCGCGCGGACGGCGGCGTCTTCGGGCGCCAACCGCTGCAGGCGCTCCCACCACGGCAGGGCCGCTTCGCTGCCGAGCCGTTCCTGCGCGAATTCGGCCGCCTCCCGGACCCGAGTGGTCCGCTCCGCGGGAGATTCGCTCGCGGCCGCGGCCCACTGCCGCTCGATGCAGTGCAGGATCGCGGCCGCATCGTCACCGCGTTCACACAGCCCGCGCAGGCCCTCGATCGCGGGCAGGAAGTGCGGCTCCGCGGCCAACGCGGCCTCGAACGCGTCCGCCGCGTCCGCGTCGCGGTCGAGGGCGGCCAGCAGTTCGCCCCGCCGCGTCAGCTGCACGGCGCGGTCCCGCGGACGCCGCGTCCGCTCGGCAGCGCCGGCCAGCAGCGCGGCCTCGTCCGCCTTCGCGTCCGTGCGGGCCGCGAGCGCGATCGCGCGCTCGCGGGCGTCGGCCTCCCGCGGGTCGATGTCGAGGACGCGCCGCAGGTGGACGAGGGCGTCGTCGCACCGGTCGAGTCGGCTCGCGCACAGCTCCGCAAGCTCGAGGCGGAGCGGAATCTCGGCAATGCCGCCGACCCGGCCGAGTTCGGCCTCCAACAGGAACGCCAGCGCCGGCGCATCGCCGAGTCGGCGCAAGACCTGACGCAACGCATTCTCGATGTCCCGGTCGTCGGGGCGGTCGGCCAGCGCCTGGCGGAAGGCGCCCGCGGCCGCTTCGTCGTCGCCCGAGCGCACCAGCGCGTCGCCGATCCGCATCTGCCAGCCGCCGCGCTCGCTCGGCAGCTCCGCGGCCGCCGCGGCCCGACGCGCCAGCTCGACGAGTTCCTGTTCGCGTCCTTCGCGTTGGAGCCAGTCCGCCAGCGGCTCGGCCACGACCGCGATCGCGTCGTCCCGCGCGGCCGCGGGTTCCAGCGTCGAGATCGCGGCGCTGCGGTTGCCGAGCGGGCCCGCCTGGATCGCGGCGATGTGCAGGCGCAACGACGTCTCCGTCGAGGGATCGCCCGAGGCATGGTCCAGGCGTTCCTGCAGCAGATCGACGAGTTCGCCGTACCGTGCGTCGGCTTCGAGCCGCTCGCTCAGAAACGCGACCGATTCGGTGGCGCCCGGATCGAGATCCAGGAGCTTGCGGTGGTGCGTCTCCGCTCCGTCTGCGTTCCCCAGCCGTTCGTGCACGATCGCGGCTTCCCCGTGGATCGCGCGGGCCCGCGTCTCGTCCGGAATCGTCTCGAGTTCGCGCTCGAGGGTCCGGACGAGATCCTCCGGCCGGTCGAGTTCGCGATGGAGGGCGGCGACGGCCTGCAGGCACGCGACGTCGCCCGGCTCCGATTCCAACGCGGCCTCGAAGTGTTCGGCCGCCCGTGCCGGGTCGCGCAGACGATCGCGGCAGAGCGCGGCGAGTTCGCGATGGAGGGCCGCGTCGTCCCCGGCACCGAGGCCCGACGCGATGCGTTCGTAGAGCGCGGGCCAGTCGCCTTCGCGCTGCAGCAGGGACCGCAGGCGCGCTTCCGCGTCCGCAGCGGCGGGCGAGACGGCGTCGGCCAGTTCCGTCAGCACGGTCCGCGCGAGCGGTAGCTGTTGGAGGCGTTCCTCGAGCAGCGTCGCGCGTTCGAGCTCCACAAGCGAGCGCGCCGCGGCGTCCTCTTCGCGGCGGGCGATCTCCTCGAGCAGCGCGACCAGGCGTTCGTCGTCGCCGAGCCGCCGCAGCGCCCGTTCGAGCCCGCGGGTGGCGCGTTGCGAGTCCGGTGCGCCTTCGCGGGCGAGCGCGAAGAGGTCCGCTGCCTCCTGCGGACTGTCCATGTGGTCGAGCAGGATCTCCGCGCGTCGGAGCTCGATCTCGAACGCGCGCGGATCCAGCGGATCGAGGCGGCGGCGCTGCGCGTCGAGGTGGTCGCACAACTCGTCCCAGCGACCGAGGCGCTCGAGCAACGCGAGCACGCGGTCCTCGGTCCCGTCCGGAGCCTCGCCGGTGGCAAGCGCTTCCTCGAACAGGTTGCAGGCCGAGACGGCGTCGTCGAGTTCGTCGCACAGCAGGCCGCCCGCATCGAACAGGACCGCCGCACGCTCGGCTCCCTCGAGGAGACCCGCGAGCTGGCGCTTGATCTCGACGCGATCCGCGATCCGGGACGTGGGCTCGAGCAGGGCGTCGACCGCGCGCGCTGCTTCGAGGTCGTCGGGGTCCACCGCGAGGGCGCGATGATAGGCGTCGAGGGCCCGGTCGAGTTCGTCCAGGCCGCTGTAGAGGCTGCCCAGCCGGCGGCGGTTCGCGCCGCGCTCGTCGGCCTCGAGCATCGGGTCGAGGTGCTCCAGCGACTCGGAGAGTTCCCGGTCGAGGCCCAGCGTGGCCTGGAGTCGCACCATGTGTTCGAGTGTCGCGCGCTCCTCGGGGACCGTCGCGTGCAGCCGCGCGACCCAGTGGAGCGCGCGCGCGGCGTCGTCGCGGCCTTCGTGGATGCGCGCGAGTTCCCCGACCAGGAATGCGAGGCGCGCTCGGTCGGAGGTGACTTCGGCTTCGCGTTCGAACGATGCCAGGATCGCGTCGTCGTCGCCGGTGGCGAGCGCAATGCGTTCGAGCCCCTGCCGCGCCCGGGGATCTTCCGGGTCGATGTCGAGCGCGGCTTCGAAGTGGGCCTGTGCCGCGCCCGCATCGTCGAAGCGGTCGAAGCACAACTCGCCCAACGTGCAGGCCCAGGCGACGGTGCGCGCCGGCTCCTCGCCGCCTTCGCGGGTCGCCCGCTCCAACAGGCCGCGCAACTCGTCGAAGCGCTCGGCCTTGCGATACAGCCGTTCGAGGGCATCGACCGCATCGGCTTCGGCGGGACGGATCCCGGTCGCGGCAACGTACGCGGCGACGGCGGCATCGGTCTCTCCTGTGCGCGTCTCGTGGACGCGCCCGAGCCGCACCCAGAGCCGGGCCTGCTCGTCGGATCCCTCCGCGACCTGGCCCAGGTGCTCTTCGATCAGCGCGACGAGCTCCTCGTTGCGATCCGTGCGCTCGAGCAGCTCGGAGAGTTCCTCGAAGACCCCCTGGCTCGTCGCTTCCCGCGAGGTGACGCGGCGCAGCTGGTCGATCGCGTAGGCCTCGTCGCCCTGCTCGCTCGCGAGCTGTGCGCTCTCGCGCAGCACGTCGATGGGCGCTGCGTCGTCGGCCAGTTCCGCCGCCCGGCGCAGGTGGCGCGCGAGCGCCTCGTGGTTGCCGCTCAGGCGCTCGACGTCGGCCAGGTAGAGATGCACGACCGGGTCGTCGGGGAAGATCTCCTCGGCGCGCTGGAACCAGAGCCGTGCGCCCTGTGGGTTGCGCAGCCGTTCGAGCTGGATGCGGCCGGTGTCGTGCGCGATTGCCAGGCGGTCGAGCATGTTGTCGCTGAGGTCGAAGCGCCGCTCCTGGAGTTAGGCGTGGAGTTCCCACTGCTCGGCCGCTTCCGCGTGGGACGCGATCGCCTCGAGCGCTTCCGCGTGGCGCGGATCGTCGCCGAGCGCGCGCCGATAGTGCTCGGTGACCCGTTCCGCGTCGGCGCCAGCGGCGCGTTCGAGGCGCGCGAGGTGGGCCCACAGCGGCGCGCGTTCGGCGCCGCGCACCTGGTCCACCGCGTGTTCGAGCGCCGCGATCGCGGCGTCCGCGTGGCCCTGCGCTTCCTGGGCCTCGGCCTTGCCGAGCAGGGCCGGCACGTGGCCGCCGTCCGCTTCGAGGGCGCGCGAGAAGAGGGCGTCGGCCTGTGCGGCGTCGTCCATCCGATCGAGCCAGATCCTGCCCATCTCGGTGTGGAACGCGGCGAGTTCGTAGGGACGCATCGGGAGCGTGCCCTCGTGTTCGGCGAGCTGGAGCACCATCTCCCACTGCTCGCGTCGACCGTGGATGCGACGGGCCTGCGAGAACGCGGCCCGCAGCGTCGGGTCCAGGCGTCCGGCCTCCTCGTAACGCGCGAGTGCGTGGTCGGGCCGGTCGAGCCGTTCCTCCAGGACCTGGGCCAGCCGGAAGACGAGGCGTGCGCGGGGCGCGGCCGCCGAACCCGGGTCGAGATCCGGCGCTTCGAGCCGGCGCTGGTAGAGGACCACCAGCGCGTCCCACTCGCCGGCGACGAAATGGCCTTCCTCGAGCGTCTCGAACGCGACCGCATCGCTCGGGTCGCGCTCGAATCGTTCCTGGAGTGCCTCTTGGCTCGCGTTCACGGACCTCTCCCCTCGGGGACCGGTGCGGCGTCCGGGCCGCCGGTCCGGGCTTTCCATCGGCCTGACCGCGACGCCGCTTGAATCGATTCGGTTGCCAGGGCCTCCGCGTTTGAATAGGTTTCTCGCGGGTTTACGGGGGAGCCATGCCGACCGACCCGTCACAGCCGCTGCCCGAGGCCGAGCGGCGCCGAAGGCGCCGCGACTGGTCGCTCGCCAGCGGCGGCGCGCTCATGCTGCTTGCGGCCTTCTGGGTCGAGCAGCGCATCACCAGCCTTCCCGACGCGCTGCCGTTCGCCGACAGCGTGCTCTTCCTGCTCGTGAACGTCAGCAGCGTCGTGCTGATCGTGCTGCTCGTCTACCTGATCGGTCGCCAGTTCGTGAAGCTCGTCTTCGAGCGCCGCCGCGGGAAGCTCGGATCGCATCTCAACCTAAAGTTCGTGCTGGCGCTCTTCCTCGTCGCGACCGTTCCGACGCTGGCGCTCTTCACGATCTCGTCCTCGTTCATCCAGGGGTCGTTCGAGTCCTGGTTCACGCTCCAGATGGATCGCGCGGTCGAGCAGAGCCGCGAGGTGGCCGACGCCTACTACCAGGCACAGGCGAGCAACGCGCTCCACTTCGGCCAGCAGATCGCGGAGCAGATCACGGACCACCGGATGCTGCGCGAGGACAACCGCCCGAAGCTCGAAGGCTTCATCCAGGCGCGGCAACGCGAGTACAACCTGGGCGTGGTGCAGGTCTTCCCGTTCGCGGAGGCCGAGCCGCTTGCGACGCTGATCAATCCCGAGATCCCTTCCGCGGCCTTCGTGAAGCGCGACAGCGCCATCGTCGCGTCCGCGTTCGAGGGCGAACGCGTCTCGGTGGTGGAGAGCACCGGCACCGAGATCGGTGACGTGATCCGCGGGGCGGTACCGATCTTCTCGTCGGATCCGGACCGCCCGGGCGAGGTGGTCGGCGCCCTCGTCGTGAACCACCTGGTGCCGCATCCGCTCGTGCAGCGCGTGACCAACATCCGCGCCGCCCGCGACGAGTACACCTTCTTCAAGTCGCTCTCGGGCGAGATCGCGGGCGTCTATCAGCTGGTGCTGCTGCTCCTGTCGCTGGTCTTCATGCTGCTTGCGATCTGGTGGGGGCTCCGGATGGCGCGCGGCGTGACGGGGCCGATCAACGCCCTCGCCGCCGGGACGCAGCGGGTCGCCCGCGGCGATCTCGACGTGGTGATCGAGGAGACCTCGGACGACGAGATCGGGGTGCTCGTGCACTCGTTCAACCAGATGACGAACGACCTGCGCGAAGCCCTGACCGGTCTCGAGGAATCGAACAACGAACTGGAGCAGCGGCGCCGGTACATGGAGATCGTGCTGCGCAACGTCGACGCCGGGGTCGCGTCGATCGACGCGGAGGGGCGCATCGGCACGATCAATCCGTCGGCGCTGCGGCTGCTGGGCATCGCGCCGGGAACGCCCATCGTCGGGAGCAAGCTCGAAGAGGTGCTCGACTCGCCGGAGCTCCTCGACGTGCTGCGCGACCTCGGCAGCCAGCTGCGCGCCGGTGTCCGCGAGAGCGTTCGGCAGCAGGTCCTGTTGCAGCGTGGGGAAGAGACGCTGACGCTCGTGATCACGCTCTCGCTGTTGCAGGACGAAGAGGGGCGCGGCCTCGGTTCGGTGATCGTGTTCGACGACTACACCCAGGAGGTACGCGCGCAGCGCATGGCGGCCTGGCGCGAGGTCGCGCGTCGCATCGCCCACGAGATCAAGAACCCGCTGACGCCCATCGAGCTCTCGGCGCAGCGCATCCGCCGGCGCTTCCGCGGCAAGATCACCGACGGCGAGGATGCCCAGATCTTCGACGAGGCGGTCGACACGATCACCAGCCACGTCGAGGGGCTCAAGGTGCTGGTGAACGAGTTCTCGCAGTTCGCGCGTCTGCCCGCCGCGAACCCGAAGCCCGACGACCTGAACCAGCTCGTCCAGGAGGCGGTCGCCAGCTATCTCGGCACCGAGGACGTGGCGTTCGACACCGAACTCGATCCGACGCTTCCGCCGGTGGAACTCGACCGGGAACAGGTCCGGCGGGTGTTGACGAACCTGCTCGACAACGCGGCCGCGGCCTGCACCGGATCCGGGGAAGGGACGGGCCGCGTGTCCGTCCGCACGATCCACGACGCGCCGCTCCAGACGGCCCGGATCGAGGTCGCCGATGACGGCGTCGGGATCCCCGAGGACGAGCGTCGCCGCATCTTCGAGCCCTACTACTCGACGAAGCCGCACGGGACGGGGCTGGGTCTCGCCATCGTGTCGCGCATCGTGGCCGACCATCATGGCTACATCCGGGTCCACGCGAACCGGCCGCAGGGCACGCGCTTCATCCTGGAATTGCCGGTGAAGGCGACCTGATGCGACCCGCGAGGCGCCACCGCGCTTCGGGCGGTAGGTTCTCGCGGTGGATCGCATCCTGATCGTCGACGACGAGGCCGGTATCCGTCGCTCGCTCGCGGGGCTGCTCTCGGACGAGGGCTATGCCACGCTCGAAGCGGCCGAAGGAGACGCGGCGCTGGCCGTGCTCCGGGGCGAGGGCGCCGACCTGGTCCTGCTCGACATCGCGATGCCGGGCCGCGACGGCATCGCGGTCCTCGAGGAGCTGCGGCAGGCCTGGCCCGGTCTCCCGGTCGTGATGATGAGCGGACACGGCAACATCGAGACCGCGGTCCGCGCCACCCAGCTGGGCGCCTTCGACTTCATCGAGAAGCCGCTCTCGTTCGAGAAGCTCCAGCTCACGATCCGCCACGCGCTCGAGGCGGCGCGGCTCGCGGAGGAGAACCGCGCGCTCCGCGCCCAGACGATCCGCGCGAGCGAGATCCTGGGCCGATCCGCGGTGATGGCCAAGCTGAAGGAGCAGATCGGCCTCGCGGCCCCCACCAACGGGTGGGTGCTGATCACCGGCGAGAACGGCACGGGCAAGGAGATGGTGGCGAAGCAGCTGCACCTGCAGAGCAAGCGCGCGGAGCATCCGTTCGTCGAGGTCAACTGCGCCGCGATCCCGGAAGAACTCATCGAGAGCGAACTGTTCGGACACGAGAAGGGCGCCTTCACCGGCGCCATCGCGCGGAAGGTGGGCAAGTTCGAACTGGCCCACGGTGGCACGATCTTCCTGGACGAGATTGCGGACATGAGTCTCCGGACGCAGGCCAAGATCCTGCGCATCCTGCAGGAGCACACCTTCGAGCGCGTGGGCGGCACGGACTCGATCGATGTCGATGTGCGGGTCTTCGCAGCGACCAACAAGAGCCTCGAGAAGGAGATCCAGGCCGGCCACTTCCGCGAGGATCTCTACTACCGGCTGAACGTGATCCCGTTCCACGTTCCGTCGCTGCGCGAACGCCGCGAGGACATCCCGGTCCTGGTGCGCGCCTTCGTCGAGGAGTTCTGCGCGGAGTCGGGCGCGAAGCCGAAGCAGGTGACCGCGAAGGCGATGCAGCTGCTCCAGTCCTACGCCTGGCCCGGCAACGTCCGGGAACTCCGCAACCTGATGGAGCGCCTGGTGCTGATGACCCCGGGCACCCGGCTGGGCGTCCGCGAACTGCCGGACGAGATCCGCGCCGGAGGCCGGACCGCGGAAGGCGACAGCGCGAGCCTCGACGAGGCCCGCAAGGAGTTCGAACGGCGCTTCCTGCTCTCGCGCCTCGAAGAGCACGGGTGGAACGTTTCGCGCACCGCGGAGGCGATCGGGATCGCGCGCGAGAGCCTCTCGCGGAAGATGAAGACCTTCCGAATCCGCGCGCAGCGGGACTGAGCGCATGCTCGCGGCGCCCCGCCGCGCGTGCGCGGACGACGCCCCGGCCGTGGCCGCGCTGATGCGGGAGGCCGGTCTGTCCGCGTGGAGCCCGGCGCAATGGTCGGCCGAATTCACCCACCCCGGGAGCAGGATCTGGGTGCAGGGCGGCGCCGCCCCCGTGCTGGCGGCGCTGGTGGCGCGGCGCGCGGCCGACGAACTCGAGATCCTCCAACTGGCCGTCCGGGCCGCGCGGCAGCGCGAGGGGCTGGCGCGTCGTCTGTTCCGGGCCCTGGTCGGGGCCGAGGACGGCGTCCGCGCCGTCCTCCTCGAAGTGCGGGCCGGGAACCGGGGCGCCCAGGCGTTCTACCGCGGGCTCGGGTTCGCCCGCTGCGGGGTCCGGCCCCGCTACTACCCGGACGGGGAGGACGCGTTCCAGTTCCGGCTCGAACTCCCGGCCCCGCCGCCCTGACCCCGTGGGGCGAACCCGCCCCCGGGGGTCCGCCGACGCTGCGTGGTTGGCCAATTCCCCGTGATTTGGATAGGTTACGCGGGCTTTGGTCTCGCGGATGAAGTGGGCGGATCGTCCACTTTTTGTCTTTCCGGCCTTCGATGGTTCGAGGGTCGGAGGGTCGGCTTGTCGGTTCGTCCCGATCCGGTTCGTCCGAGGGTTTGCAGCCGAGGGGCCCGAGTCGAGGTGGACCACGCGGTGTACCGGGACGTCCCGGAAGAGATGAGAAACGTGATCGAGCCGATCGTCACAGACCACGGCCTGGAACTGGTCGATGTGGAGCGCCGTCAGGGACGCGCGCCGTGGCACCTGCGTGTGATCGTGGACAACCCGAGCGGTGACGGCCGGGTCCCGATCGAGCGCTGCGCCGCAATCTCCCGCGAGGTGGCCGTGCAGTTCGACGCGCTGGACCTGATCCCGGTCCGCTACGACCTCGAGGTCTCGTCGCCCGGATTCGATCGGACCCTGGCGCGCGAAAAGGACTTCGCCGCGGCTTGCGGGCAGCAGGTGAAGCTCGAGACGCACCAGCCGATCGCCGGCCGCCGGCGCTTCCGCGGCGAGCTCGTCTCGTTCGAGGACGGCACGGCCCGCGTGCGGGTCGACGGCGAGACCGCCGAGATCCCGTTCGAGGCCGTCGCCCGGGGCCGCGTGCTCTACGCGTTCACCTCGAAGGATTTTTCCGCGTCGCGCTGAGCGCGCCGCGTCATCGGGAGCCCGTCATGAACATCGCACCGCTGAAGCGTGAGATCGAGCAGATTGCCAAGGACAAGGGCATCGATCGTGACACCATCATCGGCGCGCTCGAAGAGGCGATGAAGCAGGCGGGCAAGAAGAAGTACGGGCTCGAGAAGGAGATCGAGGCGCGCTTCAACCCCGACAACGGCGAGATCGAGCTCTTCGAGTTCCGCGAGGTCGTGGAGCGCGTGACCGACCCCGACAACCACATCACGCTCGCGCAGGCCCGCGAGCTCGACCCCGAGGCCGAGATCGGCGACGAGATCGGCAACAAGCTCGACACCGAGGGGTTCGGCCGCATCCTCGCGCAGACCGCCAAGCAGGTGATCATCCAGAGCGTCCGCGACGCCGAGCGCGACATCGTCTACGACGAGTACAAGGACCGCAAGGGCGAGGTCGTCAACGGCATCGTCCGGCGCTTCGAGAAGGGCGCCATCATCGTGGACCTCGGAAAGTCGGAGGCCGTGCTGCCGGCCAAGGAGCAGGTGCCGCGCGAGAACTACCGGCCCGGCGACCGCATCCGCGCCTACGTCCTCGACGTGAACAACCAGGCCAAGGGCGCGCAGATCATCCTCTCGCGTGCCGCAATCGACTTCCTGGTGAAGCTGTTCGCGCAGGAAGTTCCCGAGATCTACGAGGGCATCGTGGTGATCGAGTCAGCGGCCCGGGAGCCCGGCGGACGCTCGAAGATCGCGGTCGCATCGCGGGACGGCGACGTCGACCCCGTCGGTGCCTGCGTCGGCATGAAGGGCAGCCGGGTCCAGGCCGTCGTCCAGGAGCTGCGCGGCGAGCGCATCGACATCGTCCCGTGGAGCCCGGACGCCGCACGTTATGTCTGCAGCGCACTGTCGCCGGCGGCCGTCTCGAAGGTGATCATCGACGAGGCGGAGAAGTCGATGGACGTGATCGTGCCCGACGACCAGCTCTCGCTCGCGATCGGCCGGAAGGGCCAGAACGTCCGCCTCGCGGTCCAGCTGACCGGCTGGCGGATCGACATCAAGAGCGAGACCAGGATCCGAGAGATGGCCGAGTGGTTCGCCCGTGCGGTCTCGGTGGTCGACGGTCTCGGCGAGGCCGAAGCGGACGCGCTGGTGGGCGAGGGCATCACGTCCCTCGAGGACCTGGCGGGGACGGCCGCGGAAGTGATCAGCACCGTGACCGGCGCCGACGAGGCCGGCGCCGCGGCGATCAAGCAGCGGGCGTCGGAGCTGGCGGCCGAGAAGATCGAGGCCGACGAGCGGGCGGCTGCCGAAGCCGCAGCGCTGGCCCAGGCGGAAGCCGAGGCGGCGGCCGCTGCCGCAGCGGCGGAGCGGGAAGCGCGGGCCGCCGAAGCCGAAGCCGCCGAAGCGGCCGCGGGCGAGACGAGCGACGAGGACCCGGCCTGAGACGGCGCGGGTGAGCAAACGGGGGAGTGCCAGCGCACGCGGGTTTCGTGCGAAGATCGGCACCATCCCCACGAGACGGCAGCGAGCGTAACGGGAATTCATGTCGATTCGGGCCTACAAGATCGCGGAAGAGCTGGGCATCGAGCGGGCGGAGTTCGTCGAGAAGGCGAAGGAGGCCGGCATCGAGCTGACGAGCCCGATGGCCGCCGTCGACGAGGCGACCGCCGAAGACCTGCGCCAGAAGCTGGGCGTGACGACGCGCGAAGCCGTCGTCGAAGCGCGTGTCGAGCGCACCGGGGGTGCGGTGATCCGACGCCGGAAGCGCGTCGAGGAGATCCCGGCACCGGAACCCGAGGCTGCGGAGGAACCGCCGGCGGCCGAGCCGGCTGACGACGAGCCGAAGCCCGCCGACGAGGCCGAAGGGCAGCCGGACGACGACGCCACCGAAGCCGAGCCCGAACCGGAACCCGTCGAAGAGGCCCCGCAACCGATCGCGGCGCAGCCCGCGCCGAGCGGCGACCGCCAGGCGCCCGCGCGCGCGACCCGTCCGGGCGCCTCCAAGGAGGAAGCCGGTGCGGGCGCCGCGGCCCAGAACCGCAAGCAGTTCAAGGAGGTCGTGAACCTCCGCGAGCAGGAGCAGATCGCACGCCAGGTGACGAGCCGCAGCGGTGGCCGGCCGACGCCCTCGATCGATCCGCGCGCGTTCCAGTCGCCGCGCCGGCGACGCCGCGACGCCCCGGCACCCAAGAAGGCTGCAACGGCCGCAACGCCGAAGGCCGAGAAGAAGGTCGTCCGCGTCGACGGCGAGATCAGCGTCGGCGAACTCGCCAAGCAGCTCGGTGCCAAGGCCGCGCAGGTGCAGGGCAAGCTGATGGCCATGGGCACGATGGTCACCGTGAACCAGACGATCTCGTTCGAGACGGCGGAACAGGTGGCGCTCGAGTACGGCTTCGAAGCCGCCAACACCGGGTTCAAGGAGAACGAGTTCCTCGACGCCCCCACGGAGGCTTCGAGCGAGGAGAACCTGCGCCCGCGTCCGCCGATCATCACGGTGATGGGACACGTCGACCACGGCAAGACCTCGCTCCTCGACGCGCTGCGCAAGACCAACGTCGTCGAGGGGGAAGCCGGCGGCATCACGCAGCACATCGGCGCCTACCAGGTCGACGTCGAAGGGCACACGATCACGTTCATCGATACGCCCGGCCACGCGGCGTTCACCGCGATGCGCGCGCGCGGCGCGCAGTGTACCGACATCGTGATCCTGGTGGTCGCAGCGTCCGAAGGCATCATGCCGCAGACGATCGAAGCGATCGATCATGCGCAAGCGGCCGGCGTGCCGATCGTGGTGGCCGTGAACAAGTGCGACCTGCCCGGGGCCGATCCGCAGGCGACCCGCCAGCGGCTGATGGAGCACGGTGTCGTGGTCGAGGACTTCGGCGGCGACGTGCTGGCCGTGGACATCTCGGCGCTCACCGGGGCCGGCCTCGACAAGCTCCTCGAGGCTCTCGTCCTCCAGGGCGAGGTGATCGAGCCGAAGGCCGACCCGACACTGCGTGCGCGGGGCGTCGTGCTCGAGGCCCAGCTCGAGAAGGGCCGCGGTCCGGTCGCCACGATGCTCGTGCAGGAGGGCACCCTGAAGCGCGGCGACATCGTTGTGTGCGGCACCCACTGGGGCCGTGTGCGCACGATGACCAACGAGCGCGGCGAGACGATGAAGGAAGCGCCCCCGTCCTCGCCGGTGCAGCTCGTGGGCCTCTCCGGCGTTCCGCGGGCGGGCGAGGCGATGCACGTGGTCGAGAGCGACCGCGTGGCCAAGGAGATCATCTCCCACCGCGAGGCGCAGGAGCGATCGCAGCAAGCGGGCCCGGCGCGTCCGCGGGTCAGCCTGGAAGACCTGTTCGCGCAGGCCGAAGGGGGCGGGCCGCGGGAACTCGGCGTCGTCATCAAGGCCGATACGCAGGGCTCCGCCGAGGCGGTGAAGGCGTCGCTCGAGAAGCTCACGACCGACCGCGTGACGCTCGACGTGCTCTCGGCCAGCGTCGGCGGCATCACCGAAGGCGACGTGACCTTCGCCGAGGCGAGTCACGCGATCATCCTCGGCTTCCACGTGCGGCCCGACGCGAAGGCGCGCCGCGCGGCCGAGGATGCCGGCGTCGAGATCCGCTCCTACCAGATCATCTACGAGATGATCGACGAGGTGAAGTCCGCGATGGCGGGCCTGCTGCCGCCGACCCGGACCGAGGTGGTGCTGGGCTCGGCCGAGGTCCGCGAGACCTTCACGATCCCGCGCGTCGGGACCGTCGCGGGTTCCTACGTCACCGACGGCGTGATCCGGCGCAATGCCAGGTGCCGGCTCGTCCGCGACGGCGTGCAGATCTACGAGGGTCAGTTCGCCTCGCTCAAACGCTTCAAGGACGACACGCGCGAAGTCCAGACCGGGTTCGAATGCGGCATCGGGATCGAGGGCTTCAACGACGTCAAGATCGGCGACGTGATCGAGGCGTACGAGATCGAGGAGAAGCCGGCCGAGATCTAGGCCATGGTGGTTGCGGCGGCTCGCGTCCGATTGCACGTGCACGGCTCCCGGTCGTTGAAACAGAAGCGAGGCGTGGTGCGATCGATCACCCAGCGCGTGCGCAACCGGTTCAACGTCTCGATGGCCGAAGTCGGCGGCCAGGACACCTGGCAGATCGCGGAACTCGGGCTCGCCACCACTGCCACCGACGCGGTCACGGCGCGGCGACGGCTCGAGAACGCCATCGACTTCATCGAGAACCTGCATCTCGCCGAGGTGCTCGACCAGGAGATCGAGGTCCTGTGACCCGACGGACGGATCGCATCAACGAGCAGCTGCGCGCCGAGATCGCACGCATCCTGCGCGACGAGGCCACGGATCCGCGGATCGGACTCGTCGTGGTGACACGCGTCGACGTCTCGCCGGACCTGCGCAACGCACGCGTGTTCTGGAGCCGGCTCGATGCCGAGCCGCTGCCCGACGACGATCGCCCGCCCGAGGCCGACCCCGAGATGCAGCAGGGCCTCGACAGCGCCGCCGGTTTCGTGCGGCGCCGCCTGGCCCACGCGCTGCCACTCAAACGGGTGCCCGAGGTGCACTTCCAGTACGACCCGTCGATCGCGGTGGGGTCGCGCACGCTCGCCCGCATCCGGGACCTCTCCGATGGCTCGTAGGGGCAAGCGCCGCGACCGGCCCGGACCGATCGGCTTCCTGGTCGTCGACAAGCCCGTCGGCTGGACCTCCCACGACGTCGTCGACGCCGCGCGCCGCTGGCTCGGCATCCGGCGCATCGGCCATCTGGGCACTCTCGACCCGCTCGCCACCGGGGTCCTCCCGCTGGCGGTACGCGAAGCGACGAAGCTGGCGCCGTACCTCGATGGCGGCGAGAAGGTCTACGTGGGCACGATCCGGCTGGGCGTCTCGACCGATACCTTCGACGGCGAGGGCGACGTCGTCCATCGCCACGAGGGGTCCCTGCCTGGCGAGGCCGCGGTACGCGAAGCGCTCGAGCGATTCCACGGCGAGATCCTCCAGGTGCCGCCGATGTACAGCTCGGTCAAGAAGGACGGGGTGCCCCTCTACAAGCTCGCGCGCCGCGGCGAGGAGGTGGAGCGGGAACCGCGCAAGGTCACGATCCACCGCATCGCGATGACCCACTACACGCCGCCCGAGGTCGGGATCGAGGTCGCGTGCACGCCCGGGACGTACGTCCGGACGCTGGCGCACGACCTCGGTGAGGCGCTCGGGTGCGGGGCCCATCTCGCGGGCCTGCGGCGGACCCGCAGCGGCAGCTTCGAGCTGTCCCAGGCCCGGCCGCCCGAGGACTTCGAGGCGATGGGCGAGGCGCGGACGCTCGAGGCCGCGCTGCTGCCCGCGGACGTCGCGCTCGGCTTTCCCCGGATCCGGCTGACCGCGGCCCAGGCGCGCAAGATCGCGAACGGGGGGGATCTCGCGGCCGCCGACGCCCGCGGAGAATGGGAGCGCGGACCGGCGCCGCGGCCGGGCGACCGGTTCTCGGCGATGTCCCCCGCGGGAGAGTTGATGGCGGTCGTCGAACTCCGGCCCGATCGCCGGCTCCAACCGCTCCGGGTGCTGGGGCTCCCCTAGCCCGGGTTGCCGGGCCGCAGCCCCCGCCGCGGGACCGCGGCCCTGGCCCCGGGGCCGCTAGCGCCGGCTGGCACCCTCTGATAAACCTCAGGCCCGATCCGGCCGATACGCGTGGAACGCGTCGGCCCGACCCGGGTCAGCGCGCGCCGCACCGGCGCCGCACGGAAGGACGCGAGAGTCTTGGATACCGCACAGACACACCAGATCGTCGAGGACTACCGGACGCACGAATCCGATACGGGTTCCCCCGAAGTCCAGGTGGCGCTCCTGACGCAGCGGATCCGGGAACTCACCGAGCACTTCCAGACCCACAAGAAAGATCATCATTCGCGCCGTGGCCTGCTCAAGCTCGTGAGCCAGCGCCGAGGCCTGCTCGATTACCTGAAGGGGAAGTCCCCGCAACGGTATCAGTCGCTGATTTCGCGACTGGGCCTGCGCCGTTAGTTCCGCACCGGCACGCCGGTCCGGACCACGTCCACGCAGGATGCGAAACGCCGCTAGGAGGAAAGAGCGGCACCCCGTTCGAAGGTCGAACGGACCCATAAAGCGGACTCCATCCGTGTGCTTCACGAAGTGTGGGAGTCAGGAATCCCCAGAGCCGCGTCGGGCTCTGCTGATTCCTGATCCCGCATTTCGTCTCCCCTGAAGACCGGCATGGCCCCGCGTTGGCACCGGCGGCCGCCGTCCATCCCGGCCCGCCGGAGGAGATGTGTTCGATGCCGTATTGGTTCGAACCCGAGACCGTGTCGTTGCCCGTGGGCGATACGACCCTCACCCTGGAAACGGGCCGAATGGCCAAACAATCGGCAGGCTCCGTCGTCGTCACCCTCGGTGACACGGTGGTGCTCGTCACCGTCAATACCTCGAAGCCGCGACCGGGCATCGACTTCTTCCCGCTCACCGTGGACTTCGTCGAGAAGACCTCGGCCGCGGGCAAGATCCCGGGAGGCTTCTTCAAGCGCGAAGCCCGGCTCAGCGATCGCGAGATCCTGGTCTGCCGCTTCATCGACCGCTCGATCCGTCCGCTCTTCCAGGACGGCTTTCGCGACGAGGTGCAGGTCACGGCGACCGTGCTCGCCGCCGACGGCATCCATACCCCGGACATCGCCGCGTTCTACGGCGCGAGTGCCGCCCTCGGGCTCTCGGGGATGCCGTTCAGCGGGCCGATCGCGGCCGTTCGCGTCGGCAAGATCGACGGCCAGCTGATCACCAACCCGACCTACGAGCAGCTCAAGGAGAGCGAACTCGAACTGGTGGTCGCGGGTTCCCGCGACGCGCTGGTGATGGTCGAGGGCAGCGCCGACGAGGCCACCGAGGCCGAGGTGCTGGAGGCACTCCAGTACGGGCACCAGGAGATCCAGCCCATCATCGAGGCGCAGGCCCAGCTCGTCGCGAAGGCGGGCAAGGAGCGCCAGGTGCCGGTGGTGCCCGAGGAAGACACCGAACTCGTCGCCCGGATCCGGGACCTCGCCGAGGCGAAGCTCTCGGAAGCCGTGCGCATCCAGGAGAAGAAGGCCCGCTACGCCGCCATCGACGCGGTCGAGGGGGTCGTGATCGACCAGTTCGTCCAGGAGTACCGCAGCGCACCGGCCGAGCTCTCGACGCTGGCCGCGGTGGAGGACCGGCAGGCCGGCCTCGCGAAGCTGCGGAAGGCCGCCAAGGGGATCCTGCACGACCTGCGTTCGGAGCTGATGCGCGAGCGCATCCTGGCCGAGAAGACCCGGATCGACGGCCGCGGGCCGGCCGACGTGCGCCCGATCGCGTGCGAGATCCGTCCGCTGCCGCGGGCGCACGGGGTCGCGCTCTTCACCCGGGGCGAGACGCAGGCCCTGGTCTACACGACGCTGGGTTCCTCCGGCGACGCGCAGACCATCGACGCGTTGCACGAGCGCAGCTCGAAGAGCTTCCTGCTGCACTACAACTTCCCGCCGTTCTCGGTGGGCGAGGTGCGGCCGCTGCGGGGACCGTCCCGCCGCGACATCGGCCACGGCAACCTGGCGGAGCAATCGCTCCGGCGCATGCTGCCGGACCAGGACACCTTCCCGTACACGGTGCGGGTGGTGTCCGAGGTGCTCGAGTCCAACGGTTCGTCGTCGATGGCCACCATCTGCGGCGCCACGCTGGCGATGATGGATGCGGGCGTCCCGCTCGAGAAGCCGGTCGCCGGCATCGCGATGGGCCTCGTGACCGACGGCTCCCGCCACACCGTGCTCTCGGACATCCTCGGCGACGAGGACCACCTCGGCGACATGGACTTCAAGGTCGCGGGCACGCCGGACGGCATCACGGCCCTCCAGATGGACATCAAGATCGAGTCCGTCGACTGGAAGGTGATGGAAGAGGCGATGGCCCAGGCGCGGGAGGGACGCCTCCACATCCTCGACTGCATGGCGCGGGATTCGGCCGACGAGCTCCCGGGCTTTTCGCACCGCGAGGAGCTGAACGAGTGGGCGCCGCGAATGGAAGTGATCCGGATCAAGCCGGACCGCATCCGCGACGTGATCGGACCGGGCGGCAAGGTCATCCGCGGCATCCAGGAGATGACGCAGGCGAACCTCGACGTCGACGACTCGGGACGCGTGGCCATCTTCGCCCCGGACGGTGCCAGCCTCCGCAAGGCCCAGGCCATGGTCGAGGAACTCACCCAGGAAGCCGAGATCGATCGGCTCTACACGGGCAAGGTCAAGCGGATCACCGACTTCGGTGCCTTCGTCGAGATCTTCCCGGGCACCGACGGGCTCGTGCACATCAGCCACCTGGCCGAGGGGCGCGTCGAGCGCGTGACCGACGTGGTGGCCGAGGGCGACGAGGTGCTGGTGAAGTGCATCGACATCGACCCGAGCGGCAAGATCCGGCTCTCGCGCAAGGAAGCGCTGGCCGACGGCATCCGGGCCGACTAGCGAAGCGGCCGTGCCCGACGAGGTACGCGTCGCGGTGACGAAGCTGCCGGGGGCGGAAGACCTTCCGCTCCCGGCCTATGCCACCCCCGGTGCGGCCGGGGTCGACCTGCGCGCCGCCGTCGAAACGCGCTGCGTGCTCGCCCCGGGCGAACGCCGTGCGGTGCCCACGGGGCTGACGATCGCGGTCCCCGAGGGTTACGAGGCCCAGGTCCGTCCGCGCAGCGGACTCGCGCTGCGCTACGGCGTCACGCTGCCGAACGCGCCCGGGACCATCGATTCCGATTTCCGCGGGGAGATCCAGGTGATCCTGTCGAACACGGGCCGCGAAGCCTTCGCGATCGAGCGCGGGGACCGCATCGCGCAGCTCGTGCTCGCGCCGGTCGCGCGATTCGTCTGGGACGAATCCGAGCGGCTGCCGCCCACCCCGCGCGGCGGGGGCGGCTTCGGCTCCACCGGCTCGCGCTGACCCGCAGCCGCGCATCGCTTCCGCCCCGCCCTGGGCCCCGGTCTGCGCCCGCGTCGGAAGAGCGATTCGTTAGAATCCGGCGCGCCGGGGTCGTGCGGGCCCAGGACCCTTCCTTGGGGGGCGTGTGAGCCAGGCCGAAACTGCCGAATCCGGATCCGGCGAGGGTCCGGAGGCCCCGTCGACGGGTTCCCGGCCGCCGGCCGGGGGCGCCCCGGAGCCGGTCCATCCCCAGCCGCCCACGCCCGAAGGCGCCGCCCCGCGGCGGGAGCGCAGCAACCTCGCGCTCCGGCTCGTGACGGCCGGCATCGGCATCCCGCTCGTCTGCGGCGTGATCTACGCGGGCGGCCTCTGGGTGCTCGGCATCATCACGGTGCTCACCCTGATCGGCGTGAACGAGTTCTACCAGCTGATCGAGGCCAAGGGAGCGGTCCCGCTGCGCAGCGTCGGCTACGCGGCCGCGGGCGCATTGCCCTTCGTCTTCTATTTCGGCAGCGACTACCAGGCGACCGTGCTGATGAGCTTCGTGCTGCTCGGCATGCTGGTCGCGCAGCTCGGCAAGGCCCGGATCACCGAGAGCCTCGCCAGCATCTCGGGCACGTTCTTCGGCGTCTTCTACGTCGGCTGGTTGCTCTCGCACGTGATCGCGCTGCGCAACTTCCAGGCGGTGGTGGCCGACCGGTGGGGCACGCCCGGCCTCGTCGGAATGGACCCCGACGTGGGCGGCTACTACCTCTTCATGACGGTCTTCGTGGTGATCGGCGGGGACGCGGGCGCGTACTTCGCCGGGCGCGCGTACGGCAAGCGCCAGCTCGCGCCCCAGATCAGCCCGAACAAGACGGTCGAGGGTGCGCTGGGTGCGCTGGTGGCCGCCGTCGTGGTGGCCGCGGCGATGAAGGCCAGCTTCGACACCTGGGCGCCTTCGCTCTCGATGCACCTCGGTTGGGTGACCACGCTGCTGATGGCGCCGGTCCTCGCGGCCCTGGGCATCGTCGGCGACCTGGTCGAGTCCCTGTTGAAGCGCGATGCGCAGGTCAAGGACACGGGCACGCTGCTGCCGGGCACCGGCGGCGTCCTCGACCGGATCGACTCCAACCTGATCGCGGTGCCGGTCATGTACTATTTCCTGCTCGCGCTGACCTACCTGACCGAACCCGTTTCCGCCGGCGTCGCTCCGATCATGCCGATCACCCCCTAGGTCCGCTGCTGCCCGAGGTCCCCCCCCATGTTCCGACCCGAAGACACAGCCGAAGTCGCTGCCGCGAAGGAGCGCGATCGGTTCAAGGACGAGTGCGGCATCGTCGGCGTCCACGGACACCCGGAAGCCGCCAACATCACCTACCTCGGCCTCTACGCGCTCCAACATCGCGGGCAGGAGAGCGCCGGCATCTGCACCGCGAGCGGCGGGGAGCAGTTCATGCACCGGGGCATGGGGCTGGTCGCCGACGTCTTCAGCGAGAACACGATCGAGCGGCTGCCCGGGCGCCACGCGATCGGACACGTCCGCTACTCGACCAGCGGCGAGAGCCTGCTGCGCAATGCGCAGCCCTTCTGCGCGAACACGGATGGCGGGCCGGTCTCGCTGGCGCACAACGGCAACCTGGTGAACGCGCAGGCGGTCCGCAAGGAGCTCGAGGGCCGTGGCGCGATCTTCGGGACCACGTCCGACAGCGAGGTGATCGTCCACCTCGTCGCGCGGTCGCGCGAGGCCAGCCTCGAGGAGCGCCTGATCGACGCGCTGTCGCGGGTGAAGGGCGCCTTCAGCCTGGTGATGATGACGCACGATGCGTTGATCGCGGTGCGCGACCCGAACGGCTTCCGGCCCCTCGTGCTGGGGCGTCTCGATGGGGCCTGGATCGTCGCGAGCGAGACCTGTGCGCTCGACCTCGTCGGCGCCACGGTCGAGCGACATCTCGAACCGGGAGAGGTCGTGGTCATCCGCCGCGGACGGGTCCGCACGTTGCGGCCCTTCCCGAAGCCGCCGCGCGAATCGTTCTGCATCTTCGAGTACATCTACTTCGCCCGCCCGGACTCGAACCTGCCCGGCAGCAACGTCTATGCGTTCCGCAAGGAATTGGGCCGCCTGCTGGCTCGCGAGCACCCGGTGGAGGCGGACATGGTGGTGCCGCTCCTGGACTCGGGCAGCGTCGCCGCGCTGGGCTTCGCCGAAGAGGTCGGGATCCCGTACGAGACCGCGATCATCCGCAACCACTTCGTCGGGCGCACGTTCATCGAGCCCACGCAATCCATCCGCGACTTCGGCGTGAAGATCAAGCACAACCCGGTGCGCGGCGTGCTCGACGGCAGGCGCGTGGTGCTGGTCGACGACTCGATCGTGCGCGGGACCAACATGCTGAAGGTCTCGAACATGATGCGGGCCGCCGGCGCGCGCGAGGTCCACGTTCGGATCTCGGCGCCCGCGACGATCCGCCCGTGCCACTACGGGATCGACATGCCGACGCGCCACGAGTTGATCGCAGCGAACAAGACCGTCGAGGAGATCCGCGAGGCGATCGGGGCGGACTCGCTCGGCTACCTCTCCCTCGAGGGTCTGCGCGGCGTCGGACGGCAGTTGAAGCACGGGAATTGCGACGCCTGCTTCTCGGACGAATACCCGGTCCCGATCGCCGAGGGCAGCGGGACCCCGCAACTCTCGCTCTTCCGTCCGGTCGACGGGCGGATGTCGGACGAGAAGCTCGCATGATGGTGCCCGGAACGATGACGGCTGCGGAGCTTCGCTCCGCGGTCGCGGCCGGCGAGATCGACACCATCGTCACCGCGTTTCCGGACCTCTACGGACGGCTCGTGGGCAAGCGCATCACCGGACACTTCTTCATCGACGAGGTGCTGGGCGACGGGATCCACGCCTGCAACTACCTGCTCGCGTGCGACATGGAGATGGACCCGACACCGGGCTACGCGTACACCAGCTGGGAGACCGGCTACGGAGATCTGCACGCGGTGCCCGACCTCTCCACCCTGCGCCGCGTCGCGTGGCACGAGCGCACGGCCCTTGTGTTGTGCGACTGCGTCGAAGCCGACGGGACACCCATCGGTGTCGCGCCGCGCACGGTCCTGAAGCGGCAGTTGGCGCGCGCCGCGGAGGCCGGCTTCCAGGTCCGCACCGGCAACGAGCTCGAGTTCTTCCTCTTTCGCGACACCTACGACGACGCGCACGCGAAGGGCTACCGCGATCTCGTGACGAGTCAGCACTACGTCGAGGACTACCACGTCCTGTCGAGCACCTTCGCCGAGCCCGTGATCGGCGCGATCCGCCGCGGAATGGACGGCTCCGGCGTCCCGGTCGAGTTCAGCAAGGGCGAGTGGGGGCCCGGCCAGCACGAGATCAACCTCGCCTACGCGGAAGCGCTCGAGATGGCGGACCGCCACGTGGTCTACAAGCTCGGCGCCAAGGAGATCGCGGCCCAGCACGGACACTCGCTCACGTTCATGGCGAAGTGGGCGCAGGAGATGGCGGGCAACAGCCTGCACATCCACGCGAGTCTCTGGCGTCCCGACGGCACGGCAGCGTTCAGGGAGCCCGGGACGCCGCTCGCGGGAACGAGCGCGCAAGCGCCGGACGTCTTCCGCCACTGGCTCGGAGGCCTGATCGCGCACGCCCGGGAACTCTCCCTCTTCTTCGCGCCGACCGTGAACAGCTACAAGCGCTATCAGCCCGGGACCTTTGCGCCCACGGGCATCGCATGGAGCTGGGACAACCGTACGGCCGGCCTCCGGGTGGTGGGCCACGGCGCCGCGCTGCGCGCGGAGTGCCGGATCCCGGGCGCGGACGCGAACCCGTACCTGGCGGCCGCGGCGCTGGTGGCGGCCGGCCTCGACGGGATCGAGCGCGAACTGGATCCGGGTCCCGCGTTCGAGGGCGACGTCTACGCCGCGGACGACCTTCCGCAGGTGCCGCACCGGATGGCCGATGCCATCGAGGCGCTCGAGAAGAGCGATTTCGCCCGGACGGCCTTCGGCGACGAACTGATCGATCACTTCCTCCACTTTGCGCGGACCGAACTCGGCCAGCACGAAGCGGCGGTGACCGACTGGGAACGCCGCCGCTACTTCGAACGGGTGTAGGCGGAGGCGACATGGCGCGCCCGCTGGTGGCGGTCACCACCTATCATCGCGAGGCCGGCGAGCGGCCGCGTTTCACGCTGCCTGCGGCCTATATCGACGCGGCGCGCGAAGCGGGCGCGATGCCGGTGCTGGTCGCGCCCGGCGACGCGGCGCCGGACGAGATCCTCTCCCGCGTCGATGGGCTGCTGCTGACCGGGGGCGGAGACCTCGACCCCGTGCACGGAGCCGCCGCCCACCCGGCCACCTACTTCACCTGTCCGGATCGCGATGCGTTCGAGCTGGCCCTGGTGCGCGCGGCGCTTGCGCGCGACCTGCCCACGCTCGCGATCTGCCGTGGGATGCAGGTGCTGAACGTGGCGCTCGGCGGCACGTTGCACCCGCACTTGCCCGATCACGTCGGCGAGCGGATCCCGCACCGGGTCTCCCAGGACGAGGCCACCGGGCACGCGGTCGAGATCGCGCCCGATTCCGCGCTGGCGGACACGATGGGGGGAGTGGCCCTCGATGCGGTGCCCTCCTGGCATCATCAGTGTGTCGATCGTCCCGGCCGTGGGCTCCGACCGGTCGCGTGGGCGCCAGACGGGGTCATCGAGGCGCTGGAGGCCCCGGCTGCCCGCCGGCTGCTGGCTGTGCAGTGGCACCCCGAGATCGAGCCCACCGGGGCCCCGGGGCGGGCGCTCTTCGCGCGCTGGGCGGCCTGGGCCGCGGAATGAAACGGGTCCAGTCGCGGCCCCAGAACGCCGATAGGGGAAAGCCCCGTGTGCCGGGGATCACACGCTCGAGGCACCATGGCCGTCCGGCTCGAGATCCAGTTCGACGATGCGGATTCGTTCGCCCGGGAATTCGAGAAGAACATCTCGAAGGGCGGCGCGTTCATCGCGTCGTCCGAAGAGCCGGCCCTCCGGGACATGATCGAGGTCGCGCTCGATCTCTCGTTCTGCGGCGAGCACCGCGTCCTCGAAGCCGAGGTGGTCCACGTCCAGCCCGGCGTCGGCATTGCCGTCCAGTTCTCGAGCGACGTCGTGGCGCTGCGGGACGAACTCGAGGCATTCGCGGCCACGTCCGCGTCGTCGACCCCGCTTCCGACGCCCGAGGTCGAGACGACCGCCGCGTCCCGGGTCGACGCACCGCAGACGGAACCCCTGGTCGATGCTGCGGGCGAGGCCGCACCCTTCTCCGACGTCACCTTCGACGCGGCCGATGACGAGCTCGAAGTCTCCGACGAGGATCTGGACGCCGAACTCGAGATCGACGGCTCTGGCCTCGGTGTCCTCGACGCCCCCGGCCCCTCCGAAGACGATCCGCTGGTCGACGTGGACGATCGCCGGCGCTCTCCGCGCAGCACGGCGCGGGTGCCCGCGCGCCTCGACGCGACCAACCTCTCGCTCGACGGACGGACCCGGGACATCTCGGACACGGGCGTCCTCGTCTCGGCCGACGCGAGCGAGCTGCCGATCGGCAAGACCGTCCAGCTCCAGCTCCAGAACCCCGAGACCGGCGAGCAGTTCAGCGTGGCCGGGAAGGTCTCGCGCCACATCGAAGGCGAGGGCACCGTGGCCGCGGTCGGTGTCGACTTCGAGCCGGCCGATGGCCAGCGTACGCAGCTCCAGGGCTTCGTCGACGATGCGAAGCGCATCGAGGCCGAGCGCACCGAGGGCGGGATCTCCGGCCGCATCGAGGAACTCGGCATGGCGAACCTGCTCCAGATGCTCTGTAACTCCTCGCAGCTCGGCACCCTCACGGCCCGGGTCGGCGCGGAGGAGGGCGTCTTCGCGTTCGAGGACGGCGTGGTCCGCTATGTCCGGCTGGGCTCGCTGCGCGGGATCAAGGCCCTCTCCCGGATGTTCACCTGGGAGGCCGGCCGCTTCCAGTTCCACAGCCACGTGGACGACCTCGATGAGGAGGACGATCCGATCCCGCTGACCAACGCGCTGCTCGAGGCGGCGCGGCAACTGGACGAAGCGGTCCGGCCCGGCCTGCGGCAGTTCGACCCCCGGACGACGTTCTCGGTGGATCTTTCCGCGATCCCGTCGACCGAACTGACGCAGGTCGAGAACGCGGTGCTCGAACTGGCGATGCCGGGCCTGACGTTGCGTCGGATCCTCGACGTGATTCCGGAGACGGACGCCACGGTGCTCGAGGCCATTGCCGCGATGGCCGAGCGCGGGGTGATGACGCCGCAGGACCCCGAGTAGACGCCGCCGCGCGCTCCCGCACCTTCTGGCGTTCGGGAACTGGCCGCTAGCGCTTCGGCTCGCCGCGCCGGATCAGCGTGTCTCCGCCGAAGTGGACGTCGTCGCGGGCGGGGTGGTCCAGCGTGTAGTGGAGTCCGCGGCTCTCGCGGCGGCGCTGTGCGCATTCGATCACCAGCCGCGCGACCTGCGAGAGGTTGCGCAACTCGACGAGGTCCGGCGTGAGCCGGAAGTTCCAGTAGTACTCGGTGATCTCTTCCTGAAGCAGGCGCGTCCGGCGGGCGGCCCGCGCGAGGCGCTTGTCCGTGCGCACGATCCCCACGTAGTTCCACATGAAGCGGCGGATTTCGTCCCAGTTCTGCGTGATCACGACCGCCTCGGAACTCTCGGTCGCCGAGCCCTCTTGCCACGGCGCGACCTCGACGTCGGCCGGCGGCACGTCGGGAAGCCTCCGGATCGCTTCGCTCGCGGCGGCGGCCGCGAAGACGACGCCCTCGAGCAGCGAATTGGAGGCCAGGCGGTTGGCGCCGTGGAGCCCGGTGCAGGTCACCTCGCCGGCCGCGAACAGGTTGGAAGGTCCGTTTCGCCGCGCAGGTCCGTCACCACGCCGCCACAGCAGTAGTGCGCCGCCGGCACGACCGGGATCGCGTCTCGGGTGAGGTCGATGCCGAAGTCGAGACAGCGCCCATAGATGGTCGGGAACCGCTCCCGGAGATAGGCCGCGTCGCGATGGGTGACGTCGAGGGTGACGTAGTCGTCGCCCGACCGCTTCAACTCAGTGTCGATCGCGCGCGCAACGACGTCGCGGGGCGCAAGGTCCTTCATCGGATGATAGGCGTCCATGAAGGCGTCGCCGGAGCGGTTGCGGAGGATGCCGCCCTCTCCGCGCACGGCCTCGGTGATGAGGAAGGACTTCGCGTTCGGGTGGAACAGGCAGGTCGGGTGGAATTGGAAGAACTCCATGTTCGCGAGCGTGGCGCCCGCGCGGTAGGCCATCGCCATGCCGTCGCCGGACGCGATGTCGGGGTTCGAGGTGTAGAGGTAGACCTTGCCGGCGCCGCCCGTGGCCATGAACGTGATGCGCGCGCGGAACCGCTCGACCGCGCCGCGCCGGGCATCGAGGACGTAGGCCCCGAGGACGCGGTTCGGGCCCGGGAGCCCGGACTTCTCGACCGTCAGCAGATCGACCGCGCAGCAGTCCTCGAGGACCCGCACGTTCGGGTGGGCGCGGGCGCGGGTCAGCAGCGCGCTCTCGATCTCGCGTCCGGTCGCGTCCTTGTGGTGGAGGACGCGGCGCTCGGTGTGGCCGCCCTCGCGTCCGAGCGCGAAATCGCCCCGGGTGTCGCGGTCGAACTCGACACCGAGCTTGCCGAGTTGCTCGATGATGCGCCCGCCGCGCTCGACCACGAAGCGGACCACGTCCTCGCGGCACAGCCCGGCTCCGGCCTCGAGGGTGTCGGCGACGTGCGCCTCGATGGAATCGTCCGCCCCGACGACGGCGGCGATGCCGCCCTGCGCGAAGTTGGTGGCAGACTGGGCGGCCTGCTTCTTGGTGACGATCGCGACCTTGCCGTGTTCCGCGACCTGGAGCGCGTAGAACAGGCCCGCGATGCCGCTGCCGAGGACCAGGAAATCGACGTCGTGAGGGGCATCCGCGGGCATGGGGTGGGTGGTCTCCTGGCCAGGGGAGCCGGCATCGGGCCGCCGGGAGGGCTCCAGAGACCGTCCGGATGGACCGATACGGGCCCGGTGACGCGATTCTATCCCTCGTCCGCACGGGCCAAAACCCCGTTTTGGCCCCGCGGGGCATCTGCTGCGGCCCGGGGCCGTGTCGGAGTGGGCGCGGCCCTTCGGCCGTTGCGGGTGGGCGTGGGGCTGCTGGCCCTCGCGGCCCTGGCCACCGGCGCTCCCGCGGCGGCCCAGGGCGTCTACAAGTACGTCGATGGCCGCGGCGTCGTGCACTACACCAACGTCTCGAACGACGCGCGCTACACCCCGGTCCGCGTGTTCCGCGGGCGCTCGTCGCACGCCCGGGTCCGGCCGCGCGGACCCGTCCGCACCTATGACGGCGCGATCGAGCGGGCCGCCCGCCGGCAGGGCGTCCCCGCGGCGATGGTCAAGGCCGTGATCCACGCCGAATCGTCCTTCGACCCGCACGCGGTCTCGCGCCGGGGCGCGATGGGACTGATGCAGCTGATGCCGGCCACCGCGGCCGGCCTGGGCGTCGAGCGGCCGTTCCGGGCCGTGGACAACATCTCGGCGGGCACCCGCTACCTGCGGATGATGCACGACCGCTTCGGTAGCTGGGCCTGGGCGCTGGCGGCCTACAACGCCGGCCCCACCTCGGTCGACCACTACCGCGGAATCCCGCCCTTCGAAGAGACGCGCAGGTATGTACGTCGCGTGCTGACCTACTATCGTCGGTACGATGCCGAGTTCAGCCGGTGAAGGAGCGGCCGACGCGCACGCGACGGCCACCACGACCGCCACGAGCGCAGGGCCTGCGATGGCCCGCGAGCGCTTCTGGAACCTCCCCAACACGATCACGGTCGTCCGCATGGTCGTGATCCCGGTGCTGGTGGGTTTTCCGTTCTACGCGGGCTGGGCCGGGAGCCACGTCGTGGCCTGGCTCTTCATCTTTTCCGCGGTCGGCGACCTCGTGGATGGCTGGGCCGCGCGGCGGGGCCAGCAGGTCACGCGCATCGGCAAGCTCCTCGACCCGCTCGCGGACAAGCTGACGGTGGCCACCGCCTTGATCGTGTTGCTGACGATGGGCCGGGTGCCCTCGGAGGGCTGGTCGGGGCTGTTCGGCCTGAGCCTCGTCGTCATCATCGTCGGGCGGGAGCTGGCGGTTACGGGGCTCCGCGGGATCGCCTCGGCCGGTGGCGTGGTCGTCGGCGCAAACTGGGCCGGCAAGGCCAAGACCCTGAGCCAGAACATCGCGATCGGGTTCCTGCTCTTCCCCCAGGGGACGCTCGGCATCGAGAATCATCAGATCGGGGTGTTACTTCTCGCACTCGCGGCCACACTCACCCTCTGGTCCGGCTACGTCTACTTTGCCGATTACTTCCGGACCGAGAACGCCGATACACGGGAACCGCGCTGAGCGGGGCCCCGGGGCCTCTGGCTCCGTCGCTGCCAGGGAGCCCGATCCGATGAGCCACGCCGCGCACCTCTCGACCGCGATCGACGAGCGCACCGCCCAGATCGGCGTGATCGGCCTCGGCTACGTGGGCCTGCCGCTGGCGCTCGAGTTCGCGAAGGCGGGCTTCCAGGTCACGGGCTTCGATCTCGACGGCGACAAGATCCGGGTGCTGGAGCAGGGCGGGTCCTACATCGAGGACGTGCCGGCCGACGAGGTGAAGGCCGCGATCGAGGCCGGCAAGCTGCGGGCCACCGCGGACTTCGCGGCGCTGCGCGAGACCGACATCATCAACGTCTGCGTGCCGACGCCGCTCACGCGCTCGAAGGACCCCGACCTGTCGCACATGCAAAGCGCGGTGCGCGAGATCCAGGGCCGCCTGCGCCCGGGGCAGCTCGTGGTGCTGGGCTCGACCACCTACCCGGGCACGACGCACGAGCTCTACCTGCCGCTGCTCGAAGAGACCCGGATGAAGTGCGGAGAGGACTTCTTCCTGGCATTCGCGCCCGAACGCATCGACCCCGGCAACACCAAGTTCGGGGTCCACGACGTGCCCAAGGTGGTCGGCGGCGAGACGCCCGAGGCGACGGAGCTCGCCTGCAAGATCTTCGGCACGGTCTTCGACAAGACGGTCCCCGTCACCTCGACCCAGAGCGCCGAGATGGTGAAGCTGCTCGAGAACACCTTCCGCGCGATCAACATCGGCCTCGCCAACGAGGTGGCCCTGATGTGACCGCCTCGGCCTCGACGTCTGGGAGGTGATCGACGCGGCCGCGACCAAGCCCTACGGCTTCATGAAGTTCACGCCGGGGCCTGGGCTCGGCGGCCACTGCATCCCGGTCGACCCGACCTACCTCTCGTGGAAGATGAAGAGCCTGGGCTTCAACGCCCGCTTCATCGAGCTCGCGACCGACATCAACAGCGGCATGCCCGAGCACGTGGTGGACAAGGTCACGGAGCTCTTGAACCAGGAGCGGCTGGCCGTGAACGGCGCGCGCGTGCTGCTGCTCGGCGTGGCGTACAAGCCCGATGTCGCCGACCTGCGCGAGAGCCCGGCCCTCGACATCATGCAGCTGCTGCTCGACAAGGGGGCGGACCTCCGCTTCCACGACCCCCACGTCCCCGAGGTGGGTCTCGACGGCCGCTCGCTCAAGGGCGTCGAACTGACCGACGAGGAGCTGGCTGCGGCCGACCTGGTCGTGATCGTGACCGACCACAGCGCGGTGGACTTCGACCGCGTGGTCGACCGGGCCCAGCGCATCTTCGACACCCGCAACGCCACCCGCGGCGTCCGCGACGGCCGGGAGAAGATCCACAAGCTCTGAGCGGGCAGGCGCTTCGGGGCCGGCCCAGGGGCTCGACTCCCCCGGATCGGCTCGGTACGTTCCCCCGTCCAGCGCGGAGGATCCGGCCTCCGCGCCGAGCACGAGTAGCTCAGTTGGTAGAGCTCCACGTTGCCAACGTGGTTGTCGCCGGTTCGAGTCCGGTCTCGTGCTCCAGGTCTTCCGCCGCCGCAGGTCTTCGGGTCTGCGGCGGT
>Ga0114931_10000665_pt1 | contig 42765 bp, 38 predicted proteins | sample 2SBtaG_FD_89579 | JGI IMG/M metagenome (GOLD analysis project Ga0114931, IMG submission 89579) | Deep subsurface microbial communities from Kolumbo volcano to uncover new lineages of life (NeLLi) - 2SBTROV14_V59a metaG | ecosystem: Environmental > Aquatic > Marine > Volcanic | place: Kolumbo... | reverse complement strand
GTAGGCCTGCTATTCACCCTGTAGCGTGATTCACCCAATGGGTGATAAGGTCAATTGAAGTCAGTGTATTTCTTATCAATCACTTAGTTTCAGAATGGAGCGGTCAACTGAGGAATCTAGGTTCAAGGGCCTGGGTGCCGGCTATCTGTTCTATCTCGCCTGGCAGGCCTTCCTCAGCATGCGCAGACCTCTGGGGGTGCAGGCGCAGCGACCTCTCAGTGCCGGACGACTCTATCGTCGGGGGATCCTGATGAACCTGAGCAATCCCAAGGTGCTGATCTTCTTTCTCGCCTTCCTGCCCCAGTTTGCCGATCCCGGGATCGGCGGGGTTGCTCTGCAGTTGATCTCCCTGGGAGTTCTGTTCATCATGGCCAGCCTGCTGGTGTTCGGTACCTTGGCATGGTCGGCGGGTTGGCTGGGTGAGCGGTTTCGGCGCTCCACGGCCTACCGGCGCTGGCTCGATGGCCTCACCGGGGTGCTGTTCCTGCTCCTGGCGCTCCGGCTGGCGGCAGGGTGAAACCACAAAAGTAATTCAGCGACTCCCCTCCTACAGGCGGGGGAAGGGTGGGGAGAGAGTACGGTCATGAAATATGTCGGCGCGCATGTCAGCGCATCAGGTGGGGTAGAGAACGCCCCCTTGAATGCCCGGCGCATCGGCGCCAGGGCCTTTGCCCTGTTCACCAAGAATCAGCGCCAGTGGCAGGCCAGGCCCCTCAGCGGCGAGTCCATAACGGCCTTCAAGCGGAACCTGTCGGAGGTCGGCATCGCCCCTCAACATGTGCTGCCCCACGACAGCTATCTGATCAACCTGGGTCATCCTGAGCCGGAGGGGCTGGCGAAGTCCCGGGCGGCCTTCCTCGACGAGCTGCAGCGCTGCGGGCAACTGGGGCTTAGGTTGCTCAACTTCCACCCCGGCGCCAGCCTGCGCAAGATCAGCGAGGAGCAGGCCCTGGAACGGGTGGCCGAGTCGATCAACTGGGCGCTGGAGAGGAGCAGCGGGGTCACCGCGGTGATCGAGAACACCGCCGGTCAGGGCAGCACCCTGGGCTATCGCTTCGAGCAGCTGGCGCAGATCATCGATCGGGTGGAAGACCGCTCACGGGTCGGTGTCTGCCTCGATACCTGCCACACCTTCGTGGCCGGCTACGACCTGCGCACCCCAGAGACCTGCGAGGCCACCTTCGCGGAGTTCGAGCGGCTGGTGGGGTTCGGCTATCTGCGGGGTATGCACCTCAACGACAGCAAACCCGACCTGGGAGCGCGGGTCGACCGCCATGAGAGCCTGGGACGGGGAAAGCTCGGCTGGGAGGTGTTTCGTTATATCATGCAGGACCGGCGCTTCGACGATATCCCTTTGATTCTGGAGACCATCGACGACAGCCTCTGGGCCGACGAGATACAGGCCCTCTACCGGTTTGCCGAGGAATAGCCCAGGCGCTGCGGGTCGGGAACCAGGTACTCCCAGGGCCCGCGCCCCGGGAGCCTACGGAGGCTGTGGTTCCTGAATTCACTGCCTCCTATATCGCATGCCGTGAACCCGAGGCGCACTTCACCTGAGCAACTACTTTTCGACCTTGGTGGTGGGTTGAGTCAGCACCGGCTGGTAGAGCGGATAGCCATAGGCCGGATAGTAGGCGTAAGCCGGATAGCCCCAGTAGTAGGGGTAATATCCATAACCGTACCAAGGCCGGTACCAGCCATCGCCCCATCCTGCGCCGTGAAATCCAAAGTCGAAGGAGAAACCGAAGCCTCCCCAGCCGTCACCGTCCCACCAACTGCCCGGACCCCAGCCCCACCAAGCCTCTGCAGATGAGATCGGCAGCGCGAGGAGGAGGGCCGTGGCGATTGCGGTCAGGTACTTCTGCCAGCGTTTCATTCTCTACCTCCTGCGACGATTGCCGTCGCGATTCCCGTTCACATATTAAACATAGGTCAGGTGGAGGCGGGATGTTTTGCTGCAGATCAATAATATTAGATAAATCTAATATACCTCGCCCTATTCATGCTGGCGGGGCTTGTGTGAATGATCCTAGATTCCATTTGGCACGCCCTTGGCCTGGATGGAGCACAGCTGAATCCAGGGCTTCACTACAGCCAGAGCATGCAGCCACAAGCAAAGGGGTGGCTCAGGAGCTCATGGTGGGGGTAGATGCGGATCTTGTAGTGCTCCAGCCCGGTCAGGGGTTCGCTGGTGGTCTGTCGGGCGATGTCGAGGTGGAAACGGGTCTCTCCACGCTCATTGTCGCCGCTGCAGGTAAAGGAGACGCACTCCCGTGGGATGAACCGTTCCAGGTGATCCTGTTCGCCGAATACACACTCCACCACCACGTCCTCATGACTCAGCCCATTCAGCTCGGCGGTCACCTCGATCGGGCAGGGGGCCCCGCTGGCGACCGCGGCCGGTGGCTCGGAGGTCAGCCGCAGTCGCACCCCGGGCCAAGCCTGTCGGACCCGGTGCTTCCATTCGGCCAGTCGCCGGGCGTCGGCCCCGTTGTCCCGGGCCAGTCGGCGGCCATGGTCCCGCGCCGGGATATAGAGCCGGTCGATATAGTCCCTGGCCATGCGCATGGCGTTGAAGCGGGGCAGGATGCTCTTCATGGAGGCCTTGGAGATACCGATCCAGCGGCTGTCGTCCTCTGCAAAGAAGCTGGGGATCACCTCCTGCTCCAGCAGGTTGAGCAGTTCCGCCGCCTCGTTGCGGTCCCGCAGTTCCGCCGAGGGCTCGCCGCTGGGGGTGATGGCCCAGCCATTGCTTCCGTCGTAGGCCTCGCCCCACCAGCCGTCCAGCACGCTGAGATTGACTGCGCCGTTGATCGCGGCCTTCATGCCCGAGGTGCCACAGGCCTCCTTGGGGTACTCCGGCAGGTTGAGCCAGAGGTCGACGCCGGGATAGAGGGTGCGCGCCAGCGAGAGGTTGTAGTCCTCCAGCAGGATCAGCTTACCGATGAATTCAGGACGCTGTGAGAGCTGGGCGATCTCCCGGATCAACTGCTTGCCCGGCTGATCGTTGGGATGGGCCTTGCCGGCGAACAGCAGCAGCACGGGCCTGTGCGGGTCGCTGAGCAGGGCCTGCAGGCGTGGCAGGTCACGAAACAGCAGGGTGGCGCGTTTGTAGGTGGCGAAGCGCCGAGCGAAACCGATGATCAGGATCTCCTGGAAGCTGGCGTTGAGCGGCTTGACCACCTGCTGGATGAGCATCTCGCTGCTGCCGTTGCGACGGTATTGGATGACCACCCGCCGCTTGACCTCATTGAGCAACTCCGCCTTGAGGATCTGGCGTACGCTCTTGTAGACCTGATCGGGGATCTGTGCAATGAACTCGTCCCAGAAGCCGATGTCGGTCAGCTTGGCGCGCCAGCCGCGTCCCTTGTACATCTCGAACAGGGAGATCCAGGCCCGCCCAAGGAAGGTCTCCGCATCCACCCCGTTGGTTACGTAGGTGATGGGGTTCTCCTCGGCGGGGATCTGCGGCCAGTTGTAGGATTCCATGCTGGAGGCCACGGTGCCGTGGATGCGGCTGACCCCGTTCTGATAGCCGGAGCCGTTGATGCTCAGGGTGGTCATGTTGAAACCTGCCGGATTGAGCGGGCTGGAGCCCAGCTTGCGGCAGGCGTCAGGGTCGATGCCGAGCTGGCCCTGGAGGGCCCCCAGGTAGTGGCAGATCTGTTCCCAGGTGAAGATGTCGTGGCCGGCGGGCACCGGGGTGTGGGTGGTGAACACGGTATTTCCCGCCACCAGGGTCAGGGCGGTATCGAAGTCGTGCCCCTGGGCCACATATTCACGACAGCGTTCGAGGACGAGAAACCCGGCATGACCCTCATTGATGTGCCATACCGAGGGTTGCAGGTCGAGGGCGCGCAGGGCGCGCGTGCCACCCACCCCCAGCACCACCTCCTGGCGGATGCGTTCGTCGGAACCACCCCCGTAGAGCTGGTTGGTGATGCGCCGGTCCTCTGGGGTGTTCTCCTCCAGGTCGCTGTCGAGCAGGCAGAGGCAGATGTGCCCGACCCGGACCCGCCACACCCGCAGCCAGACCTGACGACCCTCCAGCTCCACGCTGATCCGTACCTCCTTGCCGTGCGCATCGACGGCCGGGTGGATGGGCAGATCCTCCGGGTCCACATGGGGGTACTCCTCCTGCTGCTCGCCGTTGCAGAGGATGCGTTGCTTGAAATAGCCCTCCCGGTAGAGCAGGCCGACACCGAAGAACGGCACCCAGAGGTTGCTCATCGCCTTGCAGTAGTCCCCCGCCAGGATGCCCAGTCCTCCGGCATAGATGGGTAGGCTCTGATGCAGGCCGAACTCCGCCGAGAAGTAGGCGATCAGGTCTTGTTCCCGGTCTATCCCGAGGGCGGCCCTGGCCAGCGGCTGCTCCTGCATATAGGTGTCGTACACCGACAGGACCCGGCCGTATTCGGAGAGAAAGATCGGGTCGGTCGCCGCCTTGTCCAGGGTCTGCTGGGAGACCCGGCGCAGAAAGACCTTCGGGTTGCTGTTGCAGTCTTTCCATGTGGCCTTGTCCAGCTGGCTGAACAGGCGTCGGGCGCTGCGCACCCAGCTGTAGTAGAGATCGTTGGCGAGTTCCTCCAGACGCGCGATGCGCTGCGGCAACTGGGGGCGGACCTCGACCGTAAAGACCCTGTCTGACATGATCGGCTCCTGAAGATCGTTAGTTGTGGAAAAGATTGACAAGCCCGCATGATCACCCTGGCGGGTGAAAATGCAAGCCCCGGAGAAGGGCCGTCTCTGTTGATAATTCCTTACTAATATTCCGATGAGTCGAATTACCCTTCACGGGTAGCGACGGGCGCCGGCCCGAACTGGCAAAGGTTTGTCTGACTGGCATGGCGGCGGTGGCGCGTTTTTGCAGTGTGTTCCCGCTTTTGGATATAGTGACAGGCAATTGTTACCAGCACGTGAACACAGAAGACGGGTCACCCATGAGCATGCCATTGAAGAAGATCGTCAGCCATCTGTTGGACCGGATGGCGGAGCGCCGGCAGCTCCACGCCCTGGATGCCCGGACCCGGCCGGCCCTGGATGAGGCCCTGGAGAGCGTGATCGAGGGTACGGATACCAAGATCAGGTTGGTGCCGAACTACCGGGAGAGGCTCTACCATGCCATCCTCAGGTCGCTCGACTACGTGGACCATCTGATCAACAAGATCCCCGACGCCATTGAGCTGGATGGCCACCGTTTCACCACGGACCCCTGCATCCGGGCCTTCTTCCCCACCCTGGAGGGTATGCGCAAGGTCTGTCACCAGAGTTCGGAGTTGAGGGACTACTTTTCCGAACCTGAGTACCGCAACAAGTCGGAGAGCTGCGTCCTGCTCTGCATGGAGAAGAAGGAGCAGCGGGTGCTTGGGATGGAACTCAAAGATGACCGGGTGATTCGAGACGTGGCGCAGATCCGGGTCAGCTTTTCCGGTCACCATATCTATTCTCCGGCCGACTCGGAGGCGAATGCCCGGCGGGAGCTGAAGTGCTGCCTCTACGAGGGCCTGGTCAACAATGCCCTGGACAAGATCTCCGCCCTGCGCATGCAGCGTTACCAGCTCGAGACACGCCAGCACATTCTCCATACCCGGTTGCGCGAGAGACGCAACAAGGGGGGGAGTGGTCAGGATCGGCGGAGTGAGCAGGAGATCAGAGAGGAACTGATGCGGGTGGAAGGGGAACTGCAGGCGATGGGTTATGTGACACCGGAGGTCTGTCTCGAAATCGTCAAGGAGACCCTAAGCCGACCGGAGGCGTTCGTCAGCCTCGAGGTCGAGGACCTGAAGCTGTGTAAGTCGGGGCTCAAACCCTCAGCAGACGATTCGTCCGAAGAGGTATTCGACCTGGTATTTTCCGAAGTGCGGATCAAGGGGGAGAAACCACGGGTGGTCACCCTGGCAAAGATCCACCGTGAGGACGCGGGTGTCTGAGCTGGCCGCCCCTCCCCTGGGGCCGCTCCAAACGGGAGATGGTGTTACCCGATGATCCTCCACTGGCTGGGTCGCATCATTTCCTCGCTGCTGTTGTTAGGCCTCGTGGCGGAAGCATCCGCCGACTCGGAACTGGTGCGTATCGGGGTGCTGAGCCATCGTGGCGACCAGTCCACGCTATCGATGTGGGGACCCACCGCCCAGTATCTGGACGAGTCCGTACCCCACCATCACTTCCAGATCATCCCCCTCGATTTCGACGATGTGGATCCTGCCGTGGCGGGGGGAGAGGTCGATTTCGTGCTGGTCAATCCGGGGATCTATGTCAACCTGGAGGTCAGATACCGGGTGTCGCGGATCGCTACCCTTTACAACCGGCGTGGCGATGTGCCCTACAACGTCTTCGGCGGCGTCATCTTCACTCGCAGGGATCACCCGGAGATCCGCACCCTGGAGGACCTGCGCGGCCACTCCATGATGGCGGTGGATGCCACCTCCCTGGGGGGTTTCCAGATGGCCTGGCGGGAAATGAACGCCAAGGGGCTGAATCCCTATGCAGACCTCAAACGGCTAGAGTTCGCCGGGATCCACGACCGGGTGGTGATGGCGGTACGGGACGGGCTGGTGGATGTAGGCACGGTGCGCACCGACATCCTGGAGCGCATGGCCGCGGCGGGCGAGATCGACCTGGACGATTTTCGCATCATCAATCCCCAGAAGTTCCCAGGCTTCTCCTATGCCCTGAGCACCCGGCTCTATCCGGAGTGGCCCTTCAGCAAGGTGGCCCACACCTCCAATGAGCTGGCGGAGCTGGTGGCGGTGGCCCTGCTGCGGATGCCGCGCGACCATCCGGCCGCCGTCGCCGGGCAATATGCGGGCTGGAGCATCCCCCTCGACTACCAGCCGGTCCATGAGTTGTTCCGGGAACTCCACCTGCCGCCCTACCAGGACCTGGGCAAGTTCACCCTGTCCCAGGCCATTCAGCGCTACTGGTACTGGCTGCTGGGGGGGGTGGTGTTTCTACTCTTCATGGCGCTGATGACCCTTTGGGTGTTGCGTCTCAATCAGGAGTTGAAGCGGGCCAAGATACGCCTCGAGCACCAGCACGAGCTGATCCTCGATTCGGTGGGGGACGGCATCTACGGGGTCGACCTGGATGGCAACTCGACCTTCTTCAACCGGACGGCAGAACGGATCACCGGCTGGCGGGCGCGGGATGTCATCGGCAGGAACCAGCACCGCATGCTCCACCATACCCATGCCGATGGCACCCCCCATGATCCGGACCACTGCCCGGTCTATCAGACCTTTCGTGACAACCAGGCGCGCTTCATCACCGATGACACCTTCTGGCGGGAGGATGGCAGCAGCTTTCCGGTGGAATACAGCAGCAACCCGATCAAGGACGAAGCGGGCAGGACCGTCGGCAGTGTGGTGGTGTTCCGGGACAAGACCGAGGTCCTGCGGGCGGAGGAAGAGGCCCGCCAGCATCAGGTGGAACTGGCCCGGGTGGCGCGTCTGAGCACCCTGGGCGAGATGGCCTCGGGAATCGCCCATGAGCTCAATCAGCCGTTGACCGCCATCTCCACCAATGCCCAGGCGAGTATCCGCCTGCTGGAGTCCGACAAGTCGAACGTCCACCGCTGTATCGACGTCCTCGACCGGGTCGTCGCCCAGGCCGACCGGGCGGCTGAGATCATCCGCCAGTTGCGCCGTTTCGTGCGCAAGGAGCCCTTGGAGAATTCATGGGTCAATATCAACTCCCTGGTAAAGGCGGTGGTGGTGCTGGTCCGGCCGGAACTCCAGCGCGCCGATGTCCGGCTGGTCCAGGAACTCGCTCAGGATCTGCCGGAAACCGCCATGCAGCCGATCCAGATCGAACAGGTGATACTCAATCTGGCGCGCAACGCCATCGAGGCCTTGAGCGAATCCAAGCTTCCCGAACGGTTGCTGACGATTCGTACCGGGCGTATGGGACTGGGACGAATCTACCTGGCGGTACGTGACAATGGGCCGGGTCCCAAGCCGGACCTGACGGATCACCTGTTCGATCCCTTCGTCACCAGCAAGGCCGACGGCATGGGGCTGGGGCTTTCCATCAGCCACGGGATCATCGAGGCCCATGGTGGTAAACTCACCATGACCCGCCCGGCGGGGGGAGGGGTGGAGTTCTCTTTCTATCTTCCGATCAAGCCAAAAGACTCATGATGCAAAATTGCCCTACTGTATTCATCGTCGACGACGATGAAGAGGTCCGTGACAGCCTGCGCCTGCTGCTGGAGTCGGTCGGCCTGCAGGTGCGTTGTTATCCCTCGGCGACCGAATATCTGGAGGCCTTCGATCCCAGCTGGCCCGGCTGTCTGATCGTGGATATCCGGATGCCGGGGATGAGTGGCCTGGACATGCAGGAACGGTTGGCGGAACAACCCATCAAACCGCCGGTGATCATCATCACCGGCCATGGCGACGTCCCCATGGCGGTGCGTGCGGTCAAGGCGGGGGCGGTGGACTTCATTGAAAAACCCTTTCGCGACCAGATCCTGCTGGACAGCGTGCACCGGGCCATCGAGATGGATGCCAAACAGCGGGGTGAGGCCATGCGCCTCTCCGATATTCGTGAGCACCTAGGACGTCTGACCCCCAGGGAGCGTGAGGTGCTGGACAGGGTCATCCTCGGCAAACGCAACAAGACCATCTCCGAGGAGTTGGGCATCACCCTCTCCACCGTCGAGGCACACCGTTCCCGGGTCATGGATAAGATGGAGGCCGATTCCCTGTCGCAGCTGATGCGCATGATGCTGAGCCTGGAGTAGCTTAAGGAAAACCACAATGGCTTGTGGTGCCTGCGACGATTTTTTCGAGCGACGGAGGGGCGGATAATAGGGCCTCCCCATATGCCCGGAGCAACTCATGGGGAACCCTCCTCAGGCTGGCTGGGACGCGGATACAGTGGGTTTTAGGCAGGCCCTCTTCGCGCTCCTCGCCGGCCATTTTTTTATGTGGGGCCTCGGGCCCGTGATACAGGGGATCCATCCCGGTGCGGATTCGAGTCCCCAACCGCGAGCGAAACGGCCGGCGGGAACGATATAACGATTCAGCCAATTGGAGGATAGACGACCATGACGATCTCTCGACGAGAATTTCTACGCCTGATGGGTATGGCGGGCGCCGCGGGTATGGTGCCCGCTTCGGTCTTTGCGGCGGCGCGCCAGCCGGGGGATCTCTACGAAGTCCCCAAGTTCGGTAACCTGTCGCTGCTGCACTTCACCGATTGCCACGCCCAGCTCAACCCCATCTACTTTCGTGAACCCAACGTCAACCTGGGTATAGGCTACGCCTTCAACAAGGCGCCTCACCTGGTGGGACGCAAGCTGTTGGCCAACTTCGGCATCAAGCCCGGGAGTCTCGAGGCCCACGCCTTCACCTATCTCGACTATGTGGATGCCGCGCATAAATATGGACGGGTAGGGGGCTTCGCCCATCTGCGCACCCTCATCAACCGCCTGCGCGACGACCGTGGCCCGGGCAACAGCCTGCTGCTCGATGGCGGTGACACCTGGCAGGGGTCGGCCACCTCCTACTGGACCCGCGGCAAGGATATGATCGGCGCCTGCAACCTGCTGGGGGTGGACGCCATGACCGGGCATTGGGAGTTCACCTACCTGGATCGGGAGGTGATCGCCAATATCGCCGCCTTCAAGGGGGAGTTCCTGGCGCAGAATATCAGCGTCAAGGAAGACGCCCTGTTCGACTACAAGTTTGCCGATTTCCCCGGCTTCGACGAGGATGAAGGTACCGCCTTCAAGCCCTACGCCATGAAGACGGTGGGGGGGGTGCGGGTGGCGGTGATCGGTCAGGCCTTTCCCTATACCCCCATCGCCAACCCCCAGCGTTTCATGCCCGACTGGACCTTCGGCATCCAGGACCAGCACATGCAGACGGTGGTCGACGCGGTACGCGATAAGGAGCGACCCGACCTGGTGGTGGTGCTCTCCCACAACGGCATGGACGTGGATCTCAAGATGGCCTCCCGGGTCAGTGGTATCGACGCCATCTTCGGTGGCCACACCCACGACGGCATGCCGGCCCCCAGCATCGTCAAGAACGCCGGAGGCAAGACCCTGGTGACCAACGCCGGTTCCAATGGCAAGTTTCTCGGGGTCATGGACCTCGACGTCAGGGATGGCAAGCTGCGTGGGTTCCGCTACCGCCTGCTGCCGGTCTTCTCCAACCTGCTGCCCCCAGACAAAGAGATGCAGGCCTATATCGACAAGGTGCGCGCCCCCTACCAGGCGAAGCTCGAGGAACCCCTGGCGGTGGCCGAACAGACCCTCTACCGGCGCGGCAACTTCAACGGCACCTTCGATCAGGTCATCTGTGACGCCCTCAACAAGGTCAATGACTCGCAGATCTCCCTCTCGCCAGGTTTCCGTTGGGGCACCACGGTGCTGCCGGGCCAGAAGATCACCCTGGACAATGTCATGGATCAGACCTGCATCACCTACCCCGAGACCTACCGACGGGAGATGAATGGGGCCCGGATCAAGGCGATCCTGGAGGATGTCTGCGACAACCTCTTCAACAAGGACCCCTACTATCAGCAGGGTGGGGACATGGTGCGGGTCGGTGGCCTGAACTATGTGTGCGCGCCCGGCAATGGTTTTGGTAAACGCATCTCCGGTATGACCCTGGACGACGGTACACCTGTCGACCCCAAGAAGAAGTACATGGTCTCAGGTTGGGCCACGGTGGGCTCCAGGTCCCCCGGCCGCCCGATCTGGGATGTGGTGGCCGATTACCTGCGCGACCAGAAGATAGTGAAGATCGAGAAAATCAACACCCCCAAGCTGGTGGGGGTGAAGGGCAATCCGGGGATCGCGGACTATGGGAAGAGTTAGGGGTTCGGTGCGGGCCGGATAAGCGACAGCAGGTCCGGCGATTCTGCCCGATGTGCTGGCGCCGATCGGGCCAGCCAGTGGGCCATGAGCGCTGCCTGGCCCCCTATTTGAGTCGTTTGTATTTGATGCGGTGGGGCTGGTCGGCCTCCGCTCCCAGGCGGCGTTTGCGGTCCGCCTCGTAATCGCCATAGTTGCCCTCGAACCAGACCACCCGGGAGTCGCTCTCGAAGGCGAGGATGTGGGTGGCGATGCGGTCGAGAAACCAGCGGTCGTGGCTGATGATCACGGCGCAGCCGGGGAAGGTGAGCAGGGCCTCCTCCAGGGCGCGCAGGGTCTCCACGTCCAGGTCGTTGGTGGGCTCGTCGAGCAGCAGCAGATTGCCGCCGCTGCGCAGCAGTTTGGCCAGATGGACCCGGTTGCGTTCACCGCCGGAGAGGTCGCCGATACGTTTCTGCTGGTCTGATCCCTTGAAGTTGAAGTGGCTCGCATAGGCGCGCGAGGGCATCTCGAAGCGGTCCACGGTGATGATGTCCTGACCGTCCGAGATCTCCTCCCAGACCGTCTTGGTGGCATCCAGGGCGTCCCGGCCCTGATCCACATAGGCGATCTTTACGGTGTCGCCAATGCGCAGCTCCCCGCCGTCCGGGCTCTCCTGGCCGGTGATGATACGGAACAGGGTGGTCTTGCCCGCCCCATTGGGACCGATGATGCCGACGATTCCCCCCTTGGGCAGGTTGAAGGTGATGTCGTCATAGAGCACCCGCTCGCCGTAGGCCTTGCTCAGTCCCTTGGCCTCGATCACCAGGTCACCGAGGCGGGGGCCGGGCGGGATGTAGAGTTCATTGGTCTCGTTGCGTCTCTGGAACTCCTGGGACTGCAGCTCCTCGAAGCGCTGCAGGCGCGCCTTGCTCTTGGCGTGGCGCCCCTTGGGGTTGCTGCGTACCCACTCCAGCTCGTGTTTCATGCTCCTGATATGGGCCGCCTCCTGGCGCTGTTCCTGTTCCAGGCGCTGTTCCTTCTGCTCCAGCCAGGACGAATAGTTGCCCTCCCAGGGGATGCCGTAGCCGCGATCGAGTTCGAGTATCCAACCGGCCACGTTGTCGAGGAAGTAGCGGTCATGGGTGACCGCCACCACGGTGCCGGGATACTCGTGTAGGAAGCGTTCCAGCCAGGCCACCGACTCGGCATCCAGATGGTTGGTGGGCTCGTCCAGCAGCAGCATGTCGGGGCGTTCCAGCAGCAGGCGGCAGAGGGCGACCCGGCGGCGTTCACCACCGGACAGCCTGCTCACTTCGGCCTCCCAGGGGGGCAGGCGCAGGGCGTCGGCGGCGATCTCCAACTGGCGTTCGATGTTGTGGCCATCGGCGGCCTGGACGATGTTTTCCAGCTCCGACTGCTCCCTGGCCAGGGCATCGAAGTCCGCATCTGGCTCTGCATAGGCGGCATACACCTCGTCCAGGCGTTGCAGGGCCCGTTTCACCTTACCCAAGGCCTCCTCCACGTTGCCGCGCACGTCCTTGGAGTCGTCCAGTCTGGGTTCCTGGGGCAGATAGCCGATACGGGTGCCGGCCTGGGGGCGCGCCTCGCCCTCGATATCGGTGTCGATGCCGGCCATGATGCGCAGCAGGGTGGACTTGCCGGCGCCGTTGAGGCCCAGCACGCCGATCTTGGCGCCGGGGAAGAAGGAGAGGGAGATATCCCGCAGGATCTGGCGTTTCGGCGGGACGACCTTGCCCACCCGGTTCATGGTGTAGATGTACTGGGCCATGGCGTTGAGACCTGATTGGTGGTTACGGGGCGGGGATTCTAACACGGCCGCTCCGCCTGGAGCAGCGGCGGGCTGCCGTGGCCGGCGCTCCTCCGGCCGGCCTCAACCCCTGGCGGAGGAGGGCTGGCTCCTGACCCGGCCGGGGCGTCTGCGGCGCGCGGCCTCGCATAGCAGCGCCAGCAGCTCCGTCTCCACCACGGGGCGGCTGAAATAGTAGCCCTGGGCCAGGCTGCAGCCATGGCGTTTCAGATAACGCTGCTGGGCCATGCTCTCCACCCCCTCTGCGATCAGGTCGAGATTCAGGCCCTTGGCCATGGCGATGATGGCGTCGATGATGGAGTTGTCGCCCCGTGACTTGATGCCGGCGACGAACGAGCGGTCCAGCTTCAGGGTGTTGATGGGCAGGGACTGGAGATAGCCCAGGGACGAGTAACCGGTGCCAAAATCGTCGATGGCGATGCGTATGCCCTTCTTGGAGAGGGTGGTGAGGGTCTGATTGGCCCGCTCCATGTCTTGCATGATCTCGTTTTCCGTGACCTCGAGTTCCAGGATGTTGCGGGGCAGGCGGTGGCGTTTGATGGTCTTGAGTACCATGGGGACGAACTCGTCGACCTCCAGCTGCTGGACCGAGATGTTCACTGCCAGACTGATCTTCAGTTGGTGTTCCCACAACCAGCGGCTCACATCCGCGCAGGCACGGGTCAGCATCCATTCACCCAACTGCACGATCAGCCCGGTATCCTCTGCGATATTGATGAAATCCACTGGTGCGAGCAGTCCCCGCTGGGGGTGCATCCAGCGTACCAGGGCCTCGACCCCGACGATCTTGTTGTTCTGGATGTCGACCTGGGGCTGGTAGAAGATGCGCAGTTCATCGTTTTCGACGGCCTTTCTGAGACCGTTCTCTATATCCAGAGAGTGGGTATAGCGGTGCTTCATGCTCTCGCTGTAGAAGGTGTAGCCCTTCTTGCCGGCGTATTTGACCTGGTACATGGCGATGTCGGCATTCTTGATCAGCGCTTCCCGCGAGTCGCCATCCTCAGGGAACAGGGAGATACCGATGCTGAAGCTGACGAAGATCTCCTCATCACCGATGTGAAAGGGCTCGTCGAACAGCTGCAGGATCTTCTGTGCCAGGCTTCTGACGTCCTCCCGCTCATGGCACTCCGGGATCAGCAGGTTGAATTCGTCTCCGCCGACTCGGGCCAGGGTGTCTCCCTCGCGCAACTCGTGTTTCAGCCGCTGGGCCACCAGCTGCAGCAGTTCGTCGCCGACGAAGTGGCCGAGGGAGTCGTTGATGACCTTGAAGCGGTCCATGTCGAGATAGAGCACCGCAACCTTGTTGCCGCTGCGGCGCGCCTGCGCCATGGCCATGTTGAGGCGGTCCCGGAACAGGCTGCGGTTGGGCAGATTGGTCAGCAGGTCGTGATAGAGCTGATATTTGATCAGCTCCTCCGCCTGCTTGCGCTCGGTGATGTCGCGCGCCACCCCATAGGTGCCGATGAACTCCTTCTGCTTGTCCTGGGTCGGGGTATAGATGCCGATGGAACTCAGTTCGACGGGGACCGAGCGGGACTCGAAGTAGCGTGGTGAATCGCAATCCTTGCAGAGCAGCCGCAGCTCGGTGCTCTTGGTGGCCCGGTCGCCGGTACGCCGTTCATTGAAGGTATGGTTGGCCAGCTCGATGTCGTCCTGGAAGATCAGGCTGGAGAAGTGTTTGCCGATGACCTCCTGCTGGCTGAAACCGAGCAGGCTGCTGATGCGCTCGTTGACGAAGGCGAACCGCCCCTCCTGGTCCAGCAGATAGATCATGTCCGGGGAGTTGTTGACGATGAACCGGTGCAGGCCTTCGGACTCTTTCAGGCGCAACTGAATGGACTGGTTCTCCTCTTCCAGGCGGCGCTTCTCTAGGACGTTGGAGACCGCTTTGAGCAGCTCGTCCGGGGCGTAGGGCTTGCGCACGAAGTCCTCGGCGCCCTGGCGCAGGGCCATGGTGGCCTGGTCGAAGCTGGTCTCGCCGCTGACGATGATGACGTCCGTGTCGATCTGTTTCTCGTCGAGAAATTCCATCACCTGTTGGCCGCTCAGGTCGGGCATGTTGAGGTCCAGTAACACCAGTTCGTAGTGGCACTCGGCGAGCTTGGTGATGGCCTCTCTACCGCTCTCCGCCACATCGGACTCGTAACCGGAGAGGTTCAGCAGCTGGGCCAGGCTGTTGCGATGCCGGGGCTCGTCATCCACTACCAGCACCCGGGCGAGTAATTCACTCTGTCGTGTTTGCATTGCCTTGGGTGAGATCTCGTCAACTTGGGGGATCACGCCTTGCCAGGGTTCTGGATAGCTCATGACGGTTACTCGGGATTGCTCTCGGGTCGTGGTATGCGGGGCAGGAAAAGCTGAAAACGGGTGCCGGATTCGGCGTTCGAGACACAGTTGATAGAGCCGGATAGCTCATCCATGAGATTCTTGACGATGGCCAGGCCCAGTCCTGAGTGGGCGCCACCCTTGCGGCTGGCGACAGGAGTGAAGAGATGCTGCAGAACATCCGTGGGGATGCCTGGGCCATTGTCATCCACCTGGATGCCGACATAGGTCATACCATTCATGTGGATGTCGTCCTGGGTAGTGATAGTCAATTCCCCTCCCCCCTGGGGCATCGACTCGGCTGCATTCTTTATCAGATTGGTCAGCACCTGCTTGAGCTTGCCTCGGTTCAAAGGCAGGGGTGGAATCTTTTCGTCCAATACCAGTCTGGCTTCGATCCGGTGGGAAGCGAACAAGGATGCCCGGAAGAGCTTCACAAGATCGCGGATCAGGTCGTTGATATCCACCAGCTCCGACTGATGTTCCAGTTTTTCGGGTATATCGCGCATGCGCAAGAGGATACTACCCGCCCTTTCGATCTCTTCCTTGATGATGGTCAGCTCCTCCTGGATCTGCCGGTCGTCGCCCAGTTTCATGCCCAGGATGTGCAGGTAGTTGTTGATGATTCCCAGGGGGTTGTTGGCCTCGTGTACCAGTTTGCGAACCTCCAACTGGAATTGCTCACGCTGTTCCTGTCGGCGTTGCTGCTCCATGGCCGCCTGCTCCCGCTGGTGTAGCAGCCGTTTAACGGCCGCCTCGGTGAACAGTGTGAGCAGCCAGGTCTGGGGTCGCAGTCGCTCCCAGGTGTCGGCATCCACGGCCGCAACCAAGAGACCGAATGGCCGCTGAGGCGGGGTCAGCGGCAGATAGAGCAACCCCTCGCCGGCGAGGATATGGGCCAGTTGGCGGTCGACTACCGAGGGTGCCGGGTTCGGTGCCCCCTGGTTCAGGGAACAAAGCATTGAACGGCTATTGAATACCTGTGCAGCCAGACTGCCTCCATCCCGGGTAGAGATGTCGATGTCGGCCAGCAAGGCAAGGATTGCCTTGTCCATACTGACTGCGCGCAGTCTCTCTGCCTGGGGTTCGTAGAGCAGAAAACAGCTGGAATGGAGACCAAACAAGAGTCCCAGATCCCGCTGAATCAGCCCGAGGACCTGTTGCAGGTCGCTGCTTTGGGATCGATTTAGATCGCCACCGAACAGGGCCAGCCCCTGGATGCGTTCACCCAGGGCCCGCTGCATGGCGGCATCGGAAGCGCTGCCTCGCCTTTGGCTGGTGGTGGAGGGGGAATGGATGCCCAGGCCGCGGGCCAGGGCCTGGGTCCGCTCCCCGGCCTTTACTACCACACCTTCGATAACGGATTGGTTGAGACCAAACAGCTGGTCCGCCTTTGCCAAGGCCGTATCGTCGACATCTCCAGTGCCGCTGGCGAGGAGACGGGCGAGGTTGACCAGCTTGACCAACTGGGTGGCGTCGAGGATCGCTTGGGTGGGTTCAAGCTGATAACGCAGGGCATCGGAGATGAAGGAGCGGATGCCCCAACTGTCGACGAGTTGGGCCGCGACCTCGCAGGAGCCGACCCCAAACCGTTTCAGCTCCGCCTGGTTCAGGGACTCGCCGCGGAGGCCTTGGTCATAGATCTCGGTGTAGGCCTGGGGCTGGCTCCAGAGCAGGGCCAATTGGCCAAGGCGATGCAACAAGCCGCTCAGGTAGGCCTCTGCTGGCCGCTCGTAGGCGGTCAGCTCGGCCAGGGATTGGGCGATATGGGCGCAACTCAGTGAGTGGTACCAGAGCCTGTCCAGGTAACCGCCGATGGATTGGGTGGCCTGGGAGAAGAAGTGCTGCACCGCGCTGGTGATGGCGATGGTCCTGACCGTGTCGAGCCCCAGCACCACCACCAACCGGTCGATATCATTGATCTGGTTGAACTGACGATAGAGAGGGGAGTTGGCGGTGGCGATGACCTTGGAGGCGATGCTGGCGTCTTGCTGGATGAGTTCCACCAACCGAGTGAAACTGATGGCAGTGTCGTTGCAGCTGTCGAGTAGCTCGATGAGGAGGGCGGGTGGAGTCGGAAGTCCTGTGATATCCAACCCGCCGGTGATGTTTGGAGAATCTGAGAGCACCTGACCCTTTTATTCATTTATACGGGGATTTAATAACATATTATTAGCATCAAATGAGCTGGAGTTTAAGCACTATTTCGGGTTTGGCAGCTTCGCCTATCCGGGGTGCCGTCAGGCGACGGCGGTAGCTTGTCGAAAAAACGCCCCATGCCGGATTTTCTCTGTCAAAGTTTCGTCGCACATGATATTGCCATAGATAACTTACTGTTATCTATGAGTAATAGTTGTTTCCTTTCAATGGCACCCATTTTGCTTACCAATAGCAAACAGTCAGGGGAGTGCTATGGCGGAACCACAAGCAAAGGCAGATCTGGATCTCGGCGAAGAGAAGCCCGGTAACAAAAAACTCATCATCATTGCGATTCTGGTGGTGGTGCTGCTGCTCGGTGGCGGTGCGGCGGCCTACTTCTTATGGTTCGCGGGCAGTGGAGACGAAGCCCAGGCGACCGAGCAGAAGGCTGCGGAGCAGCCGGCGGAATCGGCGGTAGAGCAGAGACCGGCTCAATATGTGGATCTGGCGCCACCCTTCGTGGTCAACCTGCCGGGGCGCCCGAGCCTGTTGCAGGTGGGCATCAGCCTGCGGGTGACCAGTGATGCCATGGTCGAGTTTCTCAAGCACAACGATCCCATGCTGCGGGATCGCCTGCTCAATCTGTTGCAGGGGAGGGATGCCAAGGGTCTCAAGGATCGGGCCGCCAAGGAGGCCTTGCAGCAGCAGATGCTCGACGAGGTCAACGCCGTGGTCAAGGAACTGGCCGGCCCCGGCCAGGTGGATGCCCTCTACTTCACCAGCTTCGTGATGCAGTAACCCCATGAGCGCCAACGATCTGTTATCGCAAGAGGAGATCGATGCCCTATTGCATGGGGTCGATAGCGGCGATGTCGGCACCGAGATCGAGGTGGAGGCCGATGCCAGTGGGGTCAACTCCTATGACTTCACCAGCCAGGACCGGATCGTGCGGGGGCGCCTGCCGACCCTGGAGATGATCAATGAGCGTTTCGCTCGCTATTTTCGCACCAGCCTCTTCAATATGCTGCGACGTACCGCCGACATCTCCGTCTCCGGGGTCCAGATGCAGAAGTTTTCGGAGTTCGTGCACAGCCTGTTCGTACCCACCAGTCTCAACATGGTGCGGGTCCTACCCCTGCGTGGCAAGGGGTTGTTCGTGTTCGATCCCAAGCTGGTATTCAGCGTGGTGGACAACTTCTTCGGTGGCAGCGGCCGCTTCCACGCCAAGATCGAGGGCAGGGACTTCACCCCCACCGAGAACCGGGTGATCCAGTTGCTGCTCGAGCGGGCCTTCATGGATATGCAGGAGGCCTGGAAGCCGGTATTCCGGGTGCGCTTCGAGTACAGCGGCTCGGAGGTCAATCCCCAGTTCGCGAACATCGTCAGCCCCTCCGAGGTGGTCGTGGTGACTGCCTTCCACGTGGACCTGGAGAATGGCGGAGGCGATTTCCACATCTGCCTGCCCTACTCCATGGTGGAGCCGATCCGCGAGCTGCTCGACGCCGGGGTCCAGAGCGATCGCGGGGAGCGGGACGAACGCTGGGCCAACTCCCTCAAGGAGGAGATCCTCGATGCCAAGGTGGAGATCCGCGGCAACCTGGTGGAGTTCGATATCAGCCTGCGCCAGGTCGCCCAACTCGAAGTGGGTGACATCCTGCCCCTGGAGATGCCGGACGAGGTGTCGGTGCTGGCCGCCGACGTGCCGGTCTTCAAGGCCCGTCTGGGCAGCTCCGACGGCAACTATGCACTGAAGATCACTCGCTGGGCCGATGTGGTCCACCACAGAGGCCTGAATGACTTCCTCAAGCTGGAAGAGGAATTGAACGAGGAGCCGGAGGCTCCCCAACTGGAAGGGTAGAGAGCCATGAGCGATACAGACAACCAGAACGAGAGAGGCGAGGCCGTGGCCGACGAATGGGCCGCCGCCCTGGACGAACAGGCGCAGGCCGAAGGGGGCGACAGCACCACGCCCAAGGCCGCCGAGTTCGCGGAACTCGACGATGAGTCGGGGGAGGAGACGGTCAATCTCGATGCCATCCTCGACGTGCCGGTGACCATCTCCATGGAGATCGGGCGCACCAAACTGAACATCCGCAACCTGCTGCAGCTCAATCAGGGCTCGGTGGTGGAGCTCGACCGGCTGGCCGGAGAGCCGATGGACGTGCTGGTCAACGGTACCCTGATCGCCCAGGGGGAGGTGGTGGTGGTCAATGAGAAGTTCGGTCTGCGCCTGACCGATATCATCAGTCCGGTAGAACGGGTCAAGAGACTCGGCTGATGCGCCTGCTGAACACCTTTCTGTTGTGGGCCTATGCCGCCGGGTTGCTCGCCGAACCGACCCAGAAGCCCCTCTCGCCCCTGGGCGCCCAGAGCCTGCTGGAGACCAGCGGCGGGCTGCTGCTGATCCTGCTGCTGATCTTTGGCGGGGCCTGGCTGTTCCGGCGCTTCGGGCAGTTGCCGCTGGGCGGACGCGGTCTGGTGACCATCCTCGGTGGCGCCGCGGTGGGTCCCCGGGAGCGGGTGGTGCTGGTCGAGGTGGAGAACACCCGGCTGCTGCTGGGGGTGGCGCCGGGCCAGGTGCGCACCCTGCACCTGCTGACGGCGGAGGCGTCCGAGACGGGTGGCTTTGCCCAGCAGTTGCAGGCGGCCCAGGCGGACGACGAGGGGCCATCATGAGCCGGCGCTGGCTGCTGTTGTTGCTGCTGTTGCTGGTCAGCCTGGGGGTAGAGGCCGCCCCCGGGGTGGATGCCTTCAGTGTGACCACCGCCGGGAATGGCAGCCAGACCTATACCCTGACCATCCAGGTGCTGTTCTTCATGACCGCCCTGACCCTGCTGCCCGGGGCGCTGATGATGACCACTTCGTTCGCGCGCATCATCATCGTGCTGGCGATCCTGCGCCAGGCCCTGGGCACCCAGAACACCCCCAATAATCAGATCCTCATCGGCCTGGCCCTGTTTCTCACCCTGTTCATCATGATGCCGGTATTCAACAAGATCAACGAAGTGGCCCTGCAGCCCTATCTGGCCGAGAAGCTGGACACGGTGCAGGCCCTGCAGGCGGCGAGCGGCCCGCTGCGCAGCTTCATGCTGGCTCAGACCCGGGAGGACGACTTGGCCCTGTTCGCCCGCATCGGCGACTACGGCGACCTCAAGGACCCCCAGGAGGTGCCCTTCACCCTGCTGGTGCCGGCCTTCGCCACCAGTGAGCTGAAGACCGGATTTCAGATCGGATTTCTGCTCTTCATCCCCTTTCTCATCATCGACCTGGTGGTCTCCAGCGTCTTGATGTCCATGGGCATGATGATGCTCTCGCCGATGATCATCTCTTTGCCCTTCAAGATCATGCTGTTCGTACTGATCGATGGCTGGGCCCTGGTGTTCGGCACCCTGGCCTCCAGTTTCCAGGTGTGAGCGATGGATCCGGATAGCGTGCTCTCCATCGGCCGCCAGACCCTCGAGGTGGTCGGCATGCTGGCGGGCCTGGTGCTGCTGCCCGCGCTGCTGGTGGGTCTGCTGATCGCCATGTTCCAGGCCGCCACCCAGATCAACGAAATGACCCTCACCTTCATCCCCAAGCTGATGGTGGTGGGTCTGGTGCTGATGCTCGGCGGCCATTGGATGTTACAGGTCTTGATGACCTTCTCCATCAATCTGATCGAGAGCATCCCGGAGCTGATCCAGTAGCGATGCTCCCTTTTCCCGGCGGCGCTCCCGATGGCCGCCAGCGAGGTGTGGATAGATCCATGGTCTTCAGTGAGGCGCAACTCGAAAGCTGGCTGGGCGACTATCTCTGGCCGTTGATGCGGGTGGGCAGCATGCTGCTGGCGACCCCTGTGTTCAATTCGCGCCAGCTGCCGGTGCGTCTGCGCCTGCTGCTCGCCCTGGCGGTCACCTGGGTGATCGCCCCGACCCTGCCGTCCCAGCCGGCGCTGGACCTGTTCGGACAGCAGGGGGTGGTGATCCTGCTGCAGCAGATCCTGATCGGCGTGGCCATGGGTTTCATCCTGCAGATGGTGTTCGCCGCCCTGGTGTTCGGTGGCCAGGCCGTGGCCTACAGCATGGGGTTGGGGTTCGCCTCGATGGTCGATCCCCAGAACGGGGTCCAGGTGCCGGTGGTGGCCCAGTTCTACGTCATCCTGACCTTCCTGTTGTTCCTGATCTCCAATGGCCATCTGCTGATGATCGAACTGCTGGCCGACAGCTTCCATACCTTGCCGGTGGCGGTGGACGGCATTAGCCGTAACGGCCTGCACGAACTCATTGCCTGGGCCAGTCGCCTGTTCGCCGGTGGGCTGTTGATCGCCCTTCCGATCATCGGCGCCATGCTGATGGTCAACATGGGCATGGGCGTAGTGATGCGCGCCGCGCCGCAACTGAATATCTTCTCGGTGGGTTTCCCCATCACCATATTGCTGGGGTTCGCCCTGATATGGGTCTCACTGCCAAACGTCCTGGCGGTGTTCGACCAGCTGCAGGAACAGGCCTTTGAATTGATCATGCAGACCCTGAGGGTCACGAGGTGAGCCATGGCTGAGAACCGGGACGGCCAGGAGAAGACCGAACAACCTACCGCCAAACGTCTGGACGACGCCAAGCGCAAGGGGCAGGTGGCGCGCTCCCGGGAACTCAACTCCATGGCCGTGACCCTGGTGGGGGTGGTGACCCTGGTGGCGATGAGCGGCTCGCTGGGACAGGGGCTGGCGCACATCATGCGCCAGGGTTTCTCACTCAGCCGGACCGAGATCTTCGATTCAGGCAGCCTGTTACTGCACCTCAGTGAGGCGATTCGCGACGCCCTGTTGGCCCTGGCGCCCTTCTTCCTGGCAATGATCCTGGTGGCGGTGGTCAGCTCCATCGCCCTAGGGGGCTTCACCTTCAGCGCCGAGGCCCTGACCCCGAAACTGAGCAAGCTCAGCCCGCTGCAGGGCCTCAAGCGGACCTTCTCCGTGAAGGGGCTGGTGGAACTGATCAAGGCGATGGCCAAGTTCGCCCTGGTGGGCGGCGCCACCGCGCTGTTGCTTTGGAACACCCTGGGCGACTACCTGCTGCTGCACCAGATGGAGCTGCCCCAGGCCCTGGCGGCACTGGGCCGCTTGCTTGGCTGGTCGCTGACCCTGGTGGCCTCCACCCTGATCCTGATCGCCGCCATCGACGTACCCTTCCAACTTTGGGACCACAAGCGCCAGCTCAAGATGACCCGCCAGGAGGTGCGCGACGAACTCAAGGAGACCGACGGGCGCCCCGAGGTCAAGAGCCGGATCCGTCAGCTGCAGCGGGAGATGGCCCAGCGGCGCATGATGGAGGAGGTGCCCAAGGCCGACGTGATCGTCACCAACCCGAGCCATTATGCGGTCGCCCTGCGCTACCAGCCGCAGCGCATGGCGGCGCCCAGGCTGGTGGCCAAGGGGGCGGACCTGCTGGCGGCGAACATCCGCCGGGTGGGTCGGGAGGCGGGGGTGCCAGTCGTGGAATCACCCCTGCTGGCCCGCGCCATCTACTTCCACACCGAACTGGATGCGCCGATCCCCGCCGGGCTCTACCTGGCGGTGGCCAAGTTGCTGGCCTATGTCTTCCAGCTCCAGGTCTACCGCAGCGATGGTGGCGCACTGCCCGAGGTCCCGGACGACCTGCCGGTGCCGGAGGAGTACCGGCATGACTGATCTTCGCTTGAATCTGCAAAGGTGCTGAGAGATGGACGCAACCGCGGTATTGGAAAACGTGAAGCAGATCGGGGCCAGGGGCATAGGAGCGCCGCTGGTGGTGATGATGCTGCTGGCGATGGTGATCATCCCCCTGCCGCCGTTCATGCTCGACATGTTCTTCACCTTCAACATCACCCTCTCCCTGGTGGTCATGCTGGTGGTGGTCTATACCCTGCGGCCGCTGGATTTCTCGGTCTTCCCCAGCATGCTGCTGATCGCCACCCTGTTGCGTCTGGCGCTCAATGTCGCCTCCACCCGGGTGGTGCTGCTGGAGGGCCACACCGGCGGCGACGCCGCGGGCAAGGTGATCGAGGCCTTCGGCGCCTTCGTCATCGGCGGTAACTACGCGGTGGGCCTGGTGGTGTTCCTGATCCTGGTGATCATCAACTTCGTGGTGGTCACCAAGGGGGCGGGGCGGGTCTCCGAGGTGAGCGCCCGTTTCACCCTGGATGCCATGCCGGGTAAACAGATGGCCATAGACGCCGACCTCAACTCCGGCCTGATCGATCAGGATCAGGCCCGGGAGCGGCGCGAGGAGGTGGCGCGGGAGGCCGATTTCTACGGCGCCATGGACGGCGCCAGCAAGTTCGTGCGCGGCGACGCGGTGGCGGGCATCCTGATTCTCTTCATCAACATCATCGGCGGCCTGACCATCGGCATGAGCCAGCATGGGCTCGACTTCGCCACCGCGTTGCAGAACTACGTGTTGCTGACCATCGGTGACGGCCTGGTGGCGCAGATCCCCTAGCTGCTGCTCTCCACCTCGGCGGCGATCATCGTCACCCGGGTCGCCGGCAAGCGGCAGGACGTGGGGGGGCAGATCGTCAGCCAGTTGTTCAACAGTCCCCGGGCCCTGGCGGTGTCGGCGGGGGTGCTGTTTCTCATGGGGGTGATCCCCGGCATGCCCAATTTCGCCTTCCTCACCCTGGCGGCGGCATCGGCCGGCGGGGCCTGGATGATCCGTCAGCGCCAGCGCCAGCCCGAACCGGAACCGCTGCAGGTGGAGCCGGGCGAGCCCCCGGAACAGCGCGAGTTGAGCTGGGACGATGTCCAGCCGGTGGATCTGGTGGGCCTGGAGGTGGGTTACCGGCTGATCCCGTTGGTGGACCGCAATCAGGGGGGGCAGCTGATGAACCGCATCAAGGGGGTGCGGCGCAAGCTCTCCCAGGAACTGGGTTTTCTCATCCCCTCGGTGCATATTCGTGACAACCTGGACCTCTCGCCCAATGGCTATCGCATCTCCATCAACGGGGTGACGGCGGCCGAGGCGGAGATCTTTCCCGGCCGGGACCTGGCGATCAATCCCGGGCAGGTGTTCGGTGAACTGCAGGGCGCCCCCACCAAGGACCCCACCTTCGGCCTGGATGCCATCTGGATCGACCCGGAACAGCGGGATCACGCCCAGACCCTGGGCTATACGGTGGTGGATGCGGGGACGGTGGTGGCGACCCACCTGAGCGAGATCCTGCACAACCACGCCCATGAGCTGCTGGGTCACGAGGAGACCCAGCAGCTGTTCGATTCCCTGGCCAGGAGCGCCCCCAAGCTGGTGGAAGATCTGCTGCCCAAGACCCTCTCGCTGGGGGTGGTGACGCGCATCCTGCAGAACCTGCTGGAGGAGCATATCCCGATCCGCGACATCCGCACCATCGCCGAAACCTTGGCGGAGCAGGCCCCCAGGAGTCAGGATCCCGGCGTCTTGACCGCCGCCGTCCGGATCGCCCTCGCTCGGGGCATCGTTCAGCAACTCATTGGTTCAACTGAGGAAATTCCTGTGGCCGTATTGGATCCAGGATTGGAACAGATATTGCAAAAGACTTTGCAGGCCTCACAGGATGGCCAGGCGGGCTTCGAGCCGGGGCTGGCCGAGAGGTTGCAGCAGGCGCTGGCGGAGACCACCGCGGCGATGGAGGCAGAGGGGCAGGAGGCGGTACTCCTGGTGGCGGCGCCGATCCGGCCCTGGATGGCGCGCTTCGCGAAGCACGCGGCGCCAGGCATGCACATCCTCTCCTACAACGAGATACCGGACAATCGCCAGATCAGGGTGATTTCCACGATTGGCAACAACAATGCGGAGACCAGGCCGGAAGGCCAGGGGATCGGATAGGGCGAACCGTTGAGGTCGCAACCGCCATCCCCGACCACAACCGGGGGATCGCGGAACATGAAGATAAAACGTTTTTATGCCTCAGACATGCGCCAGGCCCTGCGCCAGGTCCGTGAGGAGCTGGGGGCGGACGCCGTCATCCTCTCCAACAAGGGCGTCGAGGGCGGTGTGGAGCTGGTGGCGGCCATGGACTACGACGAGGCGGCCTTCAGCCGGCCCGAGTCCCAGGCAGACAGCAAGGCCCCCACCGGCCGCTCCCCGGACGGGGCCGACTCCCCCTTCGCCGCGGCCTTGCAGGCGGCGCAGGCCTCCCCGGTCAGCGCTGCCGCCCGGCATAGCCGGCCCTTCAAGATCACCTGCCCCAGCCGGCAGCGGGCCCCGGCGGCGTCCCCCTCGAGGCCAGCCCGGGTCCTGCCGGAAGCGAGCCGCCAGCCGTCCGTCACGGCCTCGGCGCCGCCCGGCGAGACCCGCCGTGTGGAGTGGAGCCAGGACCCCCTGCTGCGGGAGATGCGCCGGGAGATGTGTGAGCTGCGACGCATGATGGAGAACGAACTCTCCGAACTGACCTGGCGGGACCTGGGACGGCGCCGCCCGCGCACCCAGGAGCTGATCCGCCGGCTGCTGGGGCTGGGACTGGGGGCCGGCATCTGCCGTGAGCTGGCCAACCGGGTGGAGGATGTGGAGAGCGCGGACAAGGCCTGGAGGCAGGCCCTGTTTCACCTCGGCGAGGAACTGCCGGTGCTGCAGGACGACCTGCTGGACCAAGGCGGGGCGCTCTCCCTGGTGGGGCCCACCGGGGTCGGCAAGACCACCTCCATCGCCAAGCTGGCGGCCCGTTTCTGCCTGCGCCAGGGTAACCGCCACCTGGCCCTGATCACCACCGACAGCTATCGCATCGGCGCCCAGGAGCAGCTCTACAACTACGGGCGCATCCTCGACGTGCCGGTGCGTAGCGCCACCAATGCACAGGAGCTGAGCGCCGCCCTGCACGGTTTCTCCGACAAGCACCTGGTGCTGATCGATACCGCCGGCATGGGGCAAAACGATCTGCATCTGACCCAGCGCCTGGCGCTGCTGAGCAAGGGTAACCACCCGGTGCAAACCCTGCTGACCCTCTCCGCCACCACCCAGCGCAGCGCCATCGATCATGCCATCCGCGCCTTCGACGTGGCCCGTCCCATGGCGGTGGTACTCACCAAGATCGATGAGTCAGCCGCCCTGGGAGGGGTCTTCTCTGCGCTCATGGAGGCACGGCTGCCGCTGGCCTTCGTGACCGATGGACAGCGGGTGCCGGAAGACCTGCGGGTGGCGCGCGCCCGGGAGCTGGTGGAGCAGGCCCTGGAACTGGCCCAGGCCAGCGGGCAGTCGGCGGACGAGGATTTTATGGCGCTTGCCTATGGAGGAGTGGGTGAACATGCACATCTCTGAACGGACCGAAGATCAGGCCGCAGGATTGCGCAGGATGGTCAATCCCGAACCGGTGCGGGTGGTCGCGGTCACCGGTGGCAAGGGTGGGGTCGGCAAGACCAACATCTCGGTCAATCTGGGGGTCGCCCTGGCCGAACTGGGACGCCGGGTGATGCTGCTGGACGCCGACCTGGGACTGGCCAACATCGATGTCATCCTCGGCCTGCACGCACGCTACAACCTGTTTCACGTGATGAGCGGCGAGCGCAGTCTGGAGGAGATCCTGGTGGAGGGGCCCAGCGGGCTCAAGGTGGTGCCCGGGGCCTCCGGGATCCAGCAGATGGCGGAGATGAGTCCGGCGGAGCATGCCGGCCTGATCAATGCCTTCAGTTCCCTGGCCAACGATGTGGACGTCCTGCTGATCGACACCGCGGCCGGCATCTCCGACCTGGTGGTGAGCTTCAGCCGCGCCGCCCAGGAACAGATCGTGGTGGTGTGTGACGAACCCGCCTCCATCACCGACGCCTACGCCATCATCAAACTGCTCAACCGGGAGTACGGGGTCAACCGCTTTCGGATCCTCTCCAACATGGTCAAGAGCGTGCAGGAGGGGCGTGACCTCTACAACAAGATGTGCCGGGTCACCGATCAGTACCTGGACGTGATGCTCAACTACATGGGAAGCATTCCCTACGACGAGCAGTTGCGCAAGGCGGTCAAGGGGCAGCGGCCGGTGGTGGAGGCCTATCCGCGCTCCCGGGTCTCCCAGGCATTCAAGAATCTGGCGAAGAAGGCCGATAACTGGCCCGTACCCACCGGGGTGAGTGGGGACCTGCAGTTCTTCGTCGAGCGTCTGATCCAATTTTCAAGTCAACGAGGGGAGATGTGACGGTGAACGGCTTAGCGACATACACCGCCATGCAGGAGCGACAGGGCAGTGACGATCTGGTCAACCAGCATGCCGGCCTGGTCAAACGCATTGCCTACCATCTGATGAACCGGCTGCCGCCGAACGTACAGGCCGATGACCTGATTCAAGCGGGCATGCTGGGTCTGCTGGAGGCGAGCAGGAACTACGACCCCACCCAAGGGGCCAGTTTCGAGACCTATGCCGGGATCCGCATACGCGGCTCGATGCTCGACGAGATCCGGCGCAGCGACTGGACGCCGCGCTCGGTCCATCGCAAGGCACGGATGGTGGCAGAGGCGATGCGGGAGATCGAGAACGACCAGGGCCGGGATGCCCGGGACGTGGAGGTGGCGGAGGTGTTGGGTCTGTCCCTGAAGGACTACCACAAGATCCTGCAGGACGCCACGGGTTGCCGCGTCTTCAGTCTTGACGAACTCAACGCGGTGGGCGAGGGGTTGATTGGCTGTGACGACAAGGCCTCCGACGGCCCGTTCGAAGGGTTGCAGCGGGACGCCTTCAAGCAGGCCCTGGCAGACGCCATCGCCGGGCTGCCGGATCGTGAGCGACTGGTCATCGCCATGTACTACGATGACGAGTTGAACCTGCGCGAGATCGGCCAGGTGCTCGGGGTCAGCGAATCCCGGGTCTGCCAGATCCATAGCCAGGCGACCCTGCGCCTGCGTTCGCGGCTCGGCGAGTGGCTCGCCCTGGCGCGGGAGCAATAGTTTTGTAATGGTCCGAGACAGGGCCGTGAATTCGGTTGATGGCGACACAAACGGGAGGTTGCCTTGGACAAAAACATGAAAATTCTCATCGTGGACGACTTCTCCACCATGAGGCGCATCATCAAGAATCTGCTCAGAGACCTGGGTTTCAACAATACCCACGAGGCGGATGACGGTAACACCGCGTTGCCGATGTTGCAGAACGGTAACTACGACTTCCTGGTCTCCGACTGGAATATGCCGGGGATGACCGGTATCGACCTGCTCAAGGCGGTGCGGGCGGATCCCAATCTGGCGGGGCTGCCGGTGCTGATGGTGACCGCGGAGTCGAAGCGTGAGCAGATCATCGAGGCGGCCCAGGCCGGGGTCAACGGCTATGTGGTCAAGCCATTCACCGCCGGCACCCTGGAAGAGAAGATCAACAAGATCTTCGAACGAGTCGCGAGTTAGTGTCCAGCCACCCGCCCTCCGGTTTCGTTACCAGAGCACCCTGGCCGACCCGCGGGGACGCAGGGAGCGACACAGGGGCAGTTGCCGGGAGCGGTTTCCGGATACCGATCATTTAATTCGAGTGGAAGGGCAGGACCACCCAATATGCAAAAACAACAACCCATCCCTGACGAGCAGATCGAACTGGCGCGCGCCCTGCTGGCCAGCCTGGAGGCGGGCCAGCGAGAGAGGGCCGATCAGCTGATCGCGGAGTTGTCGGAAGCCAAGGAGCACTCCCTGTTCCAGGAGGTCGGGCGTCTCACCCGGGAGCTGCACGAGGCCATCAACGGCTTTCTGCTGGATGCCCGGATCTCCGAGTTGACCGACAGTGAGATTCCCGACGCCAAGGATCGCCTCAACCATGTCATCAGGATGACCGAACAATCCGCCGATCGTTCCCTGACGGCGGTGGAACAGGGCATCCCCCTGGTGGAGGCCATTGAGGCGGGCAGCGCCCAATTGTTGCGGGAGTGGGAGCGCCTGCGCACCCGCCTGCTCGACAAGGATGACTTCAAGGAGTTGAGCGACTCCCTGCAGGCCTTTCTCCAGCAGACCCAGGGAGACGCCGGCAGACTGCACGGCCATCTCTCGGAGGTATTGATGGCCCAGGACTTCCAGGACCTGACCGGACAGATCATCCGTAAGGTCATCGAACTGGTGACGGACGTGGAGGAGAAACTGCTCAAGCTGGTGCTGATCACCGGCGGCAGGCTGGAGGAGCGCAGTACCAAGACCGACGATCCGACCGAACTGGCGGGCCCGGCGGTGCCGGGGGTCGAGAGAGGGGATCAGGTCACCAACCAGGGCGATGTGGATGACCTGCTCTCCAGCCTGGGATTTTAGCTATTCGAGATACGACCGATAAGGATGGAGAACTATCCGATAAACGCTCGGGAGCATTAGATGAGCATCGATGTCAATGACGAAATCCTGCAGGATTTTCTGGTTGAGGCAGGGGAGATACTGGAACAGCTGAGCGAACAGCTGGTCGACTTGGAGCAGCAGCCGGGTGACTTCGACCTGCTCAACGCGGTATTTCGCGGCTTCCATACCATCAAGGGTGGGGCGGGTTTCCTATCCATCGAATCCCTGGTGGAGGTCTGCCACCGGGCCGAGGACGTATTCAATATCCTGCGCCAGGGGCAGCGCCAGGTCACTCCCGACCTGATGGATGCGGTACTCCAGGTGCTCGACGTGGTCAATGGTATGTTCGAGCAGGTACGCGAAGGGGTCATGCCGGCCCATGCGGAGTCCGAGTTGATCGAGCGCCTGCATGGCTTCGCTCTTCCCGAAGGGGAGGCGGAACCCGTCTCCGAACCCGAACCTCTGGTGGAGGAGGAACAGGCCAGGGCCGAGGCCGCAGCCGAGTCGGAGCGCCCCGCCCGGCAAGACCCCAAGGGGACGGGCGCCGGCCGTCCCGGCGATCTCACCGACCATGAGTTCGAGGAACTGCTGGACGCCATCCAGGCGCCGGCCGCGGCGAGTTCCGCCAGTGACCAGATCACCGAAGACGAGTTCGAGGAACTGCTGGACGAACTGCACGGCAAGGGTAAGTTCTCCGGGGCCCCCAAGACGCCCGAAACTGCCAAGGAAGGAGCAGGCAGCGCTGACGACGAGATCACCGAGGAGGAGTTCGACGCCCTGCTGGATGAGATCCACGGCAAGGGCCGCTTCGATCCCGCCAAGGTGAGTAGCGCCGAGGAGGCCAAGGCCGCCCAGGCCGGTGCGGACGACGAGATCAGCGAGGAGGAGTTCGAAGACCTGCTCGACCAGATTCACGGCAAGGGGAAATTCGACAGCCAGCGGGCCGCACCCTCCAAGGCGCCGGCCCGGCCGGCCACCCCACCCCCGGCCAAGGCGGCCGTGACCCCCGCGCCCACCCCGAAGACGGCGCCCAAGGTGGCCTCCAAGGCCAAGCCGGCAGCCGAGACCTTGGTGCGGGTCGACACCCATCGGCTGGATGACATCATGAACATGGTAGGCGAACTGGTGCTGGTGAGAAATCGCCTGGCCAACCTCAAGGCGACCATGAACGACGAGGAGGTGGCCAATGCCGTGGGGAACCTGGACGTGGTCACCGCGGACCTGCAACTGGCGGTCATGAAGACCCGCATGCAACCCATCAAGAAGGTCTTCGGGCGCTTCCCGCGGGTGGTGCGGGACCTGTCACGCAGCCTGAAGAAAGAGATCGACCTGCTGATGGAGGGTGAGGAGACCGATCTCGACAAAAACCTGGTGGAGGCCCTGGCCGACCCCCTGGTCCACCTGGTGCGAAATTCGGTCGACCACGGGATCGAGGCGCCCGACGAGCGGGAAGCGGCGGGCAAGCCACGGCGCGGCACCGTGCTGCTGTCGGCGACCCAGGAGGGGGACCACATCCTGCTCTCCATCAGCGACGACGGCAAGGGCATGGATCCGGAGGTGTTGCGCCGAAAGGCGGTGGAGAAGGGCATGATGGACTCGGAGGCGGCGGCCCGCCTGGACGAGCGGGAGTGCTACAACCTGATCTTTCAGCCCGGCTTCTCCACCAAGCAGGAGATCTCCGACGTATCCGGGCGGGGCGTGGGCATGGACGTGGTGAAGACCCGCATCGCCCAGATGAACGGCTCGGTGGAGATCGATTCCGAATATGGCCGGGGCAGCGTGATCACCATCAAGCTGCCCCTGACCCTGGCCATTCTGCCGACCCTGATGGTGATCCTGGGGGGACAACCCTTCGCCCTGCCGCTGGCCAACGTGGTGGAGATCTTCAACCTGGACCTGTCGCGCAGCAATCGGGTGGATGGCCAGCTCACCATCATGGTACGGGAGCGGGCGCTGCCGCTCTTCTATCTGCGCCAGTGGCTGGTGCCCGCGTTGCCGATCGGCGAACAGGAACGGGGCCAGGGCCATGTGGTGATCGTCAACGTGGGGAATATCCAGGTGGGCCTGGTGGTGGACGACCTAATCGGCCAGGAGGAGGTGGTGATCAAGCCCCTGGGCGCCCTGTTGCAGGGGCTGGATGGGATGGCGGGGGCCACCATCACGGGTGATGGCAAGATCGCACTGATCGTCGACGTGCCCGGGCTGATGCGCAAATACGCCCGTAAGTACTGAGCCGAACGAGGCGATCGCATGTGGCCCAGGGCGACGACCAAGATCACGAGGGTGCTGGTGGTGGACGACTCCACCTTCTTCCGCCATCGCATCGCGGATCTGCTCGAGCAGGCCCCCGACCTGGGCCTGGCCGGTTTTGCCGCAGACGGTAAGGAGGCGGTGAAAAAGGCCCGGGAGCTGCACCCCGATGTCATCACCATGGACATAGAGATGCCGCTGGTCGATGGCATCACCGCCGTCCGGTGGATCATGGCCGAGTGCCCCAGCCGCATCCTGATGTTCTCCGCCCACACCCGGGAGGGCGCCAGAGAGACCCTCGACGCCCTGGATGCCGGGGCCGTCGATTTCATGCCCAAGGACGCGAACTTCCTGGCCCAGGGGGAGGGTGGCAACGACCCCCGCGGGCGGCTGCTGGAGCTCATCCGTACGGTCGCCCATAGCCAGTTGCCCGGGGGGCCGCGGGCCGGCGACGTCCGGCAACCGCCACGGCTGGTCCAGCGGGCGGCGGGGAAACCGCAACGGCGGCCCGGGCTGCTGGCGATCGGGGCCTCCACCGGCGGTCCGATGGCGCTGCAGATGATCCTCAGCGCCCTGCCGGAGGGCTTTCCCCTGCCCCTGGTGGTGGCGGTGCACATGCCCGGGAACTTCACCACGGCCTTCGCCCAGCGGCTCGACAGCCTCTGCGCCATCGAGGTCAGGGAGGCCGTGGATCGTCAGCCCCTGCGCCCGGGCCTCGCCCTGATCGCCCCCGGGGGTCGCCAGCTGCTGGTGGAGAGAGGCGTCACCGGTCCCCTGGTGAGGGTCCGCGACGCCCTGCCGAACGACCTCTATCACCCCAGCGTGGACCGGCTCTTCGGCTCGGTCGCCCGTTCCTTCGCCGGTAACGCCATGGCATTGATCCTGACCGGAATGGGGTCGGATGGGCTGCTGGGGGCGAGGGCGCTGAAGGCTGCCGGCGGACGGGTGTGGAGCCAGAGCGAACAGAGCTGCGTGGTCTACGGTATGCCGCACGCGGTGGAGCAGGCCGGGCTGTCGGACCGGGTGCTGGGGTTGGATGAGATCGGCGCCCAGCTGGGGGCCCTGGCGTGAGGGTCGATTTCCTCAGCTTCATCGGCATCCTGGTCGCCTTTCTCGCGGTGGTCGGTGGAAACTGGCTGGAAGGCGGGGAGATCGCAGCGCTGATCAATGGCCCCGCCATGGTGATCGTGCTGGGCGGCACCATCGGCGCCATCCTGTTGCAGACCCCCATTCCGGTCTTTGTCCACTCCCTGAGACTGATCGGTCGGGTCTTCCTGCCCGGTCGGCATGACAAGGCCCAGGCCATCGAAAAGCTGGTGCTGTGGAGCAACATTGCGCGCAAGGAGGGGTTGCTGGGGCTGGAAGAGATCGCCGAAGACGAAGCAGATCCGTTCATCCGCAAGGGCATGGAGATGCTGGTGGACGGTAGCGAACCCGAGGCCCTGCGTGATGCCCTGGAGATGGATGTGGACGCCAGCGAACAGCACGACATACAGGCCGCCCGGGTGTTCGAGGGGATGGGGGGCTATTCACCGACCATCGGGATCATCGGTGCGGTGATGGGGCTGATCCATGTGATGCAGAACCTGGCGGATCCCAGCCGGCTGGGCCAGGGCATAGCGACCGCCTTCGTCGCCACCATCTACGGGGTGGGGCTGGCCAACCTGATCCTGCTGCCCCTGGCCAGCAAGCTGAAGACCCAGACCCAGAATATCACCCAGTATCGGGAGCTGGTAATCGAGGGCGTGGTGGGGATCGCCGAGGGTGACAACCCGCGTAATATCGAGGCAAAACTGAAGGGCTTTCTCAACTGATGTCCCGCAGTCGCAAACGACAGGAAGAGCAGGGCAACCACGAGCGGTGGATCGTCTCCTATGCCGATTTTATCACCCTGCTGTTCGCCTTCTTCGTGGTCATGTACTCCATCTCCTCGGTCAACGAGGGCAAGTACCGGGTGCTCTCCCAGACCCTCACCAATGCCTTTCGCGATCCAGCACGCAGCCTGCAGCCCATCCAGGTGGGCGAACCCGGCCGGGTCTCGGGGGAGATCCCCGGGCTCTCCAACCAGACCCCGCTGATCGAGGTCGCGTCGCACCAGGGGGCGGGCAGCAACATCGATCCGGCGGCCAGCGAGGCCCCGCCGGCGAGCGCCAGTGAACAGCAGCGGCTCAGTTTCCTGGCCGCCACCATCGAAGACATGCTGCAGCCCTATGTGGAGCAGGACCTGGTGGATGTGCGCTTCAGCGACAACCGGGTCACCGTGGACATGAAGGACAAGATGCTGTTTCCCAGCGGCAGCGCCCACCTCTCGCGCACCGCGGTGCGGGCCTTGCGGGACATCAGCCGGATCCTCGCCAGCGTCCCCAACAAGATCCAGGTGGAGGGCAACACCGATGACCGCCCCATCCACACCGACGAATTTCCCTCCAACTGGGAGCTCTCCGCGGCCCGCGCCGCAAGTGTGGTACACCTGATGAGCCGCATGGGCATAGCACCCAGACGGCTCTCGGCCATCGGCTATGGCGAGTATAACCCGGTGGCGGACAACGCCACCGCCGAGGGGCGGCAGAAGAACCGCCGGGTCACCCTGGTGATCCGGGGGTTGGGTGGGGCGCCGGATCGGCGCATCGAACTGCCCGGAGGTGCGGGGTGAGGGTCTGGACCCTGGCCAACCAGAAGGGCGGGGTGGGCAAGACCACCAGCAGCGTCGCCCTGGGCGGGCTGCTCAACCAGTCGGGCCTGCGCACCCTGCTGGTGGACATCGATCCCCATGGTTCCCTGACCAGCTATTTCCGTTACGATCCGGACGCCCTGGAGGAGGGCGTCTACAGCCTGTTCAAGGGTGTGGTCGATGGACGGGAGGTGGACCCGGCCGACCTCATCCACCCCACGGGTATCGAGGGTCTCGACCTGTTGCCCGCCGCCATGGCCCTGGCCACCCTCGACCGGCAGGCCGGCAGGCGGGAGGGGATGGGATTGGTGATCAAGGGGGCGCTGGCCCGCCTGCGGGATCGTTACGACTATGCGATCATCGACTGCCCGCCGATCCTCGGGGTGCTCATGATCAACGCCCTGGCGGCCTGCCAACAGCTGATCGTACCGGTCCAGACCGAGTTCCTGGCCCTCAAAGGGCTGGAGCGCATGCTCCATACCCTGCGCATGGTGCTGCGATCCCGACAGGTGGCGCTGCCCTACCTGATCGTACCCACCATGTACGACATGCGAACCCGGGCCTCCCTGGACAGCCTGCGGGTGTTGCGTGAGACCCATGGGGAACGGCTCTGGTCGGGCCTCATCCCGGTGGACACACGCCTGCGCGAGGCCAGCCGGGTCGGCATCCCACCCGCCCAGTTCGACTCCCACAGCCGCGGCGTGGCCGCCTACCGGGATCTCCTGAACGAACTCCTGCAGGGGGAGACGGCCCTGACCCCGGGGATCGCCGTATGAGAGGCCAGACGGACCGCCCGGTGGCGCCGGTGGGTCGCATGCCCCCTGAAACCCTGTCGTCCGTCCCCTGGGGGCGGTACCCTCCCGTCCGGCGGCCGCTGCCGGACTCATCGATCAATTACGAGGTGTCTCCATGAGTGGAACAATCGAAGAAGCCGTGGTCGAGAAAGTGATCCAGCTCGTCACTTTCATGCTCAAGGACGAGGTCTATGGCATCAACGTGATGCAGGTACAAGAGGTGCTGCGGGTGTCGGAGATCGCTCCGGTGCCGGGGGCGCCGCCCTACGTGCTCGGCATCATCAATCTGCGGGGCAACGTGGTGACGGTGATCGATACCCGGGGCCGGTTCGGCCTGCCGCCGGCGGAGCTGGACGATTCCAGTCGCATCATCGTCATCGAGTCGGAGAAGCAGGTCGTGGGGATCCTGGTAGATGCGGTGGCGGAAGTGGTGGAACTGCAGGAGAGTGATATCGACGCCGCCCCCAACGTGGGCAGCGAAGAGAGTTCACGCTATATTCAAGGCGTGGCCAGCCGCGACAACCGCCTGCTGATCCTGGTGGACCTGAACAAACTGCTCTCGGAAGAGGGGTTGGCGGAGACCAGTCTCTTCTGACCGACTCGACTTGACAAGGTTTCGACGATGCCTGAGATTGGAGAACAGAACCCGCTCAATCCACTCCATCCCGTCAACCCGGCGCGCAGGTTGGAGCGGCGGCAAGGTTCCAAGGAGCGGCCAGGGCAGGGGCGGGGGCAGCGCAAGGACCAACTGGAGGTCAAAGATGACGATGGCAAGCCGCATATCGACGAGTATGCCTGATGCGGGATGACCCGCTGCTGCTGGGGATCGGCCTGATGCTGCTCCTGTTGCTCGCCCTCGCAGGTCTGCTCTTCTCCTTCATCCAGGCGGGGCGACAGCGCCAGGAGACGGCCCGCTTGCGGCGGGAGTTGGCGACCCTCAAGCAGACCGTGGGGGCGCTCTGCTCCAGCTCGGTCGGAGTGGACAAACGGGTGACCCGCCTGGAGCGCCATGGGCGGGACCTGGAGGAGCGCCAGGAGAACATCGAAAGCAGCCAGCAGCTCGGGGAACCGCCCTATGCCGAGGCGATCCGCCGGGTCCAGGAGGGCGCCGACGCCCAGACCCTGGTGGACGAACTGGGTCTCAACCATGGCGAGGCCGACCTGATCCTGATGATGCACGGCATCCGACAGGACAGCCCATCCACCGGTTGACCCTGTATGATTTACTCTCCGGTACCCCTGCTCGGTTTCGCTGCCTACAGCGGCACCGGCAAGACCAGCCTCCTGAAACGACTGATACCCCTGCTGCGGGCCCGGGGGCTGCGGGTGGGAGTCATCAAGCATGCCCACCACAAGGTCGATGTGGATCGGCCCGGCAAGGACAGCTACGAACTGCGCAAGGCCGGCGCCGGTCAGGTGCTGCTGGCCACGTCCCAGCGCTGGGCCCTGATGGTGGAGGAGGAGAGCCCGGGCGATCCGGATCTGCAGGTCATGCTCGGGCATCTCGACGCCTCCCGCCTCGACCTGATCCTGGTGGAGGGGTTCCGGCACGTCCCCTTCCCCAAGATCGAGTTGCACCGCCCCGCGCTCGGTAGGCCCCTGCTCTATCCAGACGACCCCTCGATCATCGCCCTGGCCAGCGACCAGCCGCTCGAGCTGCCCGCCCCCCTGAGCTGGCTCGACCTCAACGACCCCGCCGCGATTCTGGACTTTCTACAGCGCCAGGTGTTGGAAAAGAAGGGAGGGATGGCGTGACGGGGGATCCCGAAGGGTGAAAAAAATCGGGGGCCGAAGCCCCCAAACCACGTGCGGAAGTAGGATTTCTAATTTATTCTTAGATTAAGCAAAACACGTACCAATTAATAAAGTATATAAAATACAATAAGATATATATTACCATAAAATTAACATGTAAAATATCTCGACACTCCTTCGGGCTGCAGGTCCCTTCCGTCGAGCCATGCCCCCGTGGGATCCAACAAGGCAGGCGTCGGCCTTCCTTCCGGTCGTGATGGGGTCAGGTCTTGAAATCAAGCATGGTCGACAGGTTATTGCGTAAGTACGATTGGGCTGGATGAAGAGAAGGTGAGGAAATATATCCGGCATCAAGAGGAGAATGACCGTCGCCAGGAAGAAATGGACTTTGACGATTAATGTAATATAGGACTGATGCGGGTTCTATTGGCCCCTATGGGGCCTTCACTGCTAAATCCCCCCCATGGGAGGCTACTTCAAACCACCCGCTATGCGGGTGGTAGTTGACTGGATATTTGTGGTGGCGGCAGAACAAAAACAACGATTTTTTGCCCCAGGCATGCGTGTCGTCATACGCGATGCGGAATGGGTCGTTCGTAAGGTTGACACTTCATCCGATGGAGGCCAGCAGCTCACCTGTGATGGGGTGTCGGGGCTGGTTCGGGACAAGGCGGCGATCTTTCTGACCCGGCTGGAAGAGACAATTCAGATACTCGATCCCGCTCAGACCGAACTTGTGCAGGACGGCTCCCCCGGCTATTCGGACAGCCTGCTCTATATCGAAAGCCAGCTTCGTCGGCAGGTCACCAACGACGATCGCATCCACGTTGCGCACCAGGGCGCCATGGATCTGGTTCCTTATCAGCTCGAACCCGCCATTCAGTCGCTGAAGCAACCGCGCCAGCGCATTCTGATTGCCGATGCCGTCGGGCTGGGCAAGACGCTGGAGGCCGGCATCCTGGTTTCCGAGTTGATCCATCGCGGCCGGGGCAAGCGCATCCTGGTGCTCACACTCAAGAGCATGCTCACCCAGTTTCAGAAGGAATTCTGGAATCGTTTCACCATCCCACTGACCCGGCTCGATTCGGTTGGCCTGCAACGCGTGCGCAATCGCATCCCGAGCAATCACAATCCCTTCTATTACTACGACAAATCGATCATCTCCATCGACACCCTGAAGCAGGATGGTGAGTACCGCGTCTATCTGGAGCAGGCCTACTGGGACATCATCATCATCGACGAATGTCAGAACGTGGCGGTCCGGGGAACGAGAAGTCTGCGGGCGCGATTGGCAAGGCTGCTTTCTACCCGCTCGGACACGTTGATCATGCTGTCGGCCACGCCTCATGACGGCAAGGCCCGCAGTTTCGCCAGCCTGATGAATATGCTCGACCCGACGGCGATCAGTGACCCGGACAATTACACCCGAGAGGACTTCAGCCACAAGGGGCTGGTGATCCGCCGGTTCAAGAAGGATATCCGGGATCAGGTGGAAGGGGAGTTCAAGGAGCGTGAGGTCTATCGGCACCGTCACCAGGCCTCCGCTGAAGAGGAAGCGGCCTATCGGGCCTTGCTGGAGATACCCTTTACCCGCAAAGGAGCGTACATCGACGACGAAAAGAATGCTCTGCTCAGGGTCGGCCTGCAGAAGGCGCTCTTTTCCAGTCCGGCGGCGTGTCGAAAGAGCATTGATGAGCGCCGCGCCCGCCTGGCTCATCTGAACGACCCGGGTAATGAGGATGTCGCCCGCGAGTTGATCGGCCTGGAATTGCTCGATGAGCAACTGCGGGAGATTACGCCGGAGAAATACACCAAATATCAGGCATTGATCGCGCTGCTGGGCAGTAAAGCCTATGCATGGAAGAAATCCTGCAAGAATGATCGCCTGGTTATTTTCTCAGAGCGGATCGAAACCCTGAATTTTCTTCAGGCGCGGCTGACACAGGATATCGGCCTCAAGGAAAACCAGATCGCCCAGCTGCATGGAGGTATGAGTGACGTGGAGCAGCAGCAGATCGTCGAAGACTTTGGCAACCCGGATACCCGCTTGCGGGTCCTGTTGTGTTCCGATGTGGCCTCCGAAGGTATCAACCTTCATTACCAGTCGCATCGCCTGATTCACTTCGACATGCCCTGGTCCTTGATGGTCTTTCAACAGCGCAATGGGCGGGTGGACCGCTATGGCCAGGAAGAGACACCGCGCATCGACTACCTGATAACCGAAAGCGCCAATCCGACCATACGCGGTGACATGCGCATCCTGGAAGTGTTGGAGGAAAAGGATCGTCAGGCCTACGAGAATATTGGTGATTCCTCGGTTTTCATGGGGGTCTACGACGCGGAGAAGGAAACCGAGCTGACCGGGGAGGCCATGGCAAAGGGGCAGGATGCCGGGCAGTTCGATGAGCAATACCAGCCATCAGAACACCAGACCGAAGGAGAGGACCTGCTGGCGCTGTTCCTTGGCACGCAGGGCGAACAACCTGAAACCAGCCAGTCGACCGAAGCGCTGCCCATCGATCCGCCGTTGAGCCTGTATGCCGGCCACTACCACTGGGCGAAGCAGGCCCTCAAACATCTTGAAATGCGCGAACCCTCCCTGCAATGGTCAGCCGATGACGCCACCCGCCATATCAACATCACGATAACGGAAGACCTCAAGCACCGTTTCCGGCTGCTGCCACGGGAGATCTACCCCGAGCAGGGCCGCTTCGAGTTGACCGATGATCTGGAGGTGATCAAACAGGAAATCGCCCGTTCGCGGGAAGACGAGAACGCCTGGCCGAAGATCCACTACCTGTGGCCCCAGCATCCGCTGGTGACCTGGCTCTCGGATCGCATGCAGACCAGGTTCGGCCGGCATACGGCACCTGTCATCGAGTATCGGCACGGCATGGCGGAAGGCGAGGTCGTCTTTGTCGTCTCCGGAGTCATTCCGAACCGCAAGAGCCATCCATTGATCAATGAGTGGATGGCCGTCTGCTTCCGGCATGGAGCGTTTCATGCCATGGGTGGTTTTGCCGAACTGCTGGGGCGTACCGCCCTTGGCCAGTCGCCCAACCCCAACAGTGGTCGTCCAATGCCCCTGGAAGCGCTGCAGCAGCAACTGCCACTTGCGGTAGAAGAGGCCAGGGAATGGATGAATGAACGCCGTGATCGTTTCGAGGCGCAGATCAATCAAAAGCTCGACGAACAGCTCGACGAGCTGGAGCGGCTGCGCAAGCGCCAGCTGCAGCAACTGGCACTCAAGCTGGAAAGCTCCGGCATGCTGCAGGCTCAGAAAGAACATCTGCGTATTACCCGCGAGCAGGACATCGAGAAACTGTTTGACCGGTATATAGAGTGGGTGGAAGAAACCATGACCACCGAGCCTCAGCCCTGGTTGCAGGTCATTGCCGTACTCGCCCATCCGGAAACCTGACCATGACTGACACCGCGGCCACCTACATCGGCATCGACAACGAAAACGAGTTCTACAGCCATCACTATCTCAGTGAGGTGTTCAAGGGCGACATCAAGGCCACATTGCAGGCGTGGGCCGAACGGGAACAGCAGGCAAGGGACGAAGGCCGTGACCAGCGCGCACCCTATCATCGACTGCGAAACCTGGCCCGCGACTATTTCTCGACCAGCGACCGTATGCGGCGTGAGCGTTCTGTCCGGGCGCGCATCGACTATCAGCGCGAAATCTTCGAACGGATCATTAACATTCTCGGTTATTCGTGGCGGCCCCATAACCTGTCACTGGAAGAGGGCGGCGAGATACCCGTGCTCTCCACCCTGCCGGAAGCGGTGCCACAGGTCGTGATACTGGGTGCCTTCGATCCACGGCATGAAGGGCTCGATCCGCTGGAGTTAAGGCCCGTGCCTGATCAGTTCCATGGCGAGGTGCCGCCTGATCCGCAGATCCTCGAGCAGAACTGGAACGAGATCATCACCCGGCGCATCTTTGCCCAGCCACATCCGCCGCGCTGGGTGCTGCTGCTCGACTACCATCGACTCCTGCTCATCGACCGGCACAAGTGGAACCAGAACCGCCTGCTGCGATTCGACTGGGATGAGATCCTTGGCCGCCGCGACGACGCCACCCTCAAGGCGACGACCGTGCTGCTGCATCGTGACAGCCTGTTGCCAGAAGAGGGTGTATCGCTACTCGACAGCCTAGACGAGAACGCCCACAAGCACGCCTTCGCCGTCAGCGAAGACCTCAAATACGCGCTACGCCAGTCCATCGAACTGCTCGGCAACGAAGCGGCGCAGTACCTGATCGAACACACCCGGACGGGCTATACGGGCAAGAACGCCCTCGATGCCGGGCAGCTCAGCCTGGAATGCCTGCGTTACATGTATCGCCTGCTGTTCCTGTTCTACATCGAGGCGCGCCCCGACCTGGGTTATGTGCCACTCGAGTCCGATGCCTACCGCCTGGGCTACAGCCTGGAGAGCCTGCGGGATCTGGAGATGGTGCGCCTGGAGAGCGACGAGGCCCGCAACGGCAGTTTCATTCATCAGTCCATCGACAAGCTGTTCAGGCTGATCCACGAGGGTTATAGCGGTATCGACGAGCATCGCACCGGCACCGACCTGGCCGGCCACAGGATACACAACAGTTTCCATATCGAGCCGCTGGACAGCCACCTGTTCAATCCGACGTTCACGCCGATGCTGAACCGGGTGGTGTTCCGCAACGAGACCCTGCAGCAGGTAATCCGCAAGATGTCACTGACCCGTCCCGGCAAAGGCCGCCAGCGCCGGGGCCGGGTCTCCTATGCCCAGCTCGGTATCAACCAGCTCGGTGCGGTGTATGAGGCGCTACTCTCCTACCGGGGGTTTTTCGCCCGGACCGATCTCTACGAGGTGAAAAAGGCCGGCACTGAACCCAACGAGCTGGATGCCGGCCACTTCGTCAGCGCCGAGGCGCTGGAGGCCTACACGGAAGAAGAACGCGTCTATGACAAGGACGAACACGGCCACAGGCAGCTGCGCCGCTACCCCAGGGGCCGCTTCATCTACCGCCTGGCCGGTCGTGACCGGCAGAAATCCGCCTCCTACTACACCCCGGAGGTACTCACCAAATCCCTGGTCAAATATGCCCTGAAGGAATTGCTGCAAGACAAGACGGCCGATGACATCCTGCAACTGACCCTCTGCGAGCCGGCCATGGGTTCCGCCGCCTTCCTCAATGAAGCAGTCAACCAGCTCGCCGAGGCCTACCTGGAGCGCAAGCAGGCCGAGCGGGACGAGCGTATCCCCCATGAACGATACGGCGCCATCCTGCAACAGGTGAAGATGTACATCGCCGACCGCAACACCTTCGGCGTGGACCTGAACCCCGTGGCCGTGGAACTGGCCGAGGTCTCCCTGTGGCTCAACGCCATCCATGCGGGCAGACAGGTGCCCTGGTTCGGTTACCAGCTGTTCAACGGCAACAGCCTGATTGGCGCCCGCCGCCAGGTCTATGAAAGCCATCTGCTCGGCAAGCGCAACAAAGGCGAGGCCTGGTATGACCAGGCGCCGCAACACATCGAGACCCGCGCACCGACCCAGATCTACCACTTCCTGCTCCCCGATCCCGGCATGGCCAGTTACAGGGACAAAACGGCCAAGGCCCTGGAGCCGGAGCGCTTCAAACGTATCGATACCTGGCGCAAGCACTTCTGCAAACCGTTCGACGCCGAAGAGATCAGGGTATTGCTGCGCCTGTCGGAAAAGATCGACGCCCTGTGGCGGGAACACACCCGGCAACTCGACGCCGATCGCGCGCGCACCGAAGATGCCCTGCAAGTCTGGCCCGATACCGCCATCTCTCAGGGCGAGGGCGGGCTGCAAGGCTTTACCACCACGTCGGAAAAAGACCGCATCCGCGCCAACGGCATCTTCAACCTGAACGCCAGGACCACCAGCGCCTATCGCCGCCTGAAAATGGTCATGGACTACTGGTGCGCGCTCTGGTTCTGGCCCATCGAACAGAGCGAGCTGCTGCCGGACCG
>Ga0114931_10000664_pt1 | contig 42774 bp, 38 predicted proteins | sample 2SBtaG_FD_89579 | JGI IMG/M metagenome (GOLD analysis project Ga0114931, IMG submission 89579) | Deep subsurface microbial communities from Kolumbo volcano to uncover new lineages of life (NeLLi) - 2SBTROV14_V59a metaG | ecosystem: Environmental > Aquatic > Marine > Volcanic | place: Kolumbo... | reverse complement strand
GTGGCAGGCAAGGTCACCGAGACCGGGAAGGGCAGGAAGGTGGTGAGCTCATCGATGAAGGCGATGTCCGTGGCGCTCGAGGTCAGGCTGGTATTGGTGATGGTGAATTCCATCCGCGTGCTGGCGCCCGGGGTCACCGGCGTGTCGAGGAAGGTCTTGGTCAGGAGTGGCGCGGCGAAAACGAAGAGATCGTCCGAGGCTGGCAGCCCGACTTGGGGCACGCCGAAGTCGAAGGCGACGCCGCTGGTGGTGTTGGGGTAAATCCCGGGTGTGGCCGCGGCCGGCACGGCCAGGGAGATGCTGAAGGTGCATGAGCCCTCGGGAAGCAAGGTGCCGCCGCTGAGCGTGAGCGTGCCCGCCGAAAAGGCCAGCGACGAGCTGGCGCCGCAGGGCGCCGCGGGCAACGGACTGCTCGGTGCCAACCCGGTGAGGGTGGCGTCCAGGTCATCGGAAAAGCCGATGCTGGACGCTGTGTCCGTACGGTTGAAGTTGAGGATGCTGAAGTCGAGCGTCACCGTGCCACCCGGTGGCACAGGATCGTCGGTGAACGACTTGATCAGCGCCACCTCACTGGCGGAGACGTCGAGGCTGGCGCTTGCCTTGCCGCTCGACAAGCTGACAAATCCGGCACTGGAAGTCAGCTCACCCGAGACGTTGTCGAGCATTCCGAGGGCACTGCCGATCACATCGACCGCGACCGTGCATGTCGCGCCTGCACCGACCGCACCGACGTCGAGCCCGCCACCCGAACCCAGGCTGATGGTGCCGGTCCCGGGCACGGCGGTGAGCACACCGGCCAAAAATGGCCCGTCGGCGCAGGTGTTGCTGGCGTTGGCCGGATCGGCGACCACCATGCCGGTCGGCATGGAATCCGTGAAGGCCAGGAAGGACGCTTGCGCTGCATTGGATGTGTTGTCGATCGTGAAGGTCAGCGTGCTGCGGCTGCCGAGAACCACCGCACCGGGCGAGAAGCTCTTCGCGAAACCCGGTCGATCGGTGGCGACGGTCAAGTCGGCGGTGGCCGGACCGCTGCTACCAGCGCTCGAGGCCAGAGCGGAGGAGACGTTCATATGGATGCCGGGCGTTGCACTGGTGACATCGACCGTCACCGTGCAGGACGCGGATGGGGCCAACGAAGCCCCTGCGAGCGCGATCGTCGAGCCACCGTCGGGCGCGGACAGCGCGCCGTCGATGCAGGTGGTCGAGGCGACGGCCGGCGTTTGGATCGTCACGCCAGCGGGCAACGCATCGGTGAAGGCGAGCCCCGTCACGGGAAAGGCCGAGGCGCCGTTGTCGATGGTGAAGACCAGCGTGCTGGTGCTACCCGGCCCGATGGTCGCGGGCTGGAACGCTTTGCTGAAGGCGGGAATCGGCACGCCGGGCGTCACGCCCCAGGCTTGTGCCGACACGGTGAGCAAGACCGCGATCGCAACGATTCCGGCCCGAGCGAAACTTCCAAACTTGAATTTCATGGCCCTTCCTCAAAATAGCGACATCGTGGCAGCGCCCAAAACCCTCGGCGATTGTCCGCGCACGTGCTGTGTCGTGTGGATCCCCGCGCAGGGTACCAGAGAAAGCATCGCGAAGCGGCCTTCGCCACATGAAGAGCCTCCGCCGAAGCTCGCCGGCGCGCGCCCAGTGAGCGTCGAAGGAGCCAACAATCCAGCGTCAGGAGACGCCTACGACTCGACGCCCATCTCGCGCCGCTTCTTCTCCAATTCCTGCATGACCCCGACCTCGTTGAGGCTCTGGGCCGCGGTGGAGAAGGGGCAGGAACCCGCGCGGGCGGTGGCGGCCGCGGCTTGCAGCGTACTGGCGGTTTCGGCGGTCGCGGATGCATCGGCGGCAGCCGTGGCATCGATCATCTGGGCCATCAGGTCGAGACCGACTTGCACCCCTTGCTCGACCATCTCGAGGCTGACCTCGCTGGTGGCTTGCGCCAGCGCGATCTGTTCGACCCGCTCTTGCGTGCGGTCGCGCATCATGCCGCTCGGCACGCGCAAGATGCGCGTGGCCGCGTCTGCGGTCCAGGAGAGGCGCGAGAAAAGCGGCGTTCCGGCGCCGTCTCGACCGATCAGCGTCCGGCCATCTGCTGCCAGTGACCCACCAGCCGCTTCAGCAGCATCGGGCGCCGCAGCCTGGCCGCTGCGTGCTGCCACCTCGTCTGCTTCCGCGGCGGCCGCCTCGGGGCTGACCTCGTAGAGCACCCCACCTTCCTCCTCGACGAAACGGCGTGCGAACTCCACCGTGATCACCTGCATGCGCTTGGTGCGGGCCGATTTCTCGATGCGGGCCTTGGCACGGCGACGCTGGTAGGCGTCTTTGAGCAGACGCAGCGCCTTGCGCGACTCTTGGGTCCAGCGCAGCTTCTTGCCGTCGTAGGTCGCCTCCCAGACGGCACCACCCTCGTCGGCCTCCATGTTGGCGATCATGTCAGCGGTGAGGACCTCGAATTCTGACGCGCCACAGGTCGAGCAACGCGCCGGCTCGGCACCACGGGCAACGGTCGCACAGGCCGTGCAGGCCCAGACCGCTTCCTCGCGCGCCTTCTCGAACGCGATCGCTTCGGCCAGACGGGCGGTATTGGCCTGCGAACGCTTGGGCATGAAGCGCTCCATGGCCTCATCGATCAGATCGCTCGACACCACACTATGCCCCTTTTCGAGCGCCAAGCGCAGGATGCCTGTGCGGGCGATGCCGCGCACCTGATCCGGCACGCGGGTCATCCGCTCCTCGGCTTCGGGCGTCCAGTGGATCGACTCTTCGGCCTTGAGATCGATTTCGGGCACCGCCTCTCGGGTGGTCAGCAAGACGTCGCACTCTGCTAGACGCAAGAGATTCTCGCTGTTCGATCCCAGCCCGCCATCCTCGGCTTCGGCATGCACACCGACCCGGCCGATGACCAGCAACCACGGCTTGGCCTTCCGGCAGTGGTCGAGCACCTTCTGGAAGGCCTTGCCATCGAGCAGCGTCTTCGACACCGCGAGGCCTTGCTCGCGCGCCATTTTTTCGGCGACGTTCAGGTGCGATTGGTAGATGTCGGCCAGCCCGGTGTCGATGATCTCTTCATGAAGCTGATTCTGCTCCTCGAAGCGAAACACCTTGGCGGCCTTCTCGGTGAGCACGTCGACGATGCCCTTGAAGACCGCATAGTGCAGGTACGGATCGTAGACACCAACCAACTCGATTTTCTTGTCGAAGCGGCGCGCGAGATCGATGGCGGTGTTGAGCGCACCGAACGACTGCGGACTGCCGTCGATGCCGACCACGATGGTGTCGCGTTCCGCCTCGTCTTTGGCTGGCAGATGCTTGACCACCCACACATCGCGGTCGTTGAGCTGCTTGGCCAGCCGCTGGCAGACCGAGCCGATCTGCGCATCGCGTGTGCGGCCGATGCCAAGGGCGCCGAGGACCACCAGGTCGTAGCCATTCGACGACACATCGCGCAAGATCTCCGTGGAGTGCTTGCCGTCCATCATGCGCTTCTCGAAGGATAGATCCGCTGCCTGGCACAGCTTCTCCATATCCGTCAGGTAGCAGTCGGAGATGAGCTCCAGCCCCATGGTGATCAAGCTATCGTGGATCTTTCGCTGGCGACCGAGTTCGGCCTCCTCGAGGTACTCCTCGGGCAGCGTGAACTCCATCTGCTTGAAACGGTAGTCGTGCATGCGGGCCGCGTAGACGTGGCATCCGGTGAGCTTGGCACCGCAGGAGCGACCGAGCGCGATGGCGGTTGCGACCGCACGGTTGGAGTGGTCGGAGTTGTCGACAGGAACGTAGATCTCGCGATACATGGTCTTCTCCAGCACTAGGCTGTTTGCGCCGCCGGTGCGCCGGCTTCGCGCGCCTCGCTGCTGCGACGGCGCCAGCGAACCAGGCCGACGATCAGGAGCTCGAGAACGAGGATGCCGAAAAACGCCTTGGCCATGGGGGCGACCGGCGATGGCCGCTCGAGCGGCTCGAGGTAGAGGTCCCACCAAGCAGAGAGCGCGCGTTTGTTGCCGCGCTCGCGGTTGAAGCCGTCCCAGACCGAGAAGGCGATGGGTACAAACGTCTCCGGCTCGAATGACAGGTTACCGCGGCTCGCTCGCGCGTGCTTCATCAGCACCACCCAGGCACCTTCATCGTAGTGCGCGCGAACCTCGGGAGGCTCGGCCTCGCTGCGTGCGAGCTCGCTGCTGCCGTGTCCGGTCCACAGCTCGCCCTGTGCCGCGTCACCCTGGGCCGCGTCACCCTGGGCCGCGTCACCCTGGGCCGCGGCCAGATCGGCAAACCACAGCGTGACAGCATTCTGTGCATCACCGAAAAGGAAATAGGGCTTGCGCACACCTTGCGGAAGCTGCTCGGGAAACTGCAAGGCAACGGCGTCCGAGAAGCTTTCGCCCGCGTCCGCAGCGCTGTCCGCGGCACCGGCATCGTCGCCCCAGAAGCCTTCATCTGTGCCATCGCCCTCTTCGGCGGCGTCCTCACCCCAAGGGTCCGCGCCGGCGTCAGCAGCCGCGTCACCCCAAGGATCGTCCTCGTCCGCGGCGCCGCCCGCCGCAGCCTCCGCCTCGATGAGCTGCTCGGCCCATAGCGGCACAGCCATGTCCGGCGCGTTCTGGCCCGTGGTGTCGGCGCGAATGTCGTGCCAGACCAGACGGAAGGCGATCTCGTCTTGGTTGTAGATCGCCTGCACTTCGATCGCATTGGCTGCCGGGTAAAAGTTCCGTCCGGGCTCGATCACCTGGCCGAGCAACGGAAAAAGCGCGGCGGGAGCCTGCGCAAAGAGCTCGTCGCCACGTTTCAGGTCGATCGCATCGCGTGTGGCTTTGGCCGTGACCACATTGGCATAGGGCGCCTTGACGGGATCAGCCTCCTGCGGGCCGCCGGAGAGCGACAGCATGTAGTCAGTGATCGCCCAGATGTCTTCAGGGGGCAGGGCTCCAAGGAAGCCCGGCATGGGCGTGCCCGCGAAACCGGTCGACATGGTGCGGAAAATGTCCTCGCGGGTGCCGCCACCGCGGAAGGTCCAAGGCTTGGTCAAGTCAGCCACCCGGATCGGGTTGTTCCAATCGTCCACCAAGGCCGGCGCCGAGGGTCCGTCGCCGCGCCCGAGCGCGCCGTGGCAGGCAGCGCAGCCGGTCGCTTGGTAAACCTCGCGACCCTTGGTTGCCGCCAGCTCCGGGTCATAGGGCGGGGGCGGTGCGATGGTGATCGGCTCGGGTGCCGGCTGGCCAGCGAAGTCCGGCGAGAAGGCCTTGAGATAGGCCACCAGATCCTCGAGCTGCGCCTGCGGGATCACGCTCTCGCGGAAGGCCGGCATGGCGGTGTAGGCAAGACCGCGACGGATCGCGCGCTCGATGTCTTGGTCCGTGGGCAAGTTGCCGGTCGGCGTGGTGCGCACCTTGTACTTGCCGGCGGTGAAGTCGCGGGGTTGGGGCCGCAGGTAGGGCGTTGCGATGCCGTGGCCGTCGCCGCGCTCGCCGTGACATTGGGCGCAGTATTTGTCGTAGGTTGCCTTGCCTGCTGAGGCGTCCTGGGCCTCGGCGCCCGCGGCGAGCAGCACGAGCAGCACTGTCGCGATCGTCGCGAGCTGTGCCCAACGTTGCGGGCGACGGGTCTCGGGAGGAGACATCAGTGGAGCTCCTCCACCGGACGCGGGCGTTGTGCGGTGAAGTCGTAGAGGAAGAGAATGGTGTTCCATATCTCTTCCTCGCTCAAGAAGTGCTCCCAGGCAGGCATGGCCGAGGCCCAGGGGCCCCCCTCCTCCGGCAAGCCCGGCCCGCCCTTGGCGATGCGCCAGAAAAGGAAGGCCTCGCGCAGCATGGCGATGGTGCCAGGATCTTGGAAATTCGTCGGGATGGGGTTGAGCGCATGGGCGAACATGCCCTCGCCAGCCATCAGGTCACCGTGGCAGTACAAGCAGTTCGCGTAGTAGATCTCGCGCCCGGCCGCGACGCGGGAACGAAAGAGCTCCGGATCGCTCGCTTCCAGCGCTCGGTAGGGATTGTCCGCGGTCCCCAGCTCGATCGCCTGATCATGCACGGCGATGGCATCTGGCGGCGCCGGATGCACGGTGCGCGGAAAGGCAGGAGGCAACGGGTCACGGGTCATCCCCGCGTAGATGCCCCAGGCGAACAAGGCCGGCACCAACACCATGGTAGCGAGCAAGGCGCGTTGGAAACGCTTTTCGGTCAGAAAATGCACCAGCGGACCACAAAACTGGTCGATGCGCTCGCGGTCGGTGGCCACGAAGACGGTCAACGCGCCGGTGACGATCCCCATGTAGAGCTTGACCACCGACACCGGCACTGGCACCACGAAGCCGTAACGGATGATCGCCAACAGGCCCAGCCACCAGGCGGCCGCCCAGACGAGCATGCCCGTCTTGCGCCAGCGCAGCACCAGCAGCACGGCCGCGACCGACAGAATCACCCAGAGCTTCATCCTGCATCTCCCGCGCTGGCAGCCGTGGTTTGGGGGGCATCAGCGGCCGTCGTCTCAGCGACTGGCACATCACCGGCTGATACATCAGCGGTCGCGCCGCTCCCCTCGAGGCTGCCGCCGGTATAGACGAACTTGGTGTCGACGGTCACCGTCGCCTTGCCACCGAGGGTTTGAAGGAAGGCGATCACCGCCAGGATCTCCGAGTCGGTCAGACCGACCGGCGGCTTGTTGATCACCGGCATGCCAGGATTGAAGCCGTCCACCACGTACTGATCCGGCTCGTAGAGGGTTTCGGCAAAGTAGTCGAGCTGCGAGTAGCCGGGGATGCGCTTCGCCGCGCGCTCGGCCACGCCGGCGAGGTCGGGGAAGCGGAGCGCCCCGGACTTGCCGATGGTATGGCAGTTCGTGCACAGGCCTTTGCCCTCGAAGATGCTTTTGCCGATTTCGACCAGCTCCGCCGTGGACACGGTGTCAGACACTTCGATGACTTCGGGCGGTTGGACTTCCTTTTGGGGCACGGCCTGGCCGACCAGGGTATAAAACCCAGTCATACCGACCGCGAGCACCGCGAGCTGAAGCGGGACCGGGATCTTCATGATCGATTCTCGTGGGCACTGGGGGCCGGCTGGCCGCTGGCGGGAACTCCCGGAGCGCCACTCGCCTCCGTCCGCGCCACCGCGGGCGCGGTGGTAGCGGGGCCAAAGCCCACCGTGGCCCGGCCGCGCGCTGCGACCGGTTCGGGCTCCTCGGAGCCGACCTTCTTTCCAGACAGGCCGGCCAACCAAAAGACGAAGCCGATGAGCACGAAAAAGAGCAGCACGGTCACCGAGACCACGCGGGTAGCGAATCCAAGTGTTGGCGTGAAGGCATCGGGCGAGTTGTCGCGGATGACGCCGAAGACATGCCAATGCAGGCGCAAGCCGGAGCGCAGGTAGCCCATCAACCCCATCAACCAGGTGAAGGTGACCGCCAGCAGGATGAGGAGGTACTGCGAAAGCGGCCGGATCCGGCCCCATTGGGTCTCCGTGGCCTGCGCTCCGCGGGTCAGGTATACATCAAGGAATGTTACGAAGAACATGGCAAACAGTACAGACGACACCTGCGGTACGGAGAACCCGATGCGGGTCACGGCGTCGACGAAGTAGCCGCGGATACCGTAACCGATGACGACAGCCGCGGCGCCAGCCACCAGCAGTGCCTGCATCAGCTTGACCACCCCGGCGCCGCGCGCGGTGGTGCGGATCACGTTGCTACGCCGGTAGAGCAGGAAGCTGACGAAGGTCGCGAGGATGATGATGTTGACCGCCGTATTCTTCGCCGACATGACACCGAGGAAGCCGAGGATCGGATGCGAGGAGCCCCCCATGGCCTGCACCTCCGTGGTGCTGGCGATGATCGAGCGCGGGGTCGCCCAGATGGCGAAGCAGGTGGTGATCACTACCAAAAGCGGCCAGATGTAGCCCTTGAAGCGGGCAGCGCCTTCGATCCGGCCCATGGCGAGCCATAGGTAGCCGTTGGCGAACAAGAAGAGGTTGCCGATCAGTACCGCCTGGATGATGAACAGCCACGAGAAGGCGCCGCCCATCATGGTCAGACCCATGGTCTGGGAAAAGGCGTAGATCTCCTTGGCCAACCAGTAGCCGGCGAAGGGCAGGGGCAGCAAGCCGCACATGGCGACAAAGTTGCCGATGTACCCCATCCAGTCGTAGTGGGCACGTTCTGCCTGGGTCTTGGCGCTGAGGAATTTGTAGGCAGCGTAGGCCGCGGCGATCGAGCCGCCAAATGCCAGGTTGGCGATCATGCGGTGGATGTTGATGGGCATCCACGTGAAATTGTGGACGGCGTCCCAGGTCGAGAGCACCGCGCCGTTTTCGGACACACCGGCTGGCGTCATCATGAAGGTCAACCAAGCATTGGCGATGACCATGATGCCGGTGCCCACGACGTTCAGCATGATGCCCAAGAAAAGATGGATTTTCGGTCCGAACTTCCCCCAGCCGTAGTAGTAGGTGTAGAGGAAGCCAGCTTCAGCGAAGAAGAGAAGCACGTAGGGCAGAAAGGTCGGTGAGAAGACCGACATCAGGTAGTTGGTGAACTTCGGGTAAAGGGCGATGAGCATGAAGGTCAGCCCGGCCCCGAAGGTGGCGGTAAGCGAGAACGAGACGGACAAGAGTTTGGTGAACTCGTAGGCCAGCGCGTCGTAGCGCTTGTCGCCGGTCTTGAGGCCGATGGCCTCGATCACCACCGCGAAGATGGGCACGGCGAGCACGAAGGCAGCGAACAGAAGATGAAGCTGCGCCACCACCCAGATCGCCACCCGGCTGCCGACCTTGGGAAAGGCGCGGTACTCGGCTTCGACGTAGGGCTTGGTGCGGTCGGCCTCCTCTTTCGCCGCGGCCTGATCTTCGAGCGCCTGCTGGCGCGGCGTCCAGGCCTGCTGCTCGCCGCGTTCCGGCGAGCGGAAGGCGAGCGCATCGTCGAAGGTGACCGCCAGACGCCAGGCGCCGACCAGCACCGCCAGGAAGGCCAGCACGCCGAGGCCGATCAGGAAGATTCCGGGTCGCTTGCGGCTCACGTCGATTCCTCGCCTCGCCGGGTCAAGGCTCGCCTCGCTGCATGCTGCGCACGTGGGCGATGATCGCCCAGCGGTCATGCGCTGGGACCGGATACCGGTAGCCTTGCATGAGGCCCTTCCCGTTGGTGATCACTTCGAAGATTTCGCCATCTGAGAGATCGCGGATTCGCTCGTCCCCAACCAGATTTCCGGATTGGATCTGGGCTCGCTCGAAGAGCATTCCCCGACCGTCTCCTCGCTCCCCGTGGCACGGCAGGCAGTAGATCCCGTAGCGCTCGGCACCGCGGGCGAGCAAGGCAGCGTTGACGGCGACCGGGCTTTCGGTCACGAACGCACCCTCTTCGTCGCGCCCCTCGAGCAATGCTCGGTCGTGTTCCAGCTCCCCCCGCGCGACCGTGTTCGGAACGGGAGGCCGCATGGTTTTCCCATCGTAGAAAAAGTTGCTCTCCGCCTGTGCCTTATACTTGGGCTGGAGGTCCATGTTCGGATTGGGATGGATCGGAGCGTGCGACGAAGTGCTGCCGCGCAAGCAGCCGGTGAGTGCCAGCAGGACACCGAGCAGCAGCAGCGCTCGAAGAAGCGGGGTCTCGGGGCGCCGCGGGCATGAGGCGCGGGTGTCACGCGCAGGCATCACGCCCCCTCTCCCTGGGTCCAGGCGGGATTCGGATTGCGCACCCGGCCCAGGTAGGAGGTTCGCGGCCTGTTGTTCAGTTCGCCGATCAAAACGTAGTTGCGGACATTGTGTTTTCGGGCAACGACCTCACTCTCCGGCTGGTTGAGATCACCGAAGACGATGGCCTCGGTGGGGCATGTCTGCTGGCAGGCGGTCTTGATCTCGTTGACTGCCACCGACCGTTCGGCGCGTTTGGCCTCGATCTTGGTCTCGTTGATGCGCTGGACGCAGTACGAGCACTTCTCCATCACGCCGCGCGAGCGCACGGTGACATCGGGGTTCATCGCCAGCTTGAGCAGCTCGGGGGTGTCCTTGGTGTAGTTGAAGAAGTTGAACCGCCGGACCTTGTAGGGACAGTTGTTCGAGCAGTAGCGGGTGCCGATGCAGCGGTTGTAGACCATGGCGTTGAGGCCTTCGCTGTCATGCACCGTCGCCGCCACCGGACACACCTGCTCACAGGGCGCATTCTCACAGTGCATGCAGGGGATCGGCTGCATGGCCACGCTCGGATCGTCCAGCTCCCCGACGAAGTAGCGGTCGACCCGCAGCCAGTGCATCTCGCGGCCCTTGTCGACCTGCTCGCGGCCGACCACCGGGATGTTGTTCTCGGCCTGGCAGGCGACCACACAGGCGTTGCACCCGATGCACGCACCCAAGTCGATGGCCATCGCCCATTGATGACCGTCGCCGTAGTCGACCGACGGGAATGGCTGCTCGTAGACCGGGGCATGCTCGTCGGCGGCAAAGCGCGGGTCTTCGTGAAATCCCTCGACATCGGTCTCGCGGTACAGCGGCCGGCCCTCGAGTGACCAATGCTCCTGGGTTTGCACCAGGTGGTAGCGGGCACCGGTGGCCTCGAGTTCGGCCGAGGCCTGCCACAAGCCACCGCGCGTGCGCAGCGGATACGCGTCCACGCCAACCCCGCTGCCCACCCGCCCACTGTGGCTGCGGCCGTACCCGAGCTCGAGCGCGATCGAATCGTCGGCCTGTCCGGGCAGCACCCAGACCGGGGTTTCGATCGCCTCGTCGCCGACCGCAATGCGTGCGATGTCGCCGGATTCGAGCGCGAGGCGCGCGGCGGTCGCCGGACTGATCAGCGCCTCGTTGTCCCACACGATCTTGGTGATCGGGTCGGGAAGCTCTTGCAGCCACGCGTTGTTGGCATAGCGGCCGTCCCACAAAGAGCGCGAGGCATCAAAGGTCAGCTCGAGTCCGGGCGCGGGGGCACCGAGTTCCGCGAGCGCCGCGGTGACGGCGGCGACATCCAGTGCGGGCGGGCTCGGGACGCCCGGCCCTGGGCCCGGCGCGCCACCTCGGACGTGGGCGTCATCAGCCGCCGCGCCGGCCGCCAGGCTGGTGAACGCCGCGGCCAAGGACGGCTTCTCGTCGGCGGCGGGCTCCGGACCCGGTACATACACCCCATCGTGCAGAACACGACGCCACACGGCCTCGAAGTCATCTTCTTCGACCAGGTCGTACCACGTGTCGCGCACCGCCTCATAGCCGGCACGCTCGCCCACGAAGCCGAGGATGACCAGCAGCTCGATGGCACTCCGGCCGTCAAACAGCGGCGCGATCAACGGCTGCACCACCGACAGGGTCCCATCCGGCGCCCGCTCATCGCCCCACTCCTCAAAGCTCGAGGTCTGGGAGACGTGATGGGTGGCGTGCTCAGTGGTCTCGTTGCGCTCGGTGGCGAGATGGACGATGGTCTCGACCGCGCGGAGTGCGCCGGCGAAATCGAGATCGGCGGGCGCATCGTAGGCCGGATTGCCGCCGAGGATGAAGAGGGTATTGATCTCGCCGCTGTGCATGGCGGCAGCCAGGTCCGCCAGGCGTTCGGGGTCGCTGACCCCTCGCCCCTCGGCGCTCGCCAGCGTGACCGTGGTACCGAAGGCGCCCAGCGCCCGGTTGACGGCGAAAGCCAGGGCGTGGACCGCGGGCGGCTGCGCCCGGCCGGCCGCCACCAACGCGGTGGAACCGGCCCGCAGCAGGTCGCGGGCGATCAGCCGAGTTCGCTCGCGGACCTCCGCGGACAGCGGTGCGGGCGGCACCTCGAGCGGCAGGTCCATTCCGGCGGCGACCAGCTCGGCTGCCACCGCGGCGAGCACTGCGCCGACCTCGGCACGCTTGACCCGCAGTCGATGATCGGCGTTGGCGCCGGTCACGCTCAGCGTCGACTCGACCGCGTAGAGCCGCAGCGGATCCCCATCGCCGACCGCGCGGGCTCGGGCGAAGCCGCGGGCGTTTCGCAAGTGATCGGTTTCGGTGTGCAGCAGATCCGCATCCAGGCTGAGCACCACCTGCGCTCGATCGAGATGGTAGTTGGGCAAGTAGGCATCGCCGGTGGCGAGCGTCAGCCCTCGCAGGATATGGTGGTCTCTGAGCGGCTCCCAAGTCACCACCCGCGCCTTCGGCAAAACGAAGCCGAGCAGGCCGAGCAGGCGGGCGACGGTCGGCGAGGCAGAACCGGTGGCGAGCACGGCCCAGCCCTCGCCCTGCTCCTCGATCGCCTCCTTGCGCAGGGTGATCAGCTCCTTGGCCATCGCGGGCCAGGAGAGGGGCTCGAAGGGCTTGCCTTTCGCGCGTTTGAGGTGGCGCCGTGAGCGGTCCGGATCATAGAGATCGAGCAGCGCGGCCTGCATCCAGGCACTGGCCGCACCGAGCGACGCGGGATGCAAGGCGTTGCCTTCGACTTTGCCCGGGCGTCCCTCGTGACTCTCGACGAGCGCGCCGTAGGCGGCGCCACCGACCTCCAAGGTGGTGGCGTAGTGACGGGGAATTCCCGGGATGATCCCTTCCGGTGCATCCACGTAGGGCACGATGTGCTCGACCGGACGCCGACAACCGGTGAGGCCAGCGAGGGCGAAGGAGGCACCCATCAGGGTCATCATGCCGCGCCGCGTGATGGTGCCGGGTGGCAGATCGGCACCCTCGGGGAACTCGGGGCTGGCGGCCAGTTGCTCGCGCACGGCCGGCGAGTCGAGCAGCCGATCGATACTGCGCCAGTAGTGCTTGCGCACCTCGGCCCCGCCTCCCGCTTTGCTGGTCATGCTGCTTCGCTCCTCGCTCGTCGTGCTCTAGCGGTGGCAGGCGGTGCACGCCTCGGGCGGTTCGAGCCGACGCTCGCGGCGCCACGTGGCAGCTCGCGCGGCATGGTCTTCGCTCGGCTGCCAGCGCATGTTGGTGATCTCGCTCCGGGGCCGCAGGTAGGGCTCGGGATTGCGATGGCAGTCAAGGCACCAGGTCATCGAAAGCGGCTTGGCCTGGGCCACGCGTTCCATCGACGCGATGTCGCCGTGGCAGCTCGCGCAGCCGACGCCGGCACGGATGTGCACGCTGTGATCGAAGTAGGCGTAGTCGGGAATGTTGTGGATGCGCACCCAGCGGATCGGATGGTCGTTCTCGACACTGTCGCGCAACACCGCCAGCAGCGGGCTGTCGCGCTTGACCAGCGAATGGCAATTCATGCACACCTTCGAAGGCGGCACAGTGGCGACCGCCGAGCGCTCGACTTGGGCGTGGCAGTAGCGGCAATCGATCGCCAGCTCGCCCGCATGCAGGGCGTGGCTGTAGGCGATCGGCTGCACCGGCTGGTAGCCGACATCCGTGAACTCGGGCGAAAAGTAGTACCAGATCGCCAGCGTCGCCAGTGGCCCGACAACGCCGAAGAGTGCGATCACGAGTGCCAACGGAACGCGGTTCGCCCACCGCGGGAAAATCTGCGACAAAAAACCGTCTCCAACCGTGCCTGAAGGCCCGGGAATACGCCAGGGATTCAGTGGCTGGGCCGAGGATAGCCAGCCCCAAAGGGGGTGTCAAGGCCGCCGGGCCGTGGCTTCGCGTCTGCTTTCGCACGGGGCGACCGGGTGCTCGCCGCCGTCTGGAAGGAATCCTTCCGCCTCCCGCACCAAGGTGTCGAGGAAATCCTCGATGAAAGGCGTGCCGTCCTGGGTCTCTCCGGCCACCCAGCGATTCATGAACACCAGGCGCAAGCAGGTCAAGGTGTCGGCATCGGCTTTGAGGCCAGCAAGCTGAGGCTGCGCAGCAATGGCGGGCATATCGGCCGGAATGCGCGTCTTGGATACAAGATAATCGTATGATTGTATGCTATCGACATCGCGGACTCCGAAACGAACGGCCAGACGCCTGTTGAGCCGATCGACCTCAGCGAGTGATCGCGCCCGGCGGGGAACGATCAACAAGCAGACGATGTTGGTCTCCGGCACCGCCAGGGGAACCAGCGTCACCGGTGCGCCGCTGTTGTCGAGACGCTCGCGACGGTCCTGGACCGCGCGATAGAAGGTATGCGCCAGACGGCAAAGGTCGAGCAGCAGACTGCCGTAGCCGTCCGCAGCCAAAGGCATCATACGGTGGTTGAACCACACCGCAGCAGCCGCGGCGCCGGGCTTCGAGCCTTCGAGGATGAAGCGCCCGAGGTCTTCGTGCTCGCCACCGGCGGTGTCGAGCGCGTAGGCCGCGCCTTCCGCAACCAGCCGGCGCAGGAAGCCATGGCGGACCACCACCGCGCCGGCTCCATAGGGCGCGTAGCCCATCTTGTGCGGGTCGACGGTGATCGAGTCTGTGTGTTCGAGCATGGCGCAGGCCCTTAGCAGGTGGCCCATCTCAGGGCTGGTGCTGCCTGCGCGATCTGCTTCGCATCGGGCTTCGCCCTGGAAAATGCTGGCGAAGTAGCCGCCGTAGGCTGCGTCCACGTGCACGGCGGTCTCGAGGCCGCGCGCGCGCATTTGCTCGCGGACCGCCAGGAGCTCGGGCAGCGGGTCCACCGCACCATGCTCGGTGGTGCCCAGCACGAAGACCGACTGCAGCACGGGCCGCCGCTCGGTCCGGCACCGTTCGAGCAGCGTGCGGAAGGCCTCGGGCTTCATGTGGAACCCGGCATCGACCGGCACGGTGAGCAGGTGGTTGCGACCGTAGCCGAGCAAGCCCGCGGAGCGGCTCCAGCAGTAGTGCGCCGTGGCCGGCACCAGCACCGCGGGGCTGGCATAGGTGACACCGAAACGCTCTTGGACCAGCGTCCGGTAGTCGGCATCGCCAAACGCCCCGATGTCCCAGCGACGAAGCAGCGCCTGGGCATCCAGCGCGCGTTCTGCCGCGCTGTGCATGAATGCCTGGTAGAGCGTCCGCACGCGGTCGAGCGGCAGATTAAGCAGCTCCCACAGCGAGCTTGGCAGCTCCTCGGGCTTCGGCACCTTCTCGGCATCGCACGCCAGGTGGATCGCCACCGGCAGGAACTTGCCCGCTCGATTCAGCCACAGCGACTCGTAGTTCGCGATCGTGCCCCCGGAGCACAAATGGCCGAAGGCGTCCTCAAGCGGGTAGCCGAAAAGCGTCGCGAGCTGGCGTCCGACCTCGAGCTCGAAGCGCGCGGTCACCGGCGAGGCTTCTTGGGAGACATTGTTGGGGTTGTAGAGCATGGTCGCCAGGTAGGCCACCAACCCCGGCACCGCTACCTCCGAAACCATGTGGGCCATATAGCGCGGCGAGAAGAAAGGAACATCGAGTTTAAGGTCCGAGACCAGCTCGAAAAGCTCCTGATGGAAACGCCCGCGGTAGACGTCCGCCTCCTCGGTGTGCAAGGCCTGGTAGGAGATCGCGGGCGGATCCTTCGGGTGGTAGTTGCGACGCCAGAAGATGTAGTCATCGACCGCCAGGTCGATGACCTCCTTCAAGAACGTCCGCAGCTCGCTCTTGGGCCCGAGGAAGAAATGGTCGTAGGCGTCGATCTTGGGCATGGCTTGGCGCGACGACACGCGTCGTCACGCAAGAGAGTGTAGGCCGAGTCCGCGTTCGCGACGCCACCCGTTCGGCCGGGACGTGGCTCAGCCGAGAAATCGTGTCAGGTAGTCAGAGAGGATGAGCAGGAAGAAAACCAGGACGCCCACGGCACCGCTGGCCAGCGACAGCTTGACCATCGGGCTCGATCCGCGCACATGCATAAAGAACGTGATGACCAGCCCTGCCTTCGAGAGCGCGATCAAGAGCGCGATGAGATCGCTCCAGGGATGGCCAAAATGGACGGTCGCGGCCAACACCGTGAGGGCGGTGAGCGCGAGCAGCGCGCCGAGCACCAGAGCGTAGGGCGTGAGCGAGGGATCGTGGCTGGCGTCGTGTTGGCGGTCTGAGTCCATGGCGAATGGTCCTTGTGCTGCGCGTCCCCGCGCACCTCAGCCGTGCACGCCGCTGCCGGCGAGACCGAGGAGGTAGAGGAAGGGGAAAAGGAAGATCCACACCAGATCCACGAAATGCCAGTAGAGACCGAAACCCTCGACGAAGTTGTGGTTCTCACGCGTCCACCGGCCGCCCCAGGCCAGAGGGATCATAACAAGCATGATACCCATCCCGACCACCATATGAAGTGCATGCATCCCGGTCATGACGAAGTACATGGCAAAGAACATCTGGACGGCGCGTCCGGCTGCCGGATCGCCGTGCCATTCGAAATGAGGACCAGGAACGAGATGATGCTGCCACTTCGCACCGTACTCGACCACCTTCACGCCCAAGAAGACGGCTCCGAAGAGCAGGGTCAAGATCAGTCCGCAAACGATCATCTTGCGTCGACCCGTTTGGGCACCGACCACCGCCACCACCATGGTGAAGCTCGAGAGGATCAAGACCCCGGTGTTGAGCGCGCCGAGCCGCCAGTCGAGGTGCTGGCTGCCGAAGGCGAAGGCTGCCGGATGCATATGCCTATACACGACATAGCACACAAAGAGCCCGGCGAAGAACATGATCTCCTGCGCAAGGAACACCCACATCCCGAGCAGTGAGGACTGCTTCTGCTGCTCGTAGCTCTCGAAGTGGTGCGCCAGATCCGTGCGGTGATGCGCGCTCGCTGCCTCAGACACGCTGCTGCTCCTTGCTCATCGAAAACTTCGCCATGGTCTACAACCCGTACTTGACCACGCGGTACGGCTCCTGCTCGGCGACCGGCGGCACCCGATGCTCATAGGCCTCGTGATCGACCGTCGGCATGACCTCGAAGTTGTGCACCGGTGGCGGCGAGGTGGTCTCCCACTCGAGGCCCACGGCGCCCCATGGGTTTCGTCCCGCATAGGCACCGTACTTGAGCGACCACAGGAAGTAGATCAAGGGCACGATGTAGCCGAGCGCCAGGACCGAGGCACCGGCGGTCGAGAGCACATGCAGGACCTGAAACTCCGGCGGATACGCGTGGTAGCGCCGAGGCATGCCGAGGTAGCCGAGGATGAACTGCGGGAAAAAGGTCAGGTTGAAGCCGACGAAGACCAACAGAGCCGAAAGGTGCGACCAGAATCCGCTGTACAGACGCCCCGTGATCTTGGGCCACCAAAAGTGCAGCGCCCAGAGGTAGGCCATCAAGGCACCGCCGACCATGATGTAGTGAAAGTGTGCGACCACGAAGTAGGTGTCGTGGACATGGATGTCGATGCCCAGGGTGCCGAGCATCAGACCGGTCAGGCCGCCGATGACAAACAGCCCGATAAAGCCGAGTGCGTAAAACATCGGTGTCGAGTACTCGATCGAACCACGGTACAGGGTCGCCATCCAGTTGAATACCTTGACCGCCGACGGCACGGCGACCAGCATGGTCAGCGCTGAGAAAACCATCGCCGCGTAAGGGGACTCGCCGGAGACGAACATGTGGTGGCCCCAGACCAAGAAGCCGAAGACGGCGATCGCGATCGAGGAGAAGGCCACGAACTTGTAGCCAAAGATGGGCTTGCGCGTGAAGGCTGCGATAATCTCGCTGATCACGCCCAACGAGGGCAGGATCATGATGTACACCGCTGGGTGTGAATAGAACCAAAAGAGGTGCTGGAAGAGAATTGGGTCGCCGCCCACGGCCGGATTGAAAAAGCCGATGCCGAATGTGCGCTCGAGAAAGAGCAAGACCAGGGTGATGGCCAGAACCGGCGTCGCCAGCACCTGGATCAGGCTGGTGGCGTACGAAGCCCATACAAACAGCGGTAGGCGGAACCAGGTCAGGCCGGGCGCCCGCATTCGGTGAATGGTGACGATGAAGTTGACACCCGTGAAAATCCCTGAGAACCCATTGACAAAGATGCCGAGCGCGGTCGCGGTGGTGTAGGTATTGGAGTGCGTGGTGCTGAGCGGCGTATAGAAGGTCCACCCCGTGTCTACCCCGCCGTGCACCAGCGAGTAGAGGGTGAAGGTGGCGCCGATCATGTACAGGTACCAGCTTGCCAGGTTGAGCTTGGGGAATGCGACGTCCTTGGCACCGAGCATCAGTGGCAGGATGAAGTTTCCGATCACCGCTGGCACTGCCGGGATGAGGAAGAAAAAGATCATCATCACGCCGTGCATGGTGAACAAGCGATTGTACGTATCGGGTTGGAAGAGGTCTCCCTTGGGCGTCAGCAGCTCGAGCCGGATGAGTGTCGCGTAAAGACCACCGATGGAGAAAAACACCGTTACCGACAGCAGATAGAGGATGGCGATCCCTTGTGATCGGTGGTCAGCAGCCACGACTTCAGCCCGTACGAGGCATTGAGATAGTGGTGCTGCGGCGGGCGAACGGCCTCCACCCTATGGACCGAAGCGCTGGCTTGGGTATTCATCTAGAATCCGTCCGTGCGCGTTCGGCGGCGCCAGCGCCGTCAAGCGACTTGATGTAGGAAATGAGCTGCAAAACACCTTCTTCACTGATTTGACCCTGGAAGGTTGGCATCAGTGGCTGGTAGCCGTCCACGATCTTATTGTTTGGCAGCATGATCGACTCGCGGAGGTAGTTGTCGTCGCGCACGGCTTTGCCACCCCCCACGAGCGCCACCGGTGTACCAGCGATGCCACCCAGCCAGGGGCCCCGGCCTTCGCGAGAGTCGAGATGGCAGGTATTGCATGCATACTGCGAAAAAAGCTCTTCGCCCGCAGCGACCGGCGACTTGGCCACGCCACCCGCCAACCAGATCTGGTAATCCTCGGGCGCCATGACTACCACCTTGCCGATCATTTGCGAGTGTTCCACTCCGCAGTACTCGGCACAGAAGAGGTGGAACGTACCCAGCTTCGTGGCCTCGAACCACACACTCGTATAGCGCCCGGGAAGCACATCCTGCTTGATGCGGAAGGCGGGGATGTAGAAGCTGTGGATCACGTCTTCCGAGGTCATGATCATCTTGATCGCAACCCCGATCGGCACGTGCAGCTCGTTGATCTCCCGGTTTCCTTCGGGATGCTGGATCTTCCACATCCACTGCTTGCCCGTGACGTAATACTCGCGGGCATCTTTCGGTGGCGTCGACACCTCGAGAAACACCTTCGCGCCCCAACCGAAGAGCACCAGGCTGATGGCCAGCGGAATCACCGACCAGACTATCTCGAGCACCAAGGAGCCATGGATCGCATGTCCGACATCGCCCGCATGCTGGCGTCGGTACTTGACGAAGAAGATGAAGATGAAAGCAGCGATCAGCAGCGAGAAAAGGGCGCTCACCGCCAGCGCGAAAAAAAACAGGGCGTCCACCGAGCCGGCGGTGGTGGATGCGGTTTCGGGGAAGAAGGGAAAGTCGAACAGCTTCATGATCGCGAGGCTCCGACCCCGGCGGGGCTCGACGATGTACCGCTCGACCGGCGCTCTCGGCGCCACATGAACCACAGAAATGCCGCAAGAATAAACGTGAAAACCGCTCCGCCCCAGCGCACCAGGCGCATGGCCAAGACCGTGTACCGCCCCAGTTTCGCGTCGTAGCGGTAGCAGTAGAGCAGAATCTGGTCGACCAGCGTACCGGCGCGCCCGTTCGAGGCGTCGACCAACGCCAGACGAACATCCCGCGGCGGGTACTCGATCCCGTAGTAGTACTGGTTGATCGTGCCGTCCGGTGCAATGATCATGATGCCGCTCGTGTGCGCGTACTCGTCGGTCTCTGGGTCATAGACGAAGTGGAAGCCAGCCGTGTCTGTGACCTGCGCGATCGCCTCCTTGGTGCCGGTCAGGAAGTGCCAGCCGGCAGCGGTCTCGGGCTTGCCGTAGCGCACCACCGTGCGTTTCTTGGCCGCGGCTGCCAGCGCAGGGGTTTCGAGATGATCGATCGAGATGGCGACAACGTCGAAGTCGACGCCCGGGGTCAGCTCGAGTACGGCCAGGCTCTTGGCCATGCCGTTGAGGATCAGGGTGCAAAGCATCGGGCATTCGTAGTAGACAAAGGCCAGCACCACGGGACGCTCGCCCAAGTACGCGCCGAGCGTGACCGGTACCCCCTGTTCGTCGACCAATTGCGCGTCGAGCGGGAGCGTCACGCCCAGATGCTGGTCGAATCGCACCTGGTCGAGCGGCGCCGGCATCTTGGAGGGATCAACCAGGGCACCACGGGCGCGACCCTGGCCGGGCGCCGCCCGACCCGGGATCTCGCCTGCGGAGCCGCCGCCTTGGGCCAGCACCGCGCCGCCCGACAGCGCGACGAAGACGAGCACGAGAAAGGCATTTTTCATGGCTGCGGCCCCAATGCGCCGGCCGGAGCGCCGCCGGACCCAACACCGGCTGGCACATCTTCGGCTGGCACGTCTTCGGCTGGCACGTCTTCGGCTGGCACGTCTTCGGCTGGCACGTCTTCGTCGGCACGGGAGGCGGCCGTGTCGGTGCCGGACGTCGCTTCGCTCGCGCCGCCGACCGCCGAGCCATCCTCGGCGCCGGTGGTCTCGGGTAGGCCCTGCTCAAGCAACAGCGTCATCGCTTCCTCGATCGGGATATGAGCGATGCCGGCACTTTGATCAACCCAACCGTAGGTCGAGAGACGCTCATCGAATTCCGCGCGCAGCGCCCGCAGCTCGACCTCCGGCGCCGCCTGCAGGCGCGGCAGCGGCGGCCCCGGTTGATCGCCGACCGCGAGCGGCGAGGGCTGTGCCAGGCCGTTCACCGCGTTGCCCATCATCCAGCGGTACATGAAGATCAGCGCCACCATGGTGCCGAAGGTCAGCACGGCGATGCCGAGGATCGCGAAGGCGACGCCCCGCGCCGAAACCTCGTCGTCGAAGCGGGCACCGAAGCGTCCGTCCCAAACCGGCGGCTTCGGGGAGCTCCCGTGCGGATCAGCCATGCGCCCACGCCTCCTTGATCAGCGGGTCCGAAACCGGAAGCACGGCGCGCTGGCGCAACTGACGGGTGAGCAGAAAGACCCACAGGCCACCCACGGCGAACGGCGCCACCAGATCGAGCCAGGTGATGGTCGCATGGCCAGCAGTGAGCAAGCCCTGCTCCTCTTGCCACTGGAGGGCGCTCGGCGCGACCTGCCAGAAAAGGTCGAGCCAGCGCGCACCAAGTACCAAAAAGGCTACCGCCATCAGCCGCCGCGGTCGCTTCTTGATCTCGGCCGAGAGCAGGATCAAGAAGGGCAATGCGAAATGAAAGAGCATCAAGCATCCCGAGACCAGCAACCAGCCTCGGCTGCTGCGCACCAGGTACCAGGGCACCTCTTCGGGCAAGTCGCCAGACCAGATGATCAGGAATTGGCTGATCGTGAGGTAGGTCCAGAGCATCACGAAGGCCAGCATCAGCTTGCCGTAATCGTGAAAAACCCGCTCTGTGACCAGGCCCCGGTGCGGGCTTCGGCGCGAGAGAAAGACCATCATCGGAACCAGGAAGGCCCAGCCGGCAAGCCCCTGGCCGGCGACCCAACTGAAACCGAAGAGGCTCGAGAACCAATGCGGGTCGAGCGACATGATCCAATCGACCGAGGCGAAGGATCCGAGCAGAACGAAGACGATCAGGCCGGCGGAGGAAAGCCGCTGCATGGCCACTAACGTTCGCGCATCGGCGTTTTCGTCTTGGCGGTGCGAAAGTCGACTGAGGGCGAAGGCGAAGCCGGTCAGCGCCAGCACGTAGACCACTTCGAGGCCGACGAAGCGTGGCATGTTGAGCCACCAAGATGCCTTGTACGAGAGCAGCGGATCGTGCGAGACAAAGGCTTTGTCCGCCCAGGGATAAAGCGCCGGCATGGCCAGCACAATGGGCAGAAAAAACAGCAGAAACGCTGGCAGGGTACGGCCGGCGGCCTCGAAAACCCGTCGCCCCAGCGCGCCCTAGCGACCGCCGGTCACATGGTTCAGCATCCCGAGTCCGAGGAGACCGGCCGCGACATGGAACCACAGCAGGCAGGCCACCAACCAGGCGCGATGGAAGTCATGCGGCCGCAGAAAGTACCCGAGGACCATGGCGGCGACGGCGACCAGCCCGACCGCGAGCGAGCGCGAGCCGAGGCGCTCGAGATCCTGCTGTGGTTCGAGCACTGCGTCGGCGATGCTGAGATGGGGAGATGTGTCGCTCATCGCTGGTGGCTTCCGTCACGCGGCAAGGCCATGCCATAGCCCGGCTCGGGGCCCGGCGCAGCCTCCGCTTTCTGCGCGCCACGGACGCTTTCGTGCGCATCGCCCGCGGTGGCCGCTGGCGATGCGGGGAGACGCTCCATGGGCACGTGCTGGGACAGTTGGAGCGCCCGGATGTAGGCCGCGATGGCCCAGCGATCCCGGGTGGGGACCTGCGGTGCGTAGCGGGACATCTGTCCGTATCCGTTGGTGATCACATCGAAAAAATAGCCGATCGGCATGGCCCGGAGTCGGTCTGTGTGGTACGAAGACGGCTGCTTGAAGCCACGCCGCACGATCATCCCGCGCCCCGAGCCGGTGGCGTCGTGGCATGGCGAGCAGAAGATCCCAAAACGCTGGCGGCCGCGCGCGAGCAACGCGCGGGTCAGCGGCATCGGCAGCGTGGTCGCCAGCTCACCCGCTTCATCGCGTCCCTGGCTCCAATGCGCATCCTGCTCGAGAAAGCCGCGCGCGATGGTGCCCGCGACCAGCGGCCGGGCGCCCTGTCCGTCGGGAAAGAAATCCGAGGCCTCGAGCGCGTCGATGCGCGGCGCGTCGTGCATGTCTTGCCGGCAGCCGAGCGCAGCCAGCACCGTGATCAGCAGGATCGGCACGGGGCCATGCGCGCGGGTCCGGTGCCTAGTGATCAACGTCGTGTACCTCGGCAGCCCCGAGCCCAGCCAGGAAGTCGCGCGTGGCCTGTCGATCGAACTTTGCGTCGCTGGACTTGACCAGCAAGAAATAGCGGTCGGTCGACGCCCGCTCGAATGCCGGCACTGCGAACAGCGGATGGTGCGGTCGTGGCAGCCCGTTGAGTGCGAACATGCCGAACACCGCGGCGAAGGACGCGAAGAGGATCAGGATTTCGAAGGTGGGCGGAATGAACGCCGGCCAACTGAAGGTCGGGCGGCCGCCGATGTTGAACGGATAGGCCACCGCCGACGCCCACCATTGAAACCCGAACATCATCGCAGCACCGGCGACACCGCCGCAGAGCACCAACAGCGGTACCTTCGAGCGCTTGCCCGCAGCCACTGCTTCGCAGACGTCGTGGATCGGGAAGGGCGAAAAAGCGTCGATTTCACAGTAGCCCTCGGCCCGTACCGCTCGGGTGGCCGCGATCAATGCTTCGGGCGTCTCGAGCTCCGCGAGCAGACCATAGTGCGTCGGGCGCGGATGGCGATGTGCGCTCATCACGGGCTCCTAGGTATGGGTCACTCGCTTCCCCTCGGGAAGCAGTAGGCGCATTTCGAACATGGCGATCATCGGGAGGAAACGCACGAAGAGGAACATGAGACTGAAGAAAAAGCCAATCGTGCCCAGATAGAGTGCCCAATCCCAGATCGTGCCCCGGTACATGTCCCACGATCCCGGCAGGTAGTCGCGGTGCAGGCTGATGACCACGATCACGAAACGCTCCAGCCACATGCCAACGGAGACGATCACCGAAATGATAAACAGCCAGACTTCAGACTGACGGACCTTTTTCCACCACAGCGGCTGGATCGCCAGGATGTTACACAGGATCAGGCTCATCCACTGCCAATGGTAGGGACCGAAGGGTCGGTTCTCCGTGATTGCGAACAGCTCGAGCGGGTTGCCGCTGTACCAGGCGAAGAAGAACTCCATGATGTAGCCATAGCCGACGATCAAGCCCGTGACCAGGGTCAACTTGGCCATGTTCTGCAAATGGCGACTGGTGATGAAGTCCTGAAGCTTGAAGGCCCGCCGGACCGGGATGGCGACCAGCATGACCATGGCGAAGCCGGCGAACACCGCGCCGGCAACAAAGTACGGTGGGAAGATGGTCGCGTGCCAGCCGGGAAGCTGCGCGACCGAGAAGTCGAAGCTGATGATCGAGTGCACCGACAGCACCAGCGGCGTCGACAGCCCGGCGAGCAGCAGGTAGGCAGACTCGTAGTTCTGCCAGTGCCGGGCCGAACCCCGCCAGCCGAGCGACAGCACGCCGAAGATGACCCGCAGCATGGGATTGTTGGTGCGGTCGCGCAGGGTGGCGAAATCAGACACCAGGCCCGTAAACCAAAACAGCAACGACACCGTGCCGTAGGTCGAGACCGCGAAGACATCCCAGATCAGCGGGCTTCTGAAGTTTGGCCACAGGCCCATGGTGTTGGGGTAGGGCAGGAGCCAGTAGGCAGCGAGCCAGGACCGGCCGGTGTGCAACACCGGAAACAGCACGGCGCAGGCGACAGCGAACAGCGTCATCGACTCCGCGAAGCGATTGATGGAGGTACGCCATTGCTGATTGAGCAGGAGCAAGATGGCCGAGATCAGCGTGCCTGCATGACCGATGCCGATCCACCATACGAAGTTGATGATCGCAAAACCCCAGGCAACAGGCATGTTCAAGCCCCAGATGCCTGTGCCAGTGAACACCAGCTTGGTGATGGCCATCAGCATCACCATCACCAGACTGAAGCTCACGGCCCACACCCCGTACATCCACAGCGGCGTCTTGCCGAAGACGATGCCGGTGATCTTGCGCGTGACCGACTCCGAGTCGTGGCCCGGAGCGATCACCGCCCGGTCGAGGATCACCTCGGGTGCTCGCTCGCCCGCGCCTGCGCGCTGCGCGCCAGGGGTCGCCATGCTGATCTTTGTTCGCGCGTGGCCCTAGCCGCGCGCCTCCTCATGGCCGGGCCCGCGGGCGGGCGATGGCGGCGTCAGCGCCGGATGGGCGTTGTGGATGCGGGCCAGGTAGCTGGTCCGTGGCCGCGTGCCGAGCTCCTCGAGCAGCAGGTAGCTGCGCGGCGATGCCTTGCTGCGCGAGACCGCCGACTGCGGGTCGTTGAGGTCGCCGAAGACGATCGCGTCGCTCGGGCAGGCCGACTGGCAAGCGGTGGTGATCTCGCCGTCGCGGATGCTTCGTTGCTCGCGCTTGGCGCTGATCCTCGCCTGGTTGATGCGCTGCACGCAGTAGGTGCACTTCTCCATCACGCCACGGCTGCGTACGGTGACATCGGGGTTGCGCCCGAGCTTCAGCTGCGGGGTGTCAAAGTCTGCATACAAGAGGAAGTTGAAACGCCGAACTTTGTAAGGACAATTGTTGGAGCAATATCGGGTTCCGACACATCGGTTGTACACCATGTCATTCAACCCTTCGTCGCTGTGGACCGTCGCAGCGACGGGACAGACCACCTCGCACGGCGCTTGCTCGCATTGCATGCAAGGAACCGGTTGGTGGACGATCGACTGGGCGAGGTCCGCGTGCTCACCGCTGAAGTAGCGGTCGACACGGATCCAGTGCATCTCACGGCCGCGCGACACCTGATCCTTGCCGACGATGGGAATGTTGTTCTCGGCCTGGCAGGCGATGACACAGGCGTTGCAGCCAGTGCAAGCGTTGAGGTCGAGGGTCATGCCCCAGGCATAGCTGTCGTACTTCCAGCCGGCGGAACGATCCATGATCGATCGGGAGGCGTCGACCTCGCCGTGCTCCGGTGCCAGGGCCTGCTGAGGATCAGCCTGATACGCGGCGAGGGTTGCCATGCGCACCAAGTCGCGGCCTTCCATGGCGTGGTGGTCCTGGGTGGTGGCGAGCACGGAGGTGACGCCCGTGGGGATGATCTCGGCATCGGAGACCCGCCACAGATGAGCCCGACTGCGCAGCAGGTTGGCGTTTACGCCCGCGCCCTTACCGACCCGGCCGCAGTCGGTGCGTCCGTAGCCGAGGTTGAGCGTGGCGCAGCCGTCGGCATGACCCGGCAAGGCCCAGGCCGGTGCCTCGAGCGCGCGACCGTCGACCACCACCCGCACCACCGGGGCCTGACTTCCTTGGTCGCCGTACGAGAAGGGCTCGCCCAGGCCCAGCTCGCGATAGGTGCGTGGGCTCAGCAGCAGGGCATTGTCCCAGGTGAGCTTGGACACCGGCTTAGGGCACTCCTGAAGCCAGCCGTTGTTCGCGAAACGGCCGTCGAGAATGGTCGGGTCGAGCCGGAAGGCAAGCTCGAAACCGCCATCCTCGCCGAGCGAGGCGGCCAGCGCCGAGGCGACCTTGAGCTTGGCCTCGGCGACCACCGCAGGCGCCGCGCTACCGGCGATGAAGCCGTCGTGCACAGCGCGTCGCCAGGCTCGTTCATCGAGCGCAGCGTGCTGTGCGCGCACCTGTTCGCGCGCCGACACGGTCGATTCCCCGAGCAAGATGGCGAGCAGCTCGATCGCGCTCTTGCCGCCGTAGAGCGGCTCGATCAGTGGCTGCTGCAAGGTGATGGTGCCATCGAAGGCGCGGCCGTCTCCCCAACGCTCGAGCTCGTGGGCCTCGGGAAGCTGCCACTGGCAGAGCTTGGCGGTCTCATCCACGCGCGAGGTGAGCGAGACGGTGAGCGGCACGGCGGCCATGGCACCGGCCACGTCGAGGTCGGCCGGCGCGTCGTAGACCGGATTGGCACCGAGCACCACCAGGGTATCGACCTTGCCGGCCTGCATGTCCTCGGTCAACGCGGCGAGCGAGCCGGTGTGATCACCGGGCATCGTCGGCACGGGCTCGGTGTAGTGCACCGTGGCGCCAACATTGCCGAGCAGAGCGTTCATCGCATGGACCAACACCTGCGCTTCCGGCGCCAAGCGCTCGCCACCGACCACCAGGCTGCGTCCGCGGGCTGCACGCAAGTCGCGACCCAAGGCGTTGACGAAACGCGCCACCCGCTCATCGCTGCCGAAGCCAGCGAGGTTCGAGACGTCGAGCAGGCCGACGCGCGCGGCGAGCATGCGCACCAACGCACCCAGCTCCCACGGGCGCAACGCCATGCGGTGATCGGCGGCGGCACTGGTGGCGCTGGGCGCCGTGTCGATGGCGTACAGCCGGCTCATCGCCGCCTCGCCGTCGACCCGCCGGCGGGCGGCGAAATCCGCGGCGTGTCGCACGGCGCCGGGTCCAGTGGTCAGGAGGTCGCTCTCGAGGGCGACCACCACGTCCGCCGCGCGCAGGTCGTAGCGCACCTCGAGTGGCCGGCCGAAAATCATCTGGGTGCTGGTGTAGAGCGCATCGCGGTGCAATCCGTCGTAGCGATGCCAGCGGGCCTCGGGGAGGGCCTCGAGCAGCCGGGCGAGCTGGGCGGACTGCGTGGGCGAGGTGACTGTGCCGGTGAGGATGCGCAGACCTTGCCCGCCGAGCGCGGTGAGCGCCGTCATTTTGTGGCTGAGCCGTTCGCGGGCGGCCTTCCAGGTGCGGATCGTGCCCTGGTTCATCACCGCCTGCAGGCGGTCGGGATCATAAAGGTCCGCGAGCCCCGCTTGGGTAAAGATGTCGCTCTTGCCCAGGCTGGCTGGATGCTCGGGGTTGCCATCGAGCTTGGTGGGTCGCCCCTGATGGCTTTCGGCCAAGACCGGAACGGCGTAGCCACCAAGCGCCAAGGAAGTGGCGAAGTAAAGCGGCTTGCCGGGCACCACCTGCTCGGGCTGGCGCACATAGGGAACGATCTCTTCAAACGGCTGCCGGGTGCAACCCGCGAGCCCGGCGAGCGCCAGGGAGGCGCTCGAGAGCTGGAGAAATCGGCGGCGGTCGAGATCGGCCGTCCATTCGGCAGCAAAACGCGGATGCTCGCGCGCGACCTGCTGGCGAAACCCCGGCGCGGCGGCGAGCTGGTCGATGCTGCGCCAAAAGCGCGGCGGCGACTGGCGCTCGGCCTCCGGTGCGGTGCGACGCTGATCGATGATCGGGAGTCTGCTCATGGCTGGTCTCGAGGGAAGCTGTGGTGCGCAGCAGCCGCGCGCCGGGCCCGGCGTAGGGCTGAAGCAGCGCATCCTAGCAGGGCGTATCGACGCGCAGACCGCTCCGAGATCGGACCCTCCGGCCCGGTGCGGGGCTCGGATCGGACACGATCCACGTCTCGACGCCGATCCTCGCTGCCAAGCATCGCTAGTGGTGGCAGGTCGAGCAACTGGTCAAGCGCCGGGCGTCGCCAATATTCGCGGCCTGCATCAGCCGCTGGCCGTAGTCCGGATCGTCGCTAGGGGGCTGCCACGACATGTTGGTCACCTGTTCCGGGGGCCGGAGATTCGGCGCCGGATTGCGGTGGCAGTCCAGGCACCATTGCATCTGCAAGGAGGCCGCGCGCTTGAGCAGCGGCATCTCATCGACCCGGCCGTGGCAGGTGACACACCCCACTCCTTTTGCGACATGGATACTATGATTGAAGTAGGTGAAGTCAGGCAGGTCATTGACCCGGGTAAAGCGTAGCGGCTTGCCGCTACGAAAGCTGGCACGCACGGGCTCGAGCATCGGGCTATCGACCCAGATCTGCTTGTGACAATTCATGCAGGTCTCGGTGGGTGGAATGCCAGCGAACGCCGCCGTCTCGACCGATGTATGGCAATAGCGACAGTCGATGCCCAAGGCCGCGGTGTGGTGATGGTGGCTGAACTTCACGGCCTGCTCGACCACCACGCCGCGACGTGTGACGTACGGCGAACGCTCGATCGCCATCACCAGGCCGATGCCGCCGACGACCAGGCCGAACAACGCCACCAGGCTCACCTTAGAGATGACATTGGTGCTGCGATGGAAGATCTGGGCCATAGCGTTGTCGCGCGTCGCGTGAGGCTTCGTCCGCGAGTCGCCGCCTTGGGGAGTCGCCGGTTGGGGTCTCCAGGCCGGTTGGGGTCTCCAGGCCGGTGGTCGTCAGGCGACGTTCGGTCGACGGGCTCCACGACGTCGGCCGCCCCGACGTCGATCGCGGCACCCGCTTGCCGAATGCTGCGTGCTCGCGTTGCAGACTCGTTGTGCTGGTCGGCGCGGGGAACTCCACAAGCGCCCCGCTGGCGGAATCTTTCACCAAGCGCAGGGGAAACGCAAGCCGTTGAGCCCGATCGGGCATCCACGTCGGGTCGCACCGCAGGCAGGGCCTGGCAGCCATGGGCGATCGAGCGACGATTTGGTCGTTGGGCGCTAGCCGCTGCGGCCGAAGGTGCGGGTGAGGTGGTACGTGGCTTGACGCCGCCACCATGGCCAATCATGAGAGACATCGTGGCCCCAAATATCGCGCGTGTGATGAATCCCCTTGGCGGCCAGCAGGTCGGCCAGACGCTGGGTCTCCTCGATGCAGCCCTCTTCCCACGCACCCTGGCCACAGACCAGGGTGAGATGGGTGCTGCCCCGCACGCGATCGAGCGCAGCGCCACGGAGTCCTGCCACATAGGCCATTGGATTGTTGAAATAGGCGCTATCGGATCGGTGACCGTCTGTGAAGTGGGCCATCTGGTAGCGGCCCGACAGGCACAGGGCGTAGTGAATGATCTCGGGCTGCTTGAGCGCCAGGTTGGCGGCGTAAAACGCGCCGAGGCTGGCGCCCGCAGCGGCGACGCGCATCGAGGTCGAACAGCAGTCTCGACGAATCCAGGGAACCAACTCGCGCAACACGAACGCCTCATAGGCGTCGTGGCGCCCAAGGCGCCAGGCGGCATCGCGGTCCCGCCTTGTCCAGGCTTCGGCGACATTCGATTCGGGGCAGTAGAGCTTGATCTCGACCCCCTCGATCAGGCCGACGAGCGCCGCGACCATGCCCTGACGATCCCACTCATGCGCGAAACCGGCTGCTGTGGGGAAAACCAGGATCGGTGCGCCGAAGTGCCCGAAGCACCAGAGGTGCATCGGGCGGCCCATGGCGCTGCTACCAATCAGCTCGTGTCGGCGTTGCATGTTGTCGTTGATCCCGGCTCGAAGGCGGCCGATCCTACTCGATCTTCGCAGCTCTGGCGCAGCGTCCCTTGCGCTGCAGGAATATCGGACGATAGGCTTGCCGTTCTGTCTATCGCGCCGCGCGGAGCGAGCGCAGCGGACACCCGACGCACAACCCTAGCCTGTGGGTACACCCGCGCCGTACGGTGACGGGCGCCTCACACGCGCCGCATGGAGCCTCGCGATGAAACCTGACCTCCACCCGCAGTTGCACTTCGTGACCGTCACCTGTGCCTGCGGCAACGAATTCCAAACCCACTCGACCGTGCCCGAGCTGCGGCTCGAGATCTGCAGCGACTGCCACCCTTTCTTCACCGGCAAGCAGAAGTTCGTCTACACCGCTGGCCGCGTCGAGCGCTTCAACCGGCGCTACCGCCGTCAGGCCAGCTAACCCGACGCTGCCGCGCCGGGGCACGAGCGTGACCGGGCGCCTGGCGTTTTTCTCACTTCCCGAGAACCATGTTTGCCAAGCTCGACGAGGTCGAGGAACGGCACGACGAGCTGATCGCCCGGCTCGCCGATCCGGAGATCTTGGCCCAGCCCAAGCTCTACAGAGAGACCTCCCAGGCCTTGGCGGAGGTGGTGGCGGTCGTGCGCTTGTCACGGGAGCGCAAGAAGCTGACCGCGGAGCGTGCCGATACCGCTGAGATGCTCGAGGCGCTGGCCAAGGACGACGAGCTGTTCGCGGTCGCGAAGCAAGAGTGCCAGAGTCTGGACGCTCGGTTGCGAGCGCTCGATGAGGCCATCCGCCACGAGCTGGCGCCCAAGGACCCCAACGACCAGCGCAATGTAGTGCTCGAAATCCGCGCCGGAACCGGCGGCGACGAGGCGACGCTGTTCGCCGCGGAGCTGTTTCGCATGTACACCCGCTACGCCGAAGCCCGCGGCTGGAAAGTCGAGATCATCGATCTCAGTGAATCCGAGGCCGGGGGATGCAAGGATGTGCAGGCGATCATCGAGGGTCGCGGTGCCTATAGCCGGCTCAAGTACGAGGGCGGCGTGCACCGCGTGCAGCGCGTGCCGCAGACCGAAACCCAGGGACGCATCCACACCTCGGCGGTCACCGTCGCCGTGCTGCCGGAAGCCGAGGCGGTCGAGATCGAGATCGACGAACGCGACCTACGCATCGACCGATATTGCTCCTCTGGACCGGGTGGCCAGGGCGTCAACACCACCTACTCCGCCGTCCGTCTCACCCATCTGCCCACCGGCTTGGTGGTGCAATGCCAGGACGAGCGCAGCCAGATCAAGAACAAGGCCAAGGCGCTGCGGGTGCTCAAGTCGCGCTTGCTTCAGCTCGAGCAGGAGAAGGCGGATGCCGAGCTGAGTGCCCAGCGGCGCCGCATGGTCGGCAGCGGCGACCGCTCGGAGAAGATCCGGACCTACAACTTCCCACAAAATCGCGTGACCGACCACCGGATCGCGCTGACGGTGCACCGCTTGCCGGCCGTGCTCGAGGGCGATCTCGATGCCGTGATCGAGCCGCTGGTCCAGCACTTCCAGGCCGGGCGCTTGGAGCAGGCCGCGCGCGCGGGCGCTTGAACGCGCGGCGGGCTGGTTTACGCACCATTGTGCGGTCCGGCCGTGGGCATGCGCGATGACCACCTTCGCTGATCTGCTTGCCGACGCCCGCGCCCGTTTCAAGCGGGCACCCTCGAAGCCTGCCCCACGCGAGGCGGCGCTGCTGCTCGGCCATGTCCTGGGGCTCTCGGAGGCGCAGGTCCTGGCGCGTGGCGAGTCAGTGGTTGGGCCCGAGCCGCAAGCAGCGTTCGCAGCACTGCTCGAGCGACGCCTGGCGGCAGAGCCCGTGGCCTACCTGTTCGGCGAGCGAGAGTTCTACGGCCGGGTGTTTCGGGTCGACCGGCGGGTGCTGATTCCGCGTCCCGAGACCGAACACTTGGTCGAGGCCGCGCGCGCCCTGCGCCTGCCGCCACGTCCGTCGATCGTCGATGTCGGCACCGGATCGGGCTGCATCGCGGTCACCTTGGCGCTCGAGATCCCGGGCGCACGCGTGACAGCGACCGACCGCTCGATCGATGCCCTCAAGGTCGCCGCTCTCAACCGCGATCGCCTCGGCGCACGCGTGGCGCTGCTGGCCGCCGACCTGCTGGCGGGCATCGATCCCGGCAGCGTCGACCTGCTGGCCAGCAATCCGCCCTACGTCGACCCCGCAGAGCGCGATCGGCTGTCGCCGGAGGTGGTGGCGTGGGAGCCGCATGTGGCGCTGTTCGCAGCGGCGGCAGGCCGCGAGCTGACCGCTCGCCTGCTGAGCGCCGCCACCCGCCTGCGTCCTGGTACGCCGACACTGCTGGAAATCGGCTACGACCAGGCCACGTGGCTCAAGCAGGCCGTGGCCGAGCAATCCCGGCTGCGCCTCGAGCACCTGACCTCCGATTATGCCGGCATCCCGCGTACCGCATGGCTACGCACGGTGGCGTGCTGAGCTGACCGCGGCCATCCCGCGAACAGCCCAGGAGGATATCTCTCCATTGTTTCAAAAAATCTCTCTTGACTGTGCAATTGGACTGATACACTTTCGTCATGGTGGTGGATCGAGAATCCCGACGGGCACTCGACGCCGTGCGCCGAGCGATTCTGGCCTCGCCACTGAGTCAACGGCGGGTCGAGAAACGCGCCGGATTCTCTCGCGGCTACCTCTCGCAGCTCCTGGCCGGCAACCTTGATCTCAAGCTAGGCCATCTCCTCGCCATGCTCGAGGCGCTCGAGTTGCCTCCAGGTCGCTTCTTCAGCGGGCTTTTCCACGACAACCGGCGGGCGGCACTGGCCGCCTTCCGTGCCCGCTCCCAGCGTGGCGAGGTCGAAGCGCCGCGGGACATGGCGGCGCTTCATGACCTCGGCCTCGAGTCCCTGGCCGCCCTGCGGGGCCGGCTCGAGCGTTGCGAGCGAGCGATCGCAGAGCTTGAGGACCTGGGAATCCTCGATCTCCCAAAGGCCCCATCCGATCCCCTGCCAATCAATCCCAAGCTCCCGGACGCTGTATCTGAATCCATGCCGAGGAGGCGTAGACCATGAGTGATCTCGACCTTTCCCGCCGCCTGGTGACACGCGCCGAGCGCATGCGCCAAGACGATCCTGGGCGCGCGCTCGATCTTGCTGTTGCCGCCCGCACTCTGGCCTCGGGCGTCGATCGACGCCGTGTGGCACGCAGTGTGTGGCGGGTGTTTCAAATCGAAGCGTGGACATCCTTGAGCAGTGCGCAGCGCGCGCTGGGCCACGATGAGTACGCCGAGGCATCGCTGGGCGTTGCCCTGGCCTTCCTCGACACCAAGGTGGCGGCCGATGCGCCGAACCTTCCCCCGCGCCTGGCCCAACGCGCCGCTTACCTGCGGGCCGGCCAAGAGCGCTTCGAGGAATCCTTGGCGCTGATCGACGAGGCCGTCGAGGCCTTCGATCGTCTCGGGCAGACAAGGCGGCTCGCCACCGCATTGGTTGACCGAGCGGTTATCTTCGCAGACTCAGGCCGCAAACAATTGGCGGTTCATGCTCTATGCCACGCACTCGCCCATCATGCCGACGCGATGAGCCACCGGACCTTTCTCGCCGCCGTGCACAACACCGCGGTATTCGCGCACGAGACCGCCCAAACCACGACCGAGAGGCGGGAAGCGCTTTCCTGGCTGCGGCTTGCCGTGCACTGCCACGCGCGCATGCCGGCGAACGCCGAGCGTCTCAAGCTGCGCGCCTTGCTCGGGCTCAGTGCCATCGGGCTGGGTCTGACCGAGGAGGGACTGACGGAGCTGTGGACGGCGCATGCCGCTTTCAAGCGTCTCGGCTTCGCCCGCCAACAGGCCCTGACCTTGCTCGATCTGGCGCGTGCCGCGCTGCTCACGGAGCGCCCAGACGAGCTGCGCCGGGTTGCGGGCGAGATGTTCGCCGTGCTCCATGCCTTTCGCCGCGACCGCCAATGCCGCACCGCCCTGCTGCACTTTTGCCGGGCGCTGCAAGGTGGTGGCCTGACCCTGTCGCTGGTCACCCGCACGGCGAACACCATGCGCACGGCCGAGTGACGCCAACCGTGTGATCGCCGGGAGTGGCGGCGTCAACCGGCCGCGCGCGCAACGCAGCGAGAGCCTGCACAACGCCCGAAGCGAGGCGGACGCTGGTGAGCGATGGACCGAGGAGCCTGTTGTGCATAGCCCGCACGGCGCTTCGTGGGCGCCGCAAGGCTCTCGCTGCGTTACGTTCTCGACAAATACCTGCGGGGAGTCGCCTTCGAACGCGCCTTGCGAGGCCCTCGCGGCGCTCAGCGATGCACCATTCGTCTCTTTGCAACAGGCTCCTAGCCGCCAGCGGGAGGCAGACCGTCTCCCGGCGGTGGTGGCACCGGCTCGCCGCCGGGCTCGATCGCCAAGTGATGCCGGGCTCGGGCGTTGACGCTGGACCATGAGGCCCGCTCGGGGACGCTCGGCGGCTGCGCTGCGAAACGCAGGCTCTCGACCACTCGCGTCAGTATGCGCTGCATCCATGTGGGCGCGACCTCGCCCTGTGGCGCGGCAGCCACCGGCAGGGCGAGCGCCACAGCCAAAGCCACCAGCGCGCACCAGGTCGCCCGCCGTGTGTGCACGGTCTTTCGATTCTCGATCATGGGGTCCTCCTTCGAACCGCTGGCGAGCAGCGCCGATCGCCACCCCCGCGGTACGGGATCCAGGCTACTGGCGTGCCAGGGACTTGGGGCCGATGTCTTGTTCTACCCAGATTTCTTTGACAGATTCAGAGAAAGTCTTGAATTGCTCAGCGATCTGCTGCAAAATACAAAGAACACTCAACCCCGCCGAGGGGCGGAAAACCCTGGGAGGGTCATCTTGGTCTCCCCGATGGAAACGCTTCAGGTCGATGGCGGCTTCGTCTCGCGACTCATTCTCGGCGCGCTCAGTGAGCACGAACAGCGCAGGCTGGCGCTGCGCCTGCTCCAGGTGGACAGCGGGTTTCGGGTCCATGTTCTGGCTTTTCTCGAGCCTTTTCAGGTATTCGATAGCGACCTGCTCGCGGCCTATGACCGCGCGCTCCAGCGCCAAACTCGCGATCCGGATTTCAATCCCCAACCCACACGGCGTGCGCTTCTCGAGCAGTACTATGCGCGCGCGCCTGACCTCGGATCGTTGATCCGCGCCTTCACCTATGGAGACGTCCTGCGCCTGGGAGAAACCACGCGCCGCCTCTTCTCGTGGACCATGGCGGAGTTCCTCTTGGCCCGCGCCAGCGAGCGCTCGGACACCGGGTACAACAGCCGCACCCATCTCTACCTGGCGTTGATGGTCATCGACGTGGTGGAGATCCTGGGAGTGGTAGGCCATTCGCCGGCCTTCCCAGCGGTTGCCGCCGATGTGCGCCGGCGCATCCGCCAGGTGCAACGCGCGATCCATCGCTAGCGCCGGGCAAGGGTTGATGGCCGGGAAACTACCGCTTGCGGTGGGCGAGGAGATCGGGCGCATCCGTGCTCGGCTGCGCTCGATCATTCACCTCGCACCAGTGACCCAGCGGCAGGTCGAGCAGAGCGCCGACTTCTCGAGGGGCTACCTTTCGCAGCTCATGTGCGGAAACATCGACCTCAAGTACCATCACTTGATGCGTATCCTCGAGGTGCTGGACACGAGCGCCGGCGCGTTTTTCGCTGAGCTGTATCCGGGCCGCCCGAGCCGCTTGCTGGGGGCATTGGCAACCTTCCGCCGCCGCTCCCGCCCCCTCGATCACCACCTGCGGGTCCAGCTCGCGCGACTCTATGGGCTGGGTCTCGCCTCGCTCGACGACCTTTCCGAACGCCTCGATCGCTGCGAAGATGCGCTGGCTGAACTCGAGGCCCTGGGTTTTTTCGACCATTCCGGCACCCGGCCTTGAGCTCGGCCAAGGCCGTACGCCCGACTCGATGCGACGCACGAGCGCGAGCGGCCGTACGCTGGGACAAGGGCCTGCTCGCACCTGCGCAACCGAGCACGGGGGCGAGAGCCGGCGGATCGCATGATCGAAACCCGCAAGCTCTCCAAACACTTCGGCACCACCGTCGCGGTGGCAGGCCTCGACTTGAGGGTGCAGGCAGGTGAATTGGTCTGCTTGCTCGGGCCCAACGGCGCAGGCAAGACCACGGCGCTGCGCATGCTCACCGGCCTGCTGCGGCCGAGCGGCGGCAAGGCCTGGGTCGGCGGCTTCGACATCGTCGAGCAACCGCTCGCGGCCAAGGCAGTGCTCGGCTATGTGCCGGATCGGCCCTTTCTCTATGAACGGCTCACCGGCCGCGAGCTGCTTTGTTTCGTGGGCGGGCTCTACCGCCTGAACAAGTCCACCCTCGATCAGCGGGCCGAGATGCTGCTGCGTGCCTATGATCTGGACGGCTGCGCCGACATGCTGATCGGTGCCATGAGCCATGGCATGCGCCAGAAGCTCTCCTTCGCTGCCTGCTTCTTGCACGCACCACGTGTGGTGATCATCGACGAGCCCTGGGTCGGCCTCGATCCGCGCAGCATCCGGCGAATCAAGGATGACCTCCGCGCGCGGACCCATGCCGGGCTCGCAGTGCTGATGTCGACCCACACGCTGTCGATCGCCGAGGAGCTGGCCGACCGCGTCGGTATCGTGCACCGCGGCCGTCTGCTGCGGGTCGGCACGGTGGCCGAGATCAAGGCCTTGGCGACGCACCCGGGCTCGCTCGAAGACATCTTCCTGGAGCTCACCGCAGAGACGTCGGACGCGGTGCCGCCTTGATCGCCACCTTCGCAGCCCACAAGCGGCGCCTCATGCTGCGTCGGGCACGCAGCATACGCGAGGAATCGAAGCTCAAGATCGCCTTTGTCACCGCCGGTGCGATCACGCTCTGGCTCGGCCTTTTCGCCGCTTCGCGGGGCGTGCTGGACGGCCTCAGCCATCGGCTCGGCAGCGTCGCCGGCGACGCCGCGGCCGCCTTCGCCGAGTTGCTGGTCGCGCGCTTGGTGTCGATTGCCACCCTCACCTTGTTGTCGTTGCTTTCGATCTCGAACCTGGTGATCGCCCATGCCGGCTTCTTTCGCAGCGACGAGACACGCTTCTTGCTCGCCCGGCCGGTTACACCCACGACCTTGCTGCTGCTGCGTTTCGGCGAAGGGCTGGTGTTGAGTTCCTGGGCCTCGGCCTATCTCGCTTCGCCGGTGCTGCTCGCCTATGGGCTGATGCGCCAGGCACCCTGGGGCTACTATCCGGCGACGGCCTGCCTCGCCGTGGCCTTTGCCTTGGTACCAGCCGCATTCGCTGTGCTCGCCGTGATCGCTGGGGCACGCGCACTCGATGGCATGGCCCGCGCGCCACGGATGGGGCTGGCTGCCGGCGCGGTGATCATGGTCATCGTGGCCCTGGCACGCAGCGCGCCCCTGCCGGTCTCGGGCAGTCTCGACCTCGAGACCCTGGCCGCGCTGCTGGCGGTGGGAACCCACCCGCTGCTGCCGAGCACCTGGTTCGCCGAGGGTCTGATGGCCGCCGCCGATGGACACCTCGCCAGCGCCGCGATCTCGCTTCAGAAGCTGGCAGTGTGTGCTGGGCTGCTGGTCGCGCTGGCGGTGGTGGCAGCGCGTGCCTGGCTCTTGCGTGTGCTCACCGGCGCGCCCGGGGCTACGCGGGCCAGACATCGTCGCGGTCTGCTGGCACAGCTCGAACGGCTGCTCGGCTTCCTCAAGCAGCCGGCCCGCGCGCTGGTGGTCAAAGACATCCGACTGTTCTGGCGCGATCCAGCCCAATGGGTCCAGTTGACCCTTTTCTTCGGTCTTTTGGCGCTTTATGCCGGCAACCTTCGCGGCGCCAACGCCACGCTGGCCGGCGGCGCCTGGCGCGGATGGATCGCGGTGCTCAATGTCGCAGTCTGCTTGCTGGTGCTGGCGACGCTCACCACACGCTTCGTCTTTCCCTTGGTCAGCCTGGAGGGCCGGCGCTGGTGGCTGCTGGGCCTGGCCCCGGTTTCGCTCGCGAGCCTCTTGCGTCTCAAGCTGGCGCTCGCCGCGATCACCAGCGCCGCGATCACCAGCGGCCTGGCAGCGCTTTCGGCGCACCGCCTGGGGCTCGCCCCCAGCGTTGCCATGCTCACCATCGCGTGCACACTGTTTGCCACCATCGCGCTCTGTGGTCTGGCCATCGGCCTCGGCAGCTTGTACCCCAACTTCGAACAAGACCAAGCGGCGAAGATCGTCTCCGGCCTCGGCGGCACGCTGTGCTTCCTGCTCAGCGTCGCCTACATCACCCTGGTGGTGGCAGCGCTGGCTGGGGTGCTACGCACCGGCACCTCGACCCCTGGCTACGCTGCGGGCGTCGCGCTCGCGGTCGCGGCCTTGAGCATCGCCGTTTGCTGGCTATCGATGACCCTGGGCCAGCGCCATCTCGAAGCCCTGGGCTTGTGATGCAACGGGGGGAGGCAGCTCTTGGCTGACACCGCCGGCGCGGCACTGCTGGCACAGATAGGATGGCTGCCGAACCCCCGAGCCGCGAAGGAGCGTCCGTGAGCCAGCATCGCAAGACCCCCGACCCGCCCCGAGACGATCGCCGCACCCTGATGGTGTTGGCGCTGCTGGCCGCTGCGAGCACGGCTTGGGCCGGCTTCTTGTGGCGTCAACTGATCGTCTCCCGCTCGGGCGGTGAGCCATTTTGCGCCTTTGGCGTCAGTGACTGCGCGCGTCTTTGGGATGGCGCCTTCGCCACCTGGGTGCATCACGCCTCGGGCCTGCCGGTTGCTGGCTGGGGGGTGGCGTGGAGCGCGGTCGCGACGGTGCTGGCGCTGGCCGCGTGGCTCGGGTTGGAGCATCTCGGCCCGTTGCGAGCACCGCGGGCAGCCATCCGTGTGACCGCCCTCGTCGGCATCCTGACCACCGGCTTGCTGCTTGCGGTGAGCGCGCTCGAGGGCACCTTTTGTAGCAATTGCGCGATCACCTATGTGCTGGCCTTCGCCTATGGTGCGGTCGCCTTTTTCGGCGTGCGTGCGCCGAAAAAGGCTGGCCTCGAGCCCGGCCTCTGGAGCGCCGGAGCGCTCGCCCTCGCGGCCTACGCTGTGCTGCTTTATCCCGGGCTCAAGACACCGAGAAACCGCGCGGATGCGGGCCGTGCCGCGGTCGCCCAGGCCGCGGAGAGTCTTCGCCGCGCACCGCTCGCACAAGGTGCCGGGGGCGCCCAGGCAGGACCGGACGGCACCGTGCCATCCTCGAGCGCGGGCGCGACCGGGGCGTTGCCCGCGTTCCTGGCCGACCTTCCGGAAGATCTGCGCCAGGCGCTTTCGACCACGTTGGCGATGTACCGCAGCGCACCTTCCCGACCCACAGATCCGCCGCGCGCATCGCTGGGCAATGCGCGAGCGCCGGTGGTGATCACCGAGTTCGTCGACACATTGTGCAGCCACTGCGCGGACTTGCATGGCGTCATGCGCTACCTGCTCGAGTCGGTGCCCGAGCAGTTCGCCCTGGATGCGCGGCACTTCCCGCTCGACGGCCATTGCAACCCACGGCTGCCGGTCCGTGGCGCCGAGACCGTGCGCTGCCTGGCAGCGCGGGTCCAGATCTGTGCCGAGAATGCTCCGCGCCGCTTCGAGCTGGCCGGTGAACTCTTCGAGAACCAGGAGCACCTGGACACCGATGCGGTGCTTGAGATCGCCTCCCGCTACCTCGATCAGATGAGCCTCGACGCCTGCTTGACCGACCCCCGGACCGAGCAGAAGCTGCTCGATGACATCGCCTTCGCCGGCCGCTTCAACCCCACCGGCACCCCCTTGGTGCTGGTCAACGGGCGGCAGGCGAGCGCTTTCGGCCCCTTCTTGCTGGCGATGATTCTGGCCAACGGCGACGCCGAGCAACCCGCTTTTGACACCCTTCCGCCCCCCGGATCGCTGCCGCGGCCTGCGAGCCACCGCCGGTGAGCCACCGGCGCAGCCGCTCGCGGTCGCCGTCGCTCAGGCTCAACTGCGCTCGCACACAGAGTTGCTCCACGTTGTCGGCAAAGCCCTGGCCGAGGGCGGTACCATGTAGGCCCTTGCCCACGCGATCACCATAGCGGTAGGCGAGCCCCTTGAGAATGAATCCGATCTCCGAGCGCGCGATGCGCACGCCCTTGCCGTTCAGGCGGTCGAGCGCCGCGGGTGCGGTGGCCCAACCTGGGTCGTAGAGCGCTCGGCAGATGCCGGCGACGCGGGCAAGATCTCCCCGGTTGCTTTCTCCGCGCCGGTCGCGAGCTCGATCTTTCACACCTCGCCGTCGTCCACCATGATCAGGCCAGGATCCTCGGCCACCACCGCCTCGGTCATGCGCCGGAGGGTGCCTAAGCCGAGCCAGTTCGAGATGCAGCGTATCGACGATGTCTAAGGCCATGCTCATATCGGCGCTGGTTTTCCCGGTCGAGGTGAGCGGTGGACAATCGACCACCTCGAACGCCGCGCGGATGAAGTCGGATGAAGTAGGGCCGGTAGCTGCGGAAGGTCTCCGGATTGAGGTAGCAGCGCCGGACCAAGAAACGGCAGGCCAAGGCGCCGTCACCGGCGCCCGCGCAAAGAGTTCGCTCGAGCCAGCGCAACCAGGACGCTGGGCGCGTGCCGAAGGTTTGCGCGGCATCGGACGTGTTGCCGCCGAGGCCGATAACGATATTGTCGAAGTCGATGAACAGTGCAGCGCGGCGGCGGTCGCGTGCCACGCGCGCGTCTTCGCCCGCACTCATGGCGTCTCCCGGCGACTGCTGCGGGGCACCGCGTAGGTACCCGCCGCGTGGGCCACAGGCTCTCGGTGTCCGGCGCTCCAGATCGTCACCTCGCCGACCATCAACCGCCCGCGCCTTTTCAGTAGCCTGCCCTCGGCGGTCAGGTCATTGGGCCCGGGTCGTTCGAGAAACCGGATGCTGAGATCGGTGGTCACCGCCTGCTGGACCAGGCCGGCCGCCGACAGCACCGCGGCGTACAGCGCGGTGTCCGCGAGGGTGAACATCACCGGCCCGGCGATGGTGCCACCGGATCGTAGCTGCGCCGGATGAAAGCGCAAGCGCAGGCGCGCAAAGCCGCTGGCCAGGTCCTCGACATGGCAGCAGAAGCTCTCGCGTCGATGGCGCCGCAAGACCAACTCTTCGAAGGCTTCCGCGGTGATGCGGGCAGGCTCGGTGGGCCTCTGCGAATCGGACATGGGCGCGTACGGTAGCACGCTGGCACGGCCGGCGAGCGAGGGCCGGGCGAGGGCGCGTTCGGCGCGCGCAGCAGCAGGTGCGCGTGTGGCTGGGCAAGGAGCTGGTAGAGTGAGCGGCAGGGAGGTGGAGGCGTTGAGGGAATGGACGATACTTTTCGGGTTAAGGGCAGCACCATCCGGACCAAGCTGGCGTTCGCACGCGAACACCTGGATCCGGGCGTGGAGGAAGCGTTGTCGGCAGAGCTTGCCGATGCGGGTGTTGGTCGCGTGCTCGATGGCGCCTGGTATGATTTCTCTATCTATGAACGGCTCCTCAAGCAGCTTGCGACCTTGGCCTATGGGGGGCGAATCTCACGCTTGCGTGAGGTCGGCATGTTTTCTGCTGAGCTGGCCCTGCGTACAACCTACAAGGCCTTTGCCCGCAGCGGTGACCTCGACCGCTTTCTCGCCTTGCTGCCAACGTTTCACACCCGCCTCCACGACTACGGCAGACTGAGTATCAACGCGCAGGATGTGGGCACTTTGACCGTGACCCTGCACGGAGTGCCGGACGACAGCGACGCCGACATCTACGTGACCGAGGGCTTTTTCACCTCCTGCGCGCAGCAGCTCGGTTGCCAGGGGGTGCGCTGCCGGACCGAACGCGTCGGTGACGTCGTCACCTACCGGATCCGCTACAGCAGCCACCTGAAACCCGGCGCGTGAACCGCGCGGGCGCCCGGCCCCGTACTCCGGTGCGCGAATCCGCGCGCGGATCCGCCACCCGCCCGCGTTTACCTTGGCGAACCTCCGACCCGTTTCCCTGGGGATGCCGACCATGTGCACCAAAGCTGTTTCCCTCGCCGTGATCATCTCCGCCGGACTGCTCGCCGGCTGCCGTTTAGAGGCAGGATCCTCCGCGACGCCGCCTGCGGCGCGCGCGGAGAAAGGCTTTTCCTACGACGGCTGGAACCTGGCGCTCCAGCGAGTCGACGACCACGGCCTGGTCGACTACGCAGCGCTGGTTGCGGATCCTTCCGGCCTGCGCGCGTACTACGCTGCGGTCGCCAACCTGGCACCCGACACCTACGCCGGCTGGGACGACAGCGAGAAGATCGCGTTGTGGATCAACACCTACAACGCCTTGACCGTGCTGGCGATCGTCGAGCACTGGCCACTCCAGCGCAGCGGCCTGGCAAGCCTGGCGCATCCGCGGGGCATCCGCTGGATCCCGGGGGTATGGGACAAACTGGAATGGACCGTTCTCGGCCGCACGATCACCCTCGATGGCATCGAGCACCAAACCTTGCGCGAAGAGTTCGCTGAACCGCGCATTCATGCAGCCCTCGTGTGCGGTGCCCGGAGCTGCCCACCCCTGCGCAACGAACCCTATGAGGGCGCGCGGCTCGACCAGCAGCTCGAAGATCAGATGCGCCGCTTTGCCAACAACCCGCAGACCGGCCTGCGCATCGATCAAGCGGCCGGCCGCGTTTCCTTGTCGAGGATCTTTGACTGGTATGGGGATGACTTCGTGGCGTCGTATCTACCGGCGAGCGGCTACGGCGCGCACAGTGACAAACAACGCGCCACGCTCGCGGCCACCGCCGCTTACCGCAGCGCCGCGGACCGCGCTTTTCTCGAGCAGGGCAACTATTCAGTAGATCTCCTCGACTACGATTGGAGCTTGAACGAACAGCCGCCATCCCATACGCGCTAGGAGCCTGTTGCGCATAGCCCGCTCGGCGCCTCGTGGCCGGCGCAAGGCTCTCGCCGCGTTACGTCCTCGACAAATACCCAGGGGTATTCGCCTTCGAACGCGCCTTTAGAGCCCCCTCGCAGCGCTCCGCGATGCACTATCCGTGGATTTGCAACAGGCTCCTAGGGCCATCCCCCGCCGCGCGCTGGCTGGGGCATGGCCGTTGCGGCAGGTTCTGTGATCGCGACCGCCTTCTTGGCGACCGTGGCCAATCGGGCGAGC
>Ga0114931_10000663_pt1 | contig 42795 bp, 37 predicted proteins | sample 2SBtaG_FD_89579 | JGI IMG/M metagenome (GOLD analysis project Ga0114931, IMG submission 89579) | Deep subsurface microbial communities from Kolumbo volcano to uncover new lineages of life (NeLLi) - 2SBTROV14_V59a metaG | ecosystem: Environmental > Aquatic > Marine > Volcanic | place: Kolumbo... | reverse complement strand
CTTTTTTGAGGGCGTAGAATTCATCGCTTTTTTTCACCTTCTTTCCGTCAGCCTCTTCTTCCCAATTGACAACTCCCACCCCGTCACCAGAAAAGCTGACCGTGAGGAATCCTTCATCGTTTTCCCAGGAACCCGCGAGTTCCTTTTGAACATCTCCTGACACCTCGAGCACAACGGGCGTTTTTGTCAGGACCGCGTCGCAGCCAGTTCCAAAGAGGACTGCCGCGGTCAAGCCGGAAAATTTCGATATGATATCCAGGCGCAGTTTCATGATTCGTCGTGGTTCGCCTAAAAGACTGTTGAAAAACGCTGAAACGAAAAATCTTCTGTTTGTTGGATTGGAATACAGCGGCCTTGCCGGAGGTGTTTTTCAATCGACCCTTCGGGCTGCGGCTCTTTTGTCCGCTGGCTTGGTTGCGATTCAGTCAGGTAGCACAAAGGCCACCTTCCTCCACCGCGCCTCGCCATCGAACAAAATGACTCGCCGTTTTTCATTCCACCGTTTTTCCACAGTCTCCCAAGTGACTTTGTCCACCGCCACCCAATGCCGATCATCATTCTCCAATATTGCGGTCTACAATGATGCGGTGTAAACCATAATCAAAAGAAAATGAAATGGAGATCTATCTCCGTTCATGAGAAAGTTCTGAATGGACTTGCCCAAAGGCAAACCGGCAATTCCTGTTCCCCCTACCGGAAATCAATGTCACAAACAGGGTTCAATCCGGGATCCAACCCTGTTGAACCAAAACCAATATCCGGTTCCCGATACCGGTTGCCTCTACTCATTTAGCACCGTCCGCAACCAGGCTCGGGCCTGTCGGCGGTAGGGACTCTCACGGTGCATCCATAAATCGGTGTGCGGATGGATCACTTTGCCTTCGGGAATCCGGAAGATCCGGCTGGTCGGCACGTCGAGGAAGCTGAATCGAGCCAGGTCCAGGTGATCCTTGAGAAAATCATCCCGAACCTTGCTGGCGTGCTGACCGCAGATCAGCACCTCCCGCCCCTTGAGACGGGCGAGGCGCTTCAAAGCCGAGGCGCGATCACTCCCCGGATAAGGCCACTTTTTCTGTCCGTCGAAGTGCTCGTGAGTGAACATCCCTTTCCACAGCGAAGCAATCTCGTCATCGGCCAGTCCGATATAGCTGGCCCCAATCGCTCCGCGGGAAAAGCCGCAAATGAATACATTGTCAGGGTCGCCACCGAACTGGTGACAGATCCGCGGCAGGTTGGTCTTGCAATAATCCACGGTTGCCTGTAAATCGCCCCACCAGGTGACGGCATTCATTTTGCGCCCCTTTTCCACACAGGGCATGACCACCCATATGAAGCCACGGCCACCGCTCAATCCGTAGCCCAGGTTTGCGTCTTTCACTTCGCCACTGCCCCGGCCGGGAGGAAATTTGTTGCCGGTGTATTCGATGATCACCGGATAGTTCCCGCCCGGTTTCCAGTCCACTGGCAGATACAATGCGTGATAGACATCGGTGCCGACATACTCCGGGGCGACCTGGCGAACTCTCCTGCCCGCTGCCGGCGCCTCGTTGGTCATGACCGGGGTGATCAGGTCCGGCACGGTTCCTCCGTCGGCCTCACCGCAGATCGCCATAAGCGACAAGGCACCCGGTAACACGATCTGATAATTCATGCCGAAGCCAACGATTCTTCTCCGCCGAATTCAAGTCGCGAGATTGCGGGCCACCATGGCCTGTCATCCCACCATGGATCCAACTCGGACGGCAAATAGCGGAGTCGCGGTTGTTTGATTCCTCTGGTGCTGCGCAAAACGGCAATGTCTTCGGTGCCACTTCATCATCAAGGTGCGGTTGGGAGAAACAGGAAACAGACACAAAACAAAGCAACCCGGTTCATTCAAACCGGACGTCACGAGTCATCTACATCTTTCTGATGGAACAACAAGGGCCAGATCATGATCATCGAAATCAGAACCAACGCCGCACTCACATACCGCATCCGTGAGATACTACCATACTGGACGAGATAAAATCCAAGAAAAGGTGCGATGGCGATTCTCAGACCCGCAAAGGACGTGTGCACCGACATGTATTCAGCGATGTGTTTTTTCCGCGCCACTTTGGTGACCCACAGATTAAAGAGAATCTCCCCTCCCCCCCGGGCCAGCCCAAACAGAGCCGAACCGATGAGAATGACACGGGCATCGCTCCAGGAAAAATAGAATACGATTCCCCATAGAAACACGCCGTTCACGATGACCCTGAGCCGGAAAAAGTTCCCCCGATCGAACAACCAACCCCAGAAGAAGGTGGATCCCAAACGAACCACCGAGGGAACGATTCCACTGATCAAGGCAACGGTTTTGACGTCAAACTTCAACCCATGGACGGGATTTACCAAATAATCGACCCGCAACGCATTGGCCGAAAGCACTCCGAATCCCATCACCATCGAGGCAAAAATGACCCTGGCGAAAACAGGATCTTTCTTCAGCCATTTCATGGACTCGAAAACCGATGGCCTCGCCTCCTCCTCTTCCTCCAAAGGTGATGAGGGAATCGCAAACTGACAGAGGACCGCCACCCCGGCTGCCGCCGCAAAAATCCAAAGCAAGGTGGGGTATCGCCCCATATCGACGTCGAGATAGTTCCCCAACAACCAGGTTGTTACGATGGCGGACAAGGAGCGGATAAATACGTTCGCCGAAAACAGCCGACCCCGTTTGTCTCCCGGGTAATTATGCCGCAGGTAATGAACCTGCAAAGGCATTGCCAACCCGGTAACACCCAGTCCGCCACAGACTCCAAAGATGAACCAGAACTCGCTCTTGGCGCCAATCGCCGCGATTAAAAACCCCAGCATGCTCACCAAACTGACCAGGGCCGCTCCATGACTCACTTTCAACCGCAAACGCATCACCAGGGGAACAACCATCAGGCTGCCGATCATTCCGATTGCCTGACTGCTGAACAAGGTTGATTTCACCCATGCGCCGGATGAAAATTGCGTCACCGCGATCAAAACGCCGAAGGTGGCAAACGCGGTTTCGAGCATTCCGGCGGTCACCGAGCGGACCATCTCAGAGGCAAAAGTTCGCAAGGTGACGGAACGCTCCATATCAAGAGGCGCAGTCAATATGAACAATCGCCTTCGGATCCTGAATTTAGAAACCGCCTCTCCGCATCCGCGAGAGTCTGTTGATCCTGTTGCTCAAACCAGGAAACCTGATTGTGCAGCGAAACCGTATCCCCCACCACAATGATCGCGGGAGAAGACAGGCCCTCCGCGGCAACGGTTTCACAAATGGTGGCAAGCTCTCCGAAAACCGAACGCTGTTTCCTGAGAGTCGCCCACTGCACCACCACCACGGGTGTCTCCGGCGATTGCCCCGCTTCCAGCAGGTCGGTGACGATTTTCGGAAGATTTCCCATCCCCATATAAATACAGAGTGTTCCGCCGGTGTTGGCGAATTTTTTAAAATCGACGCATAACTCTGTTTTCTCGGGATTTTCGTGACCTGTAATCAAACTGATTGCCGAACTGTGATCACGGTGAGTCAGGGGAATGCCTGCGTAAGCGGCAGAGGCAAGGGCCGCCGTAATTCCGGGTACGATCTCAAAAGAGATCCCGGCCGCGTCCAGTCGCCGGACCTCTTCTCCACCCCGACCGAAAACGAAGGGGTCACCTCCCTTCAACCGGACCACACGCAGTCCCCTGTCGGCACGTTCGACCAGGATGCTTTCGATCTCGTCCTGCTCAACGGCATGACGCCCGGATTCTTTGCCCACATAAATCTTCTCGCAATCGGTTTTGGCCCATTCGAGAAGCTGACGGTTTACGAGATTGTCGTAAACCAGCACGTCCGCCGTATCGATCAACTCTTTGGCACGCAGGGTAACCAGCCCCGGATCACCGGGACCGGCGCCGACCAAATAGACTTTTCCCGCAGAATCTCCCATTCCCATTTTCCGAACATAATACCAAGATTCGGAAAACTCAGGCAGAATGAAGCACTTTTCGGGTAACGGGCTGCCCGGCCTCCTGGATGGGGCTCGCGGGTATCGCTTGTTTTGGGAGAAAATGAGCCCCCCTCACCTTTTCCCGGTTTCAGGCGGGACAGTGCTTCCGTTCAAAAGGGGAGGCGCCCATGCACCTGACCCCGCTAAAATTTGACCCCGGTAAAATTACTGGTTTTTCCCTGGAGTGATCCCATATTCGGAGTAGTGATTCGCTCCCTCACCCAGGCAGCATGGAAGCGGCGACACCGAACATCATCGAAATCGAACTGGATGCATCGCCGGATCAGGTGGCGGAGGGACTGCGGCATCTGCCGGGAATGGTGTTTTTGGATTCGTCGATTGCGGATAATTCCGATTCCGCCGGGAAAGATGCCGCTTTTTCCCTGGTCACGGCGTGTCCCACTGAACTGATCACGGGGAATTTTTTTGACGCCGCGGATCGCCGGCGTCTCCGGGTTCTCTGGGAGGAACATCGTGCTCCAGCGGAGTTCTCCCCTGATTGCGGATTCCCGATTGGAGGACTGGTCGGCTGCATCGAATATGACGGTCAATTTGAGTTCGGATGTTATCCTGAGATGCTGATTTACGATCACCGGGGAGATCAATGGATGGAAACCGGGGGATTGAGCGCCCAATTTGACTGCCTTCCAGCCCGGGGAAAAGCGGTCCGGGAAATGAACCTGAATTTTGAAACCGGAGTGAAGCGCGAAAGGTATTGTGCCATGGTCGAAGCGGCGCTGGCCTACATTGGTGCGGGCGACATTTATCAGGTCAATTTGTCCCACCGTTTCCGGGCGGATTTGCCTCCGGGTTCACTGGATGCATTCTCGCTCCACCGGAAACTGCGAGCCATTTCCCCTTCTCCTCATGCAGCCTATTTGGACACGGGGAGACGGCAGATTGTTTCCTCGTCGCCTGAACAGCTGCTACGGATCAGTGGGAACACCATTCAAACCCGTCCCATCAAAGGAACTCGTCCCAGATTTCGCGATTTAGAGCGGGATGAAAAATCAGCCTACGACCTGATCACGTCACCCAAGGAAATCGCCGAATTGATCATGATCACCGATCTGGAACGCAATGATCTGGGTCGGGTTTGTGAATTTGGCTCTGTGGAGGCGACCGATCTTTTGAAGCTGGAGCGGTATGCCCAGGTCTTCCACCTGGTTTCCACTGTCCAGGGAACTCTGCGTCAAGAGGTCGATCACATCGAAGCTCTTCACGCCTGTTTCCCCGGTGGCAGTATTACGGGCGCCCCCAAGAAGCGGGCCCGTGAAATCATCAGCGAACTCGAACCGGAGCCGCGTGGTCTCTATACCGGAACCATTGGCTGTTTTGGCTTCAACAATGAAAGCCGTTTCAACATTGTCATCCGAACAGCCATATTGGAGAACGACGAAATTGCTTTTCACACAGGCGCCGGAATCGTGGCAGACTCCATTCCTGAGATGGAGTGGGAGGAAACCTGGCACAAAGCGCGAGGCATCCTGCGGGCCTGCCAATCCGGAGTCTGACCAAGCGCGGATGGAGATCAGATTCATTTGACGCTGTCGCCACTGTTGCCTATGTGATGGCGGTCCACTTCCAAAGCCCGATGAAACTTCCCGTCAAATCCATCCATTTACCCATCCTTGCCAAAGCTTATCGAGGCGGGTTCAAGGCCGGGCACGGCGGGGGAAACAATGCTTTTCGACAATTGCTTTCCCGGGGACTGTTCTACTTTTGCGAGACCACTGGTTGCTGCACGAGGCAAGCACTGGAGGTGACCCTCGATGTTCGGGGGAAAGACGTCACCTTGCAACTGGACCCACGGAACCGGCAGTTCAGCAGTCTCTATTTCTCAAAATATGAGAACGGTTACGAGACGCTCGTTGCCCGCTCCATTGATTTTTTCCTGCCGGACGACGGAACCTTCGCCGACCTGGGCAGCAACTGGGGATATTTTCCTCTTCTGATTGCATCCAGACGAAATTTTATCGGCAGGATCCATGCCTTCGAGCCGATGCCGGACACCTTTCTGGACCTGCAGCAGGTGATTGAGCAATCAGGAATCGAAAAATGGGTCAGCCCGCACTGTCTGGCTGTGGGAAGCGAATCCGGCTCGGTCAAAATGCGCAAAACCCGTCACAGCGGTTTGGCGCACATCAGCCGCGACGGAGCGGGTATCGACGTTCAACTCACTACGATTGACAGCTTCAACTGGGATCGTCTGGATGTGATGAAAGTGGATGTCGAAGGGCATGAACTGGCCGCATTTCAGGGCTCTGAAAAAACACTCGAATCCTGCCAGCCCGTGATCATTTTTGAAAACGGAATTGACGATGGGAAAGATTCGTTGGAGCCTGTTCGCTATCTGGAAGAGCGTGCCTACCATTGCTTTCGCCCGGATTGTGATGAGGGCACATTGCATTTCCATGCTTTTTCCTCCTCCAATCGGGACACTCAACCCGCCTACCTGAATATTGTGGCTCTGCCGGAATCGCGCCTCGATCAAGTAAGGAAATTTGTTGTTCCGGATTGATCACCCGTCACCCCGCCAGTTCTTCATTCCCCGGATGGCGGAACGGCAAAAATGTCATAGTGCCCGTGCAGATCCACATCATCGAGCGTGAGTTGCCTGCCGCGGTAATGATCCACTCCATCGAATTCGTGAATGGAGTAACCCATGTCCATGAGGAATTGAAACAGTTCGCGACGCTCACTGGTGGTGGTGTGCTTGTAGATCTCGCTTCGGATGCAGGGCTTGAAGTCCCTGATCAAATTGCGGAGACTTTTCAGCACGGCGAGATCGGCCCCCTCGGCATCAGTCTTGATGTATCGTAAGTGTTGGATCTCGTCAGGGTAATTTTCCCGCAAATATTGCTCTGCATTAATCCCCTCAACATCCACTTCAAAGGCGTGGGCATGTTTCCATTTACTGAGCCCGCGATGTTCGCCTCCGTTGCAAAATCCCGAATCGGAATAGGTAAAAGTTAATTTACAGGGATCCCCGGTCGCCGCGTAGGGAACCGGAATAATCCGGGTCTTACCCGGATTCAATTCCACGTTGGTCTGGAGAATTTTGTAGACATAGGGATTGGGTTCAAAGCCGAACACACAGCCCTCCTTCCCCACCGCAAGCGCCACCGGCACGGTCGTATCGCCAACGTGCGCCCCGATATCAATGGCGGTATCACCCTTGGACAGAAAGATTCGGAGAGCATCAATGTGGGATTGCTCCATTGTTTTTTTCTCGCAGGAAGGATGCTCCCAATTGGCAAATTCCACGACCCCTTCTTGTTCCAAATCGAAGCGATCGATTCGGTGACCATAACTTTGGGGCTTCGGCCTGATCCCCAGCAAATAGAATACCTCTTTCAATTTCATTCCAATACGGACTCACTCAACCAGAACAGACGACGCGCTCAGCCCTGTAAATCCGGACGATTCCTCCGGGTGCGTTCTCTGGCTTGTTCGACCCGCCATTCTTCAATTTTTTCGTGGTGGCCGGACAGTAGCACTTCTGGGACTTTCCTGCCATCAAACTCCGCGGGTCGGGTGTAATGGGGAGCTTCCAGCAGAGTCCCGTCACCGGAAAAGGACTCCTCCACCGCTGAGCGTTCATCTCCCAGAACACCGGGAATCAGGCGGACAACTGCATCGACCATTACCGCGGCAGCCAGGGCGCCGTTCGTCAAAACATAATCTCCGATCGAGATTTCCTCATCCACCAGGGCTTCGACCACGCGGTGATCAACCCCTTCATAATGTCCGCACAAAATGATGAGGTGTTCTTCACCGGACAAGGCCAGCGCGGTTCTCTGAACGAGGGAATTCCCCTGCGGAGTCATTAACAGAACTTTGGATTCCGCTTGCTTCAAGTCGTTCACTGCCGCAAAAAAAGGCCCCGGTTTCATGACCATTCCCGGGCCTCCACCATAAGGAATGTCATCTACCTGACGATGCCGGTCAGTCGTGTAATCGCGCAGATCATGAAACCGGATATCAACCAGCCCGGCTTCGCGGGCACGCTTCATGATACTCTCTCCCAGCGGTCCCTCAGCAATCCCGGGAAAAATGGTGACGATGTCGATACGCATTTTTCTTTTTCTCGCAGCAAGGCACGAAAGCAGGTCGGGCGCAAAGGCTCCGGCGCCTCCTCTCCCGATCCGTCTTACAAAACGGCGAACACTTTCTCCAGCAAGGCCTTCGTCTTTTTGATCCCCTCCGGTTCGCTGAGTTTATCCCCTTCGTATTCGATGCCGACATGCCCTCTGTATCCCGAGTCCTTGACTATTCGGAACATCTTCAAGTAGTCGGTGTGAATTTCCTCACCCGCCTGATTAAAATCATGTGTCTTCGCCGAAACACCTTTGGCATAAGGCATCAGTTCCGCGGTGCCTTTGTAGCGGTCATAACCCAGCCCCACCTCGTCTTCTTTGTAGGCGGGATCTCCGCTGTAAGGCGCCTTCTGCCTCTCCCAGGTTGCCGCGTCCGATCCGCGTCTTTTGACAACGTAAAAATTTCCGAAGTCCGGCAGAGTCCCGCAATTTTTTTTGTTCACCAGTTTCATCACCCCGGCCAGCCAGGCGCCATTGGAGGAAAGTCCTCCGTGATTTTCCACTATCACATTGAGTCCCATGTCCCCGGCAAAATCACACAACCTGCCCAGGCCGTCGGCACACAAATCAGCCTGTTCTTCCGGACTGAGGCGAGCGTCGGATGCGGCATTGACCCGAATGCTGTGGCACCCGAGAAACTTTGCCGCATCGCACCAGGCATGGTGCCCCGTCACTGCTGAAGTCCTTCTGGCGGCATCCGGGTCACCCAGATTCCCCACTCGATCACACATGATGAGAACACTTTGCACCCCATTGTCCTCGCATCGCTGCTTCATTTGCGCCAGATACTCCTTTCCCTTGGGCTGAATTCGCTGCTTCACCCCGTCGGTATGGAAAAATTGATTCACCCACTCCACGGCATGAATACCAAAATTCTCGTTGGCCTGCCTGGGAAAATCGAGGTGATCCAGACTTCCTGCTTTCAATGCGCGATGAAAGGACCATTCCGCCAGCGAGATGGAAAACGGGAAATCACTCTCTCTCCCGGGTTCGTTCCCGTTTTCAGCCTCCTTTTTACAGGAGGAAACAAGTCCGGCGCCACCCGCAAGAGCCAGGGTTCCCGTGGTGGTGGTCAAAAATTTTCTGCGATCAATTGGTTGTTTCATGCAGAGAACCTAACGCTGATTCATCCGGGATGTCAAAACCTGCCGCCGAAAAGTGGTCGGGGCCCGGCGTCTGATTGTCAAGGACTCGGGCCGACGCCGCGGTTATCACTCCGCCTTCGCCATACGATTCTGCAAGCCGGTCCAGCGTTTTCGGCTGTCCTGATTCTTTACCGCCATGCTCAGGGCCCGCCTTTCTCCCACCAGAATCACCAGGCGCTGGCCGCGGGTGATTCCCGTGTAGATCAGATTGCGCTGCAACAGGACATACTGCTGCATGGAAATCGGAATCACCACAGCCGGAAACTCGCTCCCCTGCGATTTGTGAATGGTAACGGCATAGGCAAGCTGTAGTTCGTCCAGGTCTCCCGGCTCATACCGGACCTCCCGATCTCCTTCAAAGACAACCTGAATTCTGGCCGGCTCAGTAGTGATCTCCCGAATGTGGCCGATGTCCCCGTTGAACACATCGGTGTCGTAGTTGTTGCGCATTTGAATGACTTTGTCGCCCGTGCGAAAGGTGCTTCCAAATCGCTCTATTTCCAATTTGAAATCAGAGGGCGGATTCAGTGATTCCTGTAAAGCCGCGTTGAGAGCTTTCGTTCCCAGGGAGTTGCGATGCATCGGTGTCAGCACCTGAACGTCATCTCTGGAATCCAATCCGAATTTGTCGGGAATGCGTTGGTTTACCAGTTCGATCAGGGTGCTCAAAATGGAATCGGGATCGTTTCGTTCGATAAAGAAAAAATCCGAATCCGGCTGCTTGGTTTCCAAATCCGGAACACGCCCTTCGTTGATGTCGTGGGCCGCGGTGATAATTTGACTCGCCTCAGCCTGGCGGAAAATCTGTCTCAAGTGGGACACCGGCGCCACGCCGCTCCCGATCAGATCCCGCAGAACCGTCCCCGGTCCGACAGAGGGAAGTTGATCCACATCGCCAACCAAAATCACATGCCCCTCCGCTGGAATTGCCTCCAGCAAACTGGCCATCAGTCGAACATCAATCATGGAGGCCTCGTCCACCACAAATACATCGCCATCCAGAGGACTGTTGTGATTGCGGGAAAAATCACCTTCGTATTGCACCGCCAGAAGACGGTGAATCGTCCTGGCCTCGCGCCCGGTGCTTTCCGAAAGGCGTTTGGCAGCGCGACCCGTCGGAGCACAGAGCACCGGCTCCACCTTTTTGGCGGCCAGTATTTGCAAGACCGCATTCAGAATCGTGGTTTTGCCAACCCCGGGACCGCCCGTGATAATAAAAAACCGATGTTTCATGACGCCTTTGACCGCATCCGCCTGCTCCGCCCCGAACTGAAATCCGTTGCGCCGCTCGAACCACTCAATGGCCCGGTCCGTGTCGATCTCGGGATAGCCGACAGGCTGATCAACCAGCGCCATAACCCGCCGGGCCACGGTTTTTTCCGCCTCAATCAAATCCGGCGGAAAGATCAACTCAACCCTGTTGATTGTCTCAGCCAACAGGGTGTGTTTTTCAATCAATTCATCCAGAACAGACGCCAATACAGCGTCCTCCGTCAGCAAAACCTCGGCGGCTTCCCGCAACAAATCCTCCCGTGGAACCGCGCAGTGCCCTCTCTTCTCCGATCTCTCCATCACATAGCTCAATCCCGCCGCAAGTCGCCGCGGAGAATTGATCGACTGCCCCATTTTGCGGGCAATGTCGTCGGCCGTTTTGAACCCGACTCCGGGGAGGTCACTGGCCAGTCTGTAGGGATCTTTTCGCAGGACGTTCACGGAATCCGGACCATAATTTTTGTAAATCCGCAGGGCTCGTGCCGTACTCAGGCCATGGGAATGAAGAAAGATCATGATGTCCCGGACCGCCTTTTGCCGGTTCCATGAATCCTTGATTTTCAGCCGCCGGGCTTTTCCAATCCCTTTCACTTGCTGGAGCTTCTTCGATTCCTGCTCGATGATTCGGAAGGTGTCGCCACCAAAGATCTTCACGATCCGCCCCGCATACGTTTTGCCGATACCATCAATCAGGCCACTGGCCAGAAACCGCTCAATTCCCTTGTCGGACGTCGGCGCCACCGGGTCAATCCGCTGGGCCCGGAACTGCGATCCGAATCGCTTGTCGTTCACCCATTTCCCCACCGCCCGGACGTCTTCACCCTCCACCACAGCCGGAAGTTTCCCCAAAACGGTGACAAGCTCGCCCCCGGCGTCCACTTTCACCTGCATGATGGTGTAGCCGTTCTCTTCGTTGTGAAAAACCACCGACTCCACCGTGCCGGCTATCTCATTCGGGTTGGAAGTTGCGTCGTCAGGCATTACAAAAAACACCTCCACCTTAGCACAGAAATCGCGGGTTAATCCCGCCCTTTACAAGTGATAGCCCATGCCGCATATTCGGCGTCCTATGGAAATCCTATCGATTCTCTTAACCGTAGTCCTGGTTGCGGTCAGCGTCCTGATCGTTTTGGTCGTGCTGATTCAACGCCCCAAACAGGAAGGCCTCGGCGCGGCTTTCGGCGGCAGCACCCTGGATTCGGCTCTCGGCGCTCACACTACTGACGTGCTGCAAAAAATCACTACTTGGCTGGGTATCATCTTTTTCGTTTCGGCCATCGCTCTCGCCATGATCAAGACCCGGCAGTTCAAAAACTCCGCTTCAAGCAACGTTCTCGAAGAAGTTCAGAAACAACAACCGAAGATCCCGCAAGCTCCATCCTCACTTCCCTCCCTCCCTACCCTTCCCAAAACCGGCGACAACAATCAGCCCGCCCCGCAGCCCGCCCCGCAGCCCGCCGTACCGGCGACGCCAAAAACAACTGCGCCCGCCGCGGACAAAAAGAGCGACACGCCGCGGAAATCTCCTCAGCCGCCCAAAATAGAAGATAAAAAAGCCAAGGCGCCCGCACCGAAAAAGCCTGCTCCCAGCACCCCCGCCAAAACCGACAATGGAGCGAAGGCCAACTGACTCACAAGGCCATCGCGCCTTTGCTTTTCGGCTAAAAATTTTGTGCTGACCCGGTTTACGCTTCATTTGCAACACCCAACCCCGAATCCAACATGGGCCGGACGCCCATGCTACTCGACAACACCCCGCGACTGCTGGTTCGATCTCCCAATCCGCTGGGTGACGCCTGCATGTCTCTTCCCGCCGTCCGGGCGATGAAGCGATCGGGCTTCGATCCTTCCATCACCGTCCTCTGCCGGGAAAACCTGCTTCCCCTTTGGGAAATCCAACCCGAAGTCGATGCGGTGATTGCTTTTCCCAAAGGGATCAGTCCACGAGCCGTCGGTCGGATCATCCGGGAAAGAAACAAGCGCCTTTTCGATGCGGCGGTGCTCCTGCCCCATTCTCTCCGATCAGCGCTGGAAGTCCGGTCCGCCGGAATCAAAAATCTGATCGGCTATCGCGGTCACTGGCGCTCTCTCCTGCTGAAACAACTCATCACCGACCCTGAAACATCAGCGGAAAATCAACACCACGTTCATCGTTATTTGCACATCGCCCGGGAAATCGGGGCCGACATCAGCGACCTGGATGCCCTCCTCAAAATCCCCCCTCCACCCAGTCCGATTCCCACGAATCGTGAGGATTCAATCCACCTGGGAATTTGTCCGGGCGCCGAATACGGAAATGCCAAGCGCTACCCCATCGAACGCTACGCTGCCGCGGTGAAAATCCTGAAAAAATCCCGGCCCGAGACTCCGATTCGGGTCTCTGTTTTCGGGAGCCCGGCGGAGAGAGTAATCGCCGAAGAACTGGCCACCCTGCTGGGGGAACCCGTAACCAACCGGGCGGGAGAAACCTCGATCGCCGGGCTGGTCGATGAACTGCGAAGCTGCCACTTTCTGGCCACCAACGACACGGGAACCATGCACCTGGCCGCTGCTCTGGGCGTTCCCACTGTAGCCATTTTCGGATCTACCGAGCCGGATTTCACCAGCCCCATCGGCGGCGGGGTTCACCGGATCATTCGCCACAAAGTGGATTGCAGCCCCTGTTTTCTGCGCGAATGCCCCATCGACTACCGTTGCATGTTGCGGATTGAACCCGGTCTGGTGGCCCGGGAAATGACATCGCTGCTGGGCAATGGCGATTCCTCGCCCCGGTGAATCGCCGACCGAATCCCGCCCCCCGACACGGCGTGGATCATCGCAGTCGAAATCACTTCGGTTTGATGAACAGCACTTCGCCGCGAGTAATCCACCCCTTTCTCAGATCCACCCGGAACCACCCATCGCTGTTCTTCTTTTGAAACCGGACACCGGAACGCTTGCCGAATCCCTTGAGGTCATATTGGGCCCAGCTTTTCCCCATGTCATTGGAAATGATGAAGCCGTTTTCGTAGGGCGAGGCAGTCGAGTAGTGGGCGGCCAGAATCGTGCCGTCCTGAATGATCATGTTGGCCGATTCGTATTCCGGGTCAAACAGCAGTGTGTGGGCCTCTTTGTTCGGCAGGTCCGCGGGATCATCACAACGAAAAATTCCCCGGTCGTATTTCTGACCCGGTTCAATGCGCCCGTTGGCGTCCGCCGCCCAGTAGAGTTTCCCGTCCACGAAATTGACCCCGCCGGATTTGAAGCGTGAATTTGAACCGCTCGACGCGATCACCTTCCAGTCCCACAGATCCAGTTTGGCATCATAAGTGCCCCGCAACCAGTGGCATTCGTGTCCGTGTCCCCGGTCGCTGTCACCAGTACAGGCGTAAAATGCATTCTCAACCGGATTGTAATCCACACAGTGAACGTGCCGACAGATAACAGGGTTGGATGCATCACCCAACAGGGTTCCCTCGGTGGCTCCGTGCGATGCTCCGTGATCCCGGAAATTCGGATTCTGTCCAAAAGAATAGGCGATTTTGATCGTTCGCCCCTGATCAAGGGAATAGTAAATATTCACCGGCGCCGCGCCACCCTCGACATTGCAATAGTTTCCCCAAACCATCATCTGCCTGCCCTTGACATCCCAGGTGTGAACACCGTCGAGCGAGTGAAAATACCATCCCGGAAAATCGGGATTCCGCGGCTTGTGGGGAAGGTAAGCACTGCCGTCGAGATTTTTTACCGTGATTGGTTCAATCGTTTTCAGTTGATCCGTGCTGAGGTAGATCCTGGCGCGAGTCGCCAGGAGAATGTTCCCGTTTTTCTGAATGCAACTGAAGGTGATATTTCCGGAGTTGGGAAACTTCGCCCGGTGTGGCCAGGTTTTTCCATTGTCTTCGGAAAGATAAATTGTCCCTTCATCATCAAACCCGAAAGCCCGGCTCCCTCGCTGGGAATCAATGTAGGGGCCCTCTGGTTGCAGCCGGTACCAGAAGTGATCGTTGGACTGCACGTCGGTCAAGGCGGCGCGGAGATCCAGCGGAAGGACTGGCATCAGGATTCCGCCAATGCCGGTCACTGCGCTGGCCCCAAGAACTTGACGCCGGGTGATTGATTTTGATCTCATTTTTTTTGATTCCAGTTGATATGTTCGATTCAAATTGTCCGGTCGCCACGGTTGCATGAGAAACATCCGCCTGTCGCTGGATGAGTTGGAACCATTTCTTTCTCCGTGACACGACAAGGTCCTGACAAATCGTTTCACCACAAAAAACAGCCCCTTGATTCAGGCCGACACACTACCCCCTGATCTGGAAGCGGGCAAACCCTTCATCGAAGCCCGGCGCCAGAACTGAATTACCGGCCCGAAGAGCGGAAAGCGTGGCAGCCGGAAGGAAAATCCGGACGCCATACTCGGAGAAGACGGCAAGGCAGTGACAAAAAAACGCTGACTTGATTCAGCGAGTTCCCCCGGGGAATCACCCACCGCCAGAGCGTGAATTTTCTACGGGAATTTTCCATCTTTCTTCTTGACAGGATACCTGGATTCCTGCCATACCCGCCGTTCATGCCCAGAGTCTATCATGCCCTTGTTTTTCTTTTTGGCGCTACTCTGTTGGGTGGGTGTGGGGACAGCAGCACGAGACCTGACATGCCCGATCACTATTTGGTGCTTGATAGACCGCCTCCTCCGACCTCGGAAAATCTGCCTCCTGCCGCGATTATTATTCTCGAAATGATCGAGGTGGACGGTCGGCTGCTCGACGACTGGACCCTGGAGCATTCTCCTGATCCAACGGCTGCCACGCCTCTCCGGCGCGAGGTAGAGGAATGGATTCGCCAAGACAAGGCCCGAATCGTCGAGACCTCCGCGATCCACGCCCAAAGCGGTCAAAATGCCAAAACCAGTTCGGTCAGGGAAGTCATCTACCCAGCCGAATATCGCTATCCGGTAAAGATCACCACCGTCACGACGACCGATCCGAAGAAGGATCCGAAGGACAAAACCCGCACCGTGAAAAAATCCACCGAGGAAGTCATCAAAGGCGTCGCTGCCACCGGGCACGTATTCAAAACCCGCGAGGTCGGCACCATCCTCCAGGTTGAAGCAATCATTGATCCAAACAGCAACCTCGTCGAAGTCAGGCTCAGATCTGAATTGATTCATTATTTTGAAAATCTCGAATGGCAGGCGGTTCGTGGTGACGACGTCGAGCATTTTACTTCGCCCACTTTCGAAAAAAATGCTTACCAGACCAGCTTCACTCTGCAGAACGGCGTTTTCGGCCTCATCGGCAGCGGGACTTTGCCCAAACAGATTCGTTCCGAGCAATTCACCAACCCGATTCTTTTGGTATTTGTCAGGGCAGATACCAACCAACCAAAACCATGAAGAAACATTATTTCACCGCCTTCTCCCTATTGCTTCTGGCAGCTGCCGGAATTCTCTTTGCCCAAAACCCGCCGTCCAAAACACCGCCCCCGGAAGACGGGATGACCACTGTGGCCTACAAGGTGCCACCTACTTTTATAAAATCCTATCCCCGCGATCATTCGGCGCCCAACGCAGCGGATCCCTTTGCATCCCCCGCCGGCGGTGGGAAGGGCAAACCGTCCCGCCAAGAACCGGCGAAGGAAATTTTGGAGGCCGCCGGAATTACCGTTCCTCAAGGCGCCTATGCCAACTACGACCCAAAAACCAACACCCTGACCGTTCGCAATACCAAAGAGCAACACGAACGGATCCAATCCTACCTTGATTCAATCGTCGCTGGCTCCGAAAAGCAAATTCATATCATCGTCGAAATGATCGAAGTGGAGCATCTCGACTTCAGCGATTGGCTGCTGTCTCATTACCTCGAACACAACGCCACCGAATTCCGCCGCACCGTTCAGGAATGGGTTCGGGAAGGACGGGGCGCCATTCTCGAGACAACCACCATCATGGCGCGATCCGGACAGCGGGCCAAATCGGAATCCATCGACGAATACATCTATCCAACGGAATACGACCCGCCCCAAATCCCCAAGGATGTCACACTTTCGGATCAGGCTGAAGCACCCGTGACCGGCGTGTCGCCGACTGCTTTTGAAACTCGCAATCTGGGCAGAACCTTGGAGGTCGATCCCGTTCTCGGGGCGGATGATGTGACCATCGACCTGAATCTCACTCCTGAATTGGTGGAACTGGAAGGGATCAACGAATGGACCAGCCCGGACATCGATGAAAAGTTCAAGACCACCATGCCAACTTTTTATACCCAAAAAATCACCACTCAGGTCACCACCCTGCATGGCGAGTATACTTTTCTCGGCACAACACGCCCGCTCAAGGCGGCCGACCCCAAAAGAAAAGATCCCATTGTCCTGAATTTCGTTCGTGCCGATGTCGGGACCCTGGCAAAATGGTCCATGAAGGAGGTCAAGTGAGATACCGCCTGATCGTATCGGTGTCATTTTTTGTCGCCTTACTGAGTGTCGACGGATTGATCGATGCCCATGCACAATCCAAGCCGACCGAAGACAAGAGGCCCCTGATCCGGGTCATTGTGGAATACATCAAGGTCGAGCAACTTGATTACAGTGATTGGCTTTTAAAAAACCGGCTGGAACACGATGCAACTGAACTCCACGCAACGGCGCAAAAGTGGGTGAACAAGGGTCGGGGGAAGATCATCGAAACCGTGATCCGCACGGCAATCTCCGGGCAAAGGGGAAAGGTTCGATCCCAGGATGACTATGTCTATCCCAGTGAGTTCGATCGTCCGAAGATTCCCGGTCAGGTCGCCCTTTCCGGAAAGACAAGTGCACCGGTCACATCGATGCAAGCGGCCGCATTCAAAACCAGGAAGCTCGGAATCACTCTGAAAGTCGATCCGATCCTCGCTTCCGATCAAGTCACTATTGACCTGAATCTTGCTCCTGAGATTGTCGAGTTGAAAGGGGAAACTCAATGGCCCAGCCAGAAGGAAAGGGATGCTACCTCCATCAAGATGCCGATTTTTCATTCAATAAAAATCATCACTCAAGTCGCCACTTTCCCCGGTCGTTACTATCTGCTCGGAACGAGTCGGCCACGCAAAGCAGTTGTCTCCCAACGCGGGAATCCACTCATTCTTCAATTCGTCCGGGCGGATTTTGCAACAACAAAAGGAGGAGCCACCAGGCCGTAGGACGATCGAACCAGCCCTCATCGAAATCCGGCGGCAGTCCCATCGGGGACTGCGGATGAGAACCCGTCTCACCCGGCCCAAGTCTTGACTTGCCGCCAAATCTATGCTGGAGTTTCGGAGAACAAGGCACGAATTCATCTCACTCTTTTCCATGCACACCAAACCAAACGCCTCCCACAGTCGCCGCAATTTTCTTCATCTCGCCGGAAGCTCAGCGGTGGGGCTGAATCTCATCACTTCCTGTAAATCCTCCTATGTCCCCAGCGGAGTTGTGATCGGTTCCGGAGAACACACCTACGAGTGTCAGCATTACTGGGGCGATTTGCCGGAGAATCATCAGTATGGAAACGCTTCCCACGGAGTTTCGCTCGATGAACAGGGACTCATCTATGTGACTCATCAGGGAAGTCCTGATTCTGTGTTCGTGTTTGACCCGGAAGGGAAGTTCGTAAAATCCATGATCCCGATACACAGCAGAGGAGGGGGAAAGGCAAGCGGTCACGGTATCGACATCCGGAAAGAGGCCGACGGGAAAGAATACATCTACCTGTCGCCCAGCGATTCAACGATGGCTTTTACCAAATCGACCATCAAAGGCGAAGTCGTCTGGACGCGGGGAAAAGCGGATCTCGAAAAGGATGCCGATAGGAAGCTGGCCCGCTACCGCCCCACCAATGCCAGTTTTGCCCCAAATGGCGATGTCTTTCTTGGCGATGGCTATGGCTCGGGTTACATTTTCCACTACACGGGTGACGGAAAATTCGTCAACGTCTTTGGGGGGACCGGGACCGAGGACGGGAAATTCAGGACGCCGCACGGCCAATGGCTTGATGATCGCGACGGCCAGGCGAAGACAGCGGTCTGCGATCGGGCCAACCAGCGGCTCCAGTGGTTCGATATGGACAATAAGCATCTCAAAACGATGGACGGATTTCTTTTCCCTGCTGACATCGATATCATGGGAGATGTGATGGTAGTTCCCGATCTCCATGCCAGGGTCACGCTGCTGGATAAGGATGACAAAGTGATCGTTCACCTGGGTGATGACGAAGCCTGGAGATCCCGCGTCCTGGACAAAAAGAAGCGATGCGGAAAAGCCGGGACAAGTGGAAGAACGGACTGTTCGTTCACCCACATGACGCCGCCTTTGACCGAGAGGGAAACATCTTCATCACCGAATGGGTCGTGGGCGGTCGGGTGACGAAATTAAAAAAACTCTCGTAACACCCGCCCCGATACCCGCGATCAGGTGAGTGAAAAGCGTGCATTTTTTCGGTAGGATTCTGTCCTTAGCCCGGAATGGAGAAAAACTTTTCTTCCGCAACGGAGTTAAATGAACCTCCCACCAAATCACATTCGCCTGAAAACCCAGATACCATCATGATCAATCGTCGCTCCTTTATTCGTCGCGGCAGTCTTGCCGCCGCCGCCATGACTTCCCCTTCCCTCCTGAAAGCGGAATCCGCATCCACTCCGGAGACGCTGGTGAAAACCCTCTACGATTCCCTTTCCGAGGCTCAGCGCGGACCGCTCGTTTACCCATTCGATGACCCGCTTAGAAAGAAAGTTTCCAACAACTGGCACATCACCGATCAGCGGATCGGCAAATTTCTCAACCCGGACCAGAACGCCATGGTAAAGGAAATTTTCCTCAAAGCACACTCGGAGGAATACGCGGAGAAAGTGTTCAATCAAGTCAAGGGTGACAGCGGAAGACGAGGATTTGGGGATTGCTCGATTGCCATCTTCGGCGAACCCGGCGCCGAAAAATTTGAATTTGTGATTACCGGTCGTCACCTCACAAGACGAATCGACGGCAACTCAGTCGGCGGAAAAGCTTTCGGTGGCCCTATCTTTTATGGTCACGCGGCTGGCGGTTTCCGTGAAGGAGCCGACCACAAGGGGAATGCCTATTGGTATCAGGCACAGAGCGCAAATCAGGTGTATCAAATGCTCGACGGGAAACAGCGGAAATCCGCTCTTTTGGATAAAAAGCCGTCTGACAGCGAGCAAACGATTCGCCTGAAACGCCAGGCCGGGACTTTACCCGGGCTCGCCTTCAGTGATATGAGCGCCGACCAGCAGGTCGGCGTTCAAAAGGTGCTCCACGATCTGCTGCTTCCGTTCCGCGAGGTGGATCGCAAGGAGTCGATGGCTCTGATCGAAAAAGGGGGGCTGGATCACCTCCACCTCTCCTTCTATCGCGAAGACGACATTGGCCATGACGAAGTCTGGGACAACTGGAAAATTGAAGGCCCTCACATGGTCTGGTATTTTCGGGGAGCGCCACACGTTCACACCTGGGTCCACGTCTCCGATCCCGATGCCCCGGCATCCTCGTGAGACCCCCCGCCCCGCCAGAAGATGAAGCGGCTCCGATCCAGTAAATCGTCACAAAAATCACTGCACGGATAAATCGGAAACGGACCAGGGAACGCCAGGCTCGGTTCCCTCGCGTATGGTGGGCAAGTCGCGGACTTTTTCAACGATGCACCAGCCGCCGAGCCTGCTGGCCCTACTTCCTCCCCCGAAGGGGTGGACAGAAGATGTCTGGTCTGATAGAAGTCTGTCGGGCTTAAGAGACTGTTGAAAACCCCTGGATTTCAGCCCAAATTTCCCGGAATATTCCTCCCTTATTCATCAACAAACTCCTCAAAATCATCAAAATTTTGACTCGAGACCTCAATTTTTCGCTCACCCATGGTCAGCCCGACAGACTCCTGGCATCTCCTGTGAAAAAGCATTTTGTCAGCAGCCGAAATTCGAGTGTTCCCTGCGGGCAAAACCGCTCGGGCAGGGTGAGAATGAGCAGGGTGAGAATGACTATGTTCATTCTCCTTTTAACGCTTCTTGTTCATTCGTTCGGGGTAGAGGACCATGCGACATCCGGGGAGGCACAGCCAACCATTTCCCAACGCAGCGGAAAGATCGCCCAAGGCGCCGATTGGGAGACAACTTACTTTATTGTCGATTCAGGGGTGAGCGGCGCAACGGTGCTGGTGGTCGGCGGGATGCACGGCAATGAGCCAGCCGGTTCGCGTGCGGCTGAGCAGATTCTTCATTGGCCGATCAAGAGAGGGAAACTGATCGTCGTTCCCCGGGCAAATGTGCTGGCTCTTCAAGCGAATACCCGCTTGACCCCCAATCAACCGAAAAAAGCCGGAAACCTGAATCGCGATTTCCCCCAGGTTGAGGAAGGAGGAAAATATACCGTGGCCCCCATCGGAGAACTGGCGGCGAGCCTGTGGAGTTTTGTCCTCCAAAATCGTCCGGATTGGGTCATCGACCTGCACGAGGGATTCGCATTCAATCGATCTCATCACCCAGCAAGGGGCAGGAAAAAATCGGTTGGATCGAGCCTCATTTATGAGGCTGGCGAAAAGATGGATTCGCTGGCCAGGCAGATTGTCGCCGCCGCTGACGAGACCGTCACAGCCCCCGGCAGGCGCTTTTCACTGATCGACCGCGGACCTGTTGACACGGGACTGGCACGGGCCTGTATCAAAGTGTTGGGCGCCAAAGCCGTGATTTTGGAAACCACCTTCCCGAATCAACCGATTTCGCTGCGCACGCGACAGCATCGAGCCATGGTCAATGTACTGCTCAAGCACATCGGCCTGATCGATGATGATTGCCGAAATCGTCTCGCCGCACCCAAATCGTCGGGTAATTTGCAGGTGGGAATATTTGATGGAAACGGCGTGGGACCGAGCAGCATTCAGCTCGGGCGGGCCATTGAGGAGGCGCCGGATCTGACACTTTTTCATATCGGCGCCGCCGAGATGCGACCTGATGTGCTTCGGCAGTTTGATGTGCTGGTATTTCCGGGAGGAAGTGGATCGAAACAGGCTGGCGCGATCGGACGAGAGGGTCGGAATGCCATTCGCCGGTACGTCGACGGCGGAGGCGGCGTGCTCGGGGTGTGTGCCGGAGCCTATCTGTGCTCGGCGAATTACGAATGGTCACTCGATCTCATAGACACCAAAGTGTTTACCGGCAGTGTTGAAATTCCAGGAAAGGGCAGGAAGCAATTGTGGTATCGGGGCAAGGTGGCCGAGGTCGATCTCGAACTGACTGTTCTGGGGAAAAGTTTGTTTTCGCACCAGGGCATTCCCGGAAACTTTGTCGTGCGGTATGCCAACGGCCCGATCATTTCTCCAAAGGGAAATCCGGCACTGGGAGACTACAAAGTGCTGGCATGGTTCCGAAGTGAGAACGGCCTGTGGGAAGCACAAAAGGGAACGATGATCAACACCCCCGCCATTGTTTCGGGAGTCTTCGGAGGAGGACTAGTCGTAAGCGTGAGCCCTCATCCGGAACTCACGCCAGCGCTGCACCCTATCATTACTCAAACGATTCGCTGGGCCGCGGCCACTTTCAGTCCGGACCATGCCCCAGGGGAATGAACGTGGCAATCAGACAGCCCTTGCTGAACTTTGTGGGCAGATGAGGAGGCTCCTTCACCGCAACAGCGGACAATTTCCCCAACTGAAACCGGGGACAATCCCCGCCTCCCCCCGCTTGTCACTCCTGGCATCCTGCTCTACCATCGTTACCGAATGACGATTTTTCAACTGGTAGCCATCCTGCTCACTATTGCTGCCTTGCTTGGTTTCCTGAACCTGCGTTATCTGAAGCTTCCCACGACCATCGGGATCATGCTCATCAGCCTGGTCTTTTCTCTGGTGCTCGTTCTTTTGGGTAACTGGTTTCCCGCGATCAGTTCCGGAGCAAAGCAGATCATTGACCAAATCGATTTTCACGAAGCACTTCTCGACGTCATGCTCAGTTACCTGCTCTTTGCTGGCGCCCTTCATGTCGATCTCTCTGATCTGGCGCGAGAAAAGAGAATCATCGGGCTCATGGCCACTTCGGGAGTTGTCATCTCCACTTTTCTCGTTGGAACCATTTTTTTCTATCTCCTTCCCCTTTTCGGGATGGACACCCGCTACATCCATTGCCTGCTTTTCGGCGCGTTGATCTCTCCGACTGACCCGGTGGCCGTTCTCGGGATTCTCAAGAAAGCGGGGGTCTCCAAAAGTCTGGAAACCAATATCTGTGGTGAATCACTCTTCAACGACGGAGTTGGCGTTGTCGTCTTTCTGGCCCTTCTGGGAATTGCCACCGGCGGACAGCCCTTTACCGCCGGGTATATCGCCCATCTCTTCGCAGTCGAGGTGGCGGGGGGAATCCTCTTTGGCGCCACGCTGGGGTTGGTCGGCTATTATTTGCTGAAGAAGATCGACAGCTATCAGGTGGAGGTCCTCATCACCCTTGCTCTGGTCACGGGAGGTTATTCCCTGGCAAAAACTCTTCACCTTTCGGGTCCCCTGGCCATGGTGGTATCCGGTCTGATGATTGGCAATCAAGGGCGCGCTTTTGCCATGTCAGACACCACCCGGCGACATCTCGACCTTTTCTGGGAATTAATCGATGAAGTCCTCAACGCACTTCTTTTTTCCCTGATCGGCCTCGAACTGATCGTGTTGGCCGATACATTTTCCCCAGCCACATTTTTCGTCGGTCTGCTTGCCATCGTCGTGGTGCTGGCCTCCAGATTGGTTTCCGTCAGCATTCCGGTCGCGGCACTGAAACCGTTTCAAAAATTCAGCGATGGCACCATTCAGATGCTGACCTGGGGAGGTCTTCGAGGCGGCATTTCCGTCGCTCTGGCTCTGGCGCTCCCGGAGGAAACCGGACGAAGCCAGTTTCTCGCGTTCACCTATATGGTCGTCATCTTTTCCATCGCCGTTCAGGGACTGACTCTCGGAACACTTTACCGCCATACTGCCACGAAAAGGCAGCCGCTACCGGAAACAAATTGAGAGGGCCGACCCACGGTCAGGTCACTCACCTATCAGCCAGTAGCCTTTCCCCGCTTCAATTCGGCTGGCTGGAAATGCCGAATTTCCGGCGAGCACTTTCTCCACCACTTTCTGCTTGGCTTTTCCATTGACCAGAAAAGCCACTTCTTTGGCCGCAGCGATCAGGGGATAGGTGAAGGTGATCCTGTAAGCATCAAATTTCGGAATGAAGTTGGCCACCACCCAACGCTCCTTTTCCTCCAGAGCTTCCGTTCCCGGAAACAGGGAGGCGGTGTGCCCGTCGTCGCCCATTCCCAGCAAAATCAGATCGTGAACAAAAATCGGTTCCCCGGCGAGACGGGCCAGTTTTTGCAGGTGAAGTTCACAGCGCGCCGCCGCCTCAGCCGGGTCCATCTCGCCCGGAATTCGCATGACGTTGGCAAAGGTCATGCCGACAGGATCGAGCAGAGCCTCCCGGGCCATTCGAAAGTTGCTCCGCTCATCTTCAGGAGCAACACAGCGTTCGTCCCCGAAGGTCAGCAACACACGTTCCCAGTCAATCTCATCTCTTTGAGCGAGAGCCGCATAGACCGGTTTGGGAGTTGATCCACCGCACAGGCTCAGGCGAAAAATTCCACCATTCTCCTGGGCGGAAACAATTCGACCGGCAATCCAGTCCGCCGTCTCCGCTACAAAATGAACAGTTCGAATCACCTCCACATCCATAATCCTGACCTACATCACCATTCCGCCATCGACGGTCAATACCTGCCCCGTGATGTAGCGGGATTGTTCCCCGGAGAGAAACAAGACCACATTTGCGATGTCCGACGGTTCCCCGAAAAAGCCCAGGGGTATCTGACTTTTCACCTCGTCCCGCATTTCCCCGGTCAATTCGCTGGTCATGTCCGTGACGATAAATCCCGGCGCGACTGCATTGACACAGATTTTCCGTCCGGCAAATTCTTTCGCCAGAGCCTTGGTAAATCCAATCAATCCCGCTTTGCTCGCAGCGTAATTCACCTGCCCGGCATTGCCCATCAGCCCGATCACCGAGCTGATGTTAATGATCCTCGCATTCGGCTGTTTTAACAACTGTCGTTGAAAAGCCTTTACCATGTTGAAGGCGCCCTTCAAATTGGTATCCAGGACGGTGTCCCAATCTTCCTCGCTCATGCGGAGGGCCAATCCGTCACGGGTCACTCCGGCGTTGTTTACCAGGATGCTGACCGGCCCCAGATCTTCTCCCACCTGCTTTCCAAAAGCCGCCACCGCATCAAAATCCGCCACATCCACAGCGTAACCTCTTGCCTGGCCCGGCCCCATTTCATTCAACTCGGTTGCCGCTGATTGAGAATTGGCTTCGGTCCGGCTGATCACGGCCACTTGTGCGCCCCGCTCCACAAACGACCTGGCAATCTCCCTCCCGATTCCCCGACCGGATCCAGTGACAACGACCACACGGTTTTTAAAATCACTCATGGCCGCTTCATCTCATATCACAGCGCGAACTTCAATGAAAATCTGAGTCCAATCCTTCGTCAAACAGATTGGCTTGAAAAAGTGGTTTCTTCTTCCTCAAAAAAAGTGACCGTATCCCAGTCACGCTCGCCGCGCAGGAAACCGGATATTTTTTCTCTCTGATGAAACTTCTCACCTCCCCCGTCAGCCGCCGCATTTCCATCTCCGGGATGGGTCTCGCTGTGCTCGGCGCACTCCGGGGAATTCCCCGCCTCCGGGCCGAATCGCACCGTCCAAAACGAATCCTCCTGCGGTCCTCCTGGCAGACAGTGAATATCGGGGACATTGCCCACACGCCAGGCGTGTTGAGTCTGCTGGAAAGCCATCTGCCGGAGGTCGAAGTCTGCCTCTGGCCCAGCAAAGTCGATAACGGGGTGGAGGAACTGCTGCGAACTCGTTTTCCCTGGCTCACCATCGCCAAAAGTGCCGCTGAACAAAAAGCCGCTTTTGCCCGGTGCGATTTTCTTTTGCACGGTTCGGGAGCATCGCTGGTGGCAGAGCGCGACGTCGTCCGATGGAGTGATGAAACAGGAAAACCCTACGGGGTTTACGGCATCACCCTTCCGCTGCGGAAATCTTCCAATACCGCTGACACGCCTGAATCCAATTTTCACAAAACCATCTCCGTGTTGAGCGGGGCGCGTTTCGTTTACTTTCGCGACTCCCTTTCGCTGGCACTCGCCAAAGCGAAGGGCTGCACCTGCCAAGTGATGGAGTTCGGCCCCGATGGCGCATTTGCCACGGATCTTCGTGACGACGCCAGAGCGACGGCCTTTCTTCGGGCCCATCAATTGGAGGAAGGCAAATTTCTCTGCTGCATTCCCCGGCTCCGCTACACACCTTATTGGACGATTCCAGGAAAAAAGAGGGCCGTCGACAAAGTCAAGCAGGCTCGGAATGAAGCCATGAAAGAGCACGACCACGCTCAACTGCGCAGGGCCATCGTCGAAATTACCCGGCGGACCGATTACAAGGTTTTGATCTGCCCGGAAGATCAGACGCAAATGGCGGTGGGGAAAGAAATGCTCTACGATCCGCTTTCCGCCGATGTCAAAGAGCGAGTCGTCTGGCGGCCCGACTACTGGCTGACCGGCGAGGCCATCAGCACCTACGTCAGGAGTATTGGACTTTTTGGGAACGAGATGCATTCGCCCATCATGTGCATCGGTCACGACATCCCGGCCATTGTGTGTCGATGGAAAGAGCAGACCAGCAAGGGAATCATGTGGCGCGACATCGGGCTGGGCGACTAGCTGTTTGATTTGGATGACGAAGCTCAGGTCAAAAAGATCGTGCCCGCCGTCCTCGCCATGGCCCTCGATCCGGCCGTGGCGAAGCGGAAAGCCGTCCGGGCCCACACTTTCGTGAAAAAACGACAAGGGGAAACGATGGCGCAACTCAGAAAAGAGCTTGCCCGGTCCGGATAAAAGCTCACCTGGAGTCGGTCGCTGTTTTGAAATTCCGCTGGTGAAACTGCATCAGTTCCAGTCCGCGTTTTTCATAAATTCGAAACGCCGAATGATCAATCCCTTCAACGACGAGCATTTTGTGGGGCACCTTCAACTCATTCAAATAATCGGAAAACTTCAAGTTGAACTGATAATTGAACCCCTTGGTCCCAACCCAGATCAAGATGGGCAGCTTCGGCCGGTCTTGGCGGGCGGCATATTTTGCCGCGAGATCCCAGGCGTTGTATCCGATCGGTAAAAATCGAATCGTCTCGCTCTCCCATCCTTCATTTTCCTGAATGTGCTTTTCCGGTTCGTACCCTGATCCACCAGGCGCCGCTGAGGCGAACAGCTCGGGATATTTGAACATGATCCGCGTCGTTCCGCGACCGCCCTGACTGAATCCTTCAATGGCCCGACCCGACCGCTTCCCCATGGTTCGCCATTTGGCATCAATGTGGGGAATCAATTCCTTCACAAAAACATCCTCGCCCATACCATTCTCTTTTTTTGGATAATTGTACCAGCTCATCGGACCGCCATTCGGAAAGACATAAATCGTGGGAGCGATTTCCCGCTTTCTCACGGCCTGATCCACAAAGACCGCCAGCCGGACGCTTTTGCTCTCAGATCCGGGCCGACCTCCGTGCAGATGATAGACCACGGGATAGCGACGCTCCGCATTTTTGGCATCGTCATAACCCGGTGGAAGGTAAATGTAATAACCGACGTCGATTCCCATGGAAGGACTCCGAAACACGGAATGCCGAATCCCCTCGGGCAAACCCCCTTTTTTCAGCCGATCCGCGGAGATCGGGCTCACCCAGGAAAACGGTTTCGCGGAACCTTTGGGCGGTTTGGCGCGGGCCGATGGCGGAGGCGTCAGGGCGTAAAAGGAGATCAGGAAAAAGCAGACCAGCCCGGAACAAACGACAGATGTTTTCATGGTGGCCAGTCTCCGGTCCGCCGGTTTTTTTTGCAAACATTTTTCCGCACAAAGCCAACCCTGTTGACTCGCCGAACAAACCCTGGTGAACGACGGGAAGGCTGGGAGCTGGGGGCGGAGTGATTTCTATTTTCGCCTGTAATCAATAGTCAGCATGGCAATGGAATTCCCCGTTTCCGGATCAGACTGGACCAGCCGGTAGTGAAGCCGGTTTCGATCGAGAATTCTGAACACGGCGTCGTAGCTTGCCTCTTTTCCCTTGAGTGGATTGGTTCCCGTGAATTTGAAGTGAAAGGTCTTCCCATCCGCCTCCACCGACCCGATGCTTCGAGAAAGACCAGTGTTCATGGTGTCAACCCACATACCGGAATAATGGCCCAATACGTTGTCGTATCCCACGATTCCGCGGCCCTCGTAGGAGCCCGCGATTCCCTTTCCATTGACAATTTGCTCGAGAAACCTTTTACCGAGAATCCAGTGAAACTCCGCCGTGCCCACGGCGGTTTCCGGATTTGTTTCCGGGCGGATACGGTATTGGATTCGAATCTTCCATTTACCCGAAAATGCTTCCAGCAGGGCGTGGTATTTTCCCGGGCGCGCCTTCTCCCGAATCTGCCTGATCGAATTCTGTGACAGGGCGGGATTCTGAGCCAAAAAAAGCGCGCCCACCAAGCTGGTGAAGATTAGGAAACGGCGCCCGGATCTGGTTGTCGCGAAGGAGTTCATCAATTTTTCTTTGCCATTTGGAGCAGCCCACCGCAATTTCTTTTTTCGACTGAAAATCCGGGAACGCTTTCTCCGATGCTCGGTTCAACTGAGATGGAGCGATTTGCAAACTGGATCATTCAACACCGCTGCGCTGGCTGGCTTTTTTTCGCCGCCCTTTCCGGAGCAGCGGCAATTGGTTTGTCCCGACTTCGCTTTGATGACAGTCTCCGTGACGTTTTTCGAAGAGAAGAGAATCTCACGAAACTGGAAAATCAATTTTTGTTGTCGGAAAACGCATTTGTGATCCTGGTTCGTGGGGATGCCCTGTTCTCGAGAAAAGTGGTCGAACAACTGCGGGAGTTTGATTTTTCGCTTCGCGAGATGGACGGCATCTCCCGGGTCGTTTCTATTTTTGATGCCCGTTCCCCGCGGGAAACAGAGGGCTATCATCCTCCGCTGATGCCGGGATCGGACAGTCCCAGGGCGGCGTTTGACCTGGCTGAAGCGGAAGCCCGGATTGATCCGCTGGTGAGCGGAAATTTGCTGAGTGCTTCGGGGAAGGTTCTCCTCTTTTTTGCCATCCCGAAAACGAAAACCGATCGGGTGGAGGAGTTGAGCCCCATTCAACGGGCTCTGGCGAAAAATGCGGCCACTCTCGCTGCTGCTTCCGGTCTGGAAGTGAAGGTGGGCGGCATCCCGACGCTGAGAACCCGGATTGTTCTGTCAACTCGCCGTGAGCAACTGATTTTCACACTGGGAGGGGCCCTGCTCGGGCTTCTGGTTGCCTGGATTATTTTCCGAAGAACGGCGGTCCTCCTGCTCCTGTTCCCGGTTCCCGTGGTTGCCGCTGCCTGGGCTTTGGGGGCGATGGGACTGGTCGGAGAATCCATCAATCCGCTGAACAACATGATCAGTGTGCTGGTCACGGTCATCGCGTTGTCCGATTCGATTCATTTGATTTTTGCGGTGCGCCGACGTTCCCGGGAAGGGGACACGCCTTCTCTCGCGACTGTCCGCGGTCTTAGCGAGGTCGGTCCCGCATGTCTTTTGACTTCGTTGACCACCGCTGTTTCTTTTGGTTCCCTGGCTTTTTCGGGAAATTCCCTGGTGGCCCGGTTCGGCCTCTCCTGTGCCGCTGCCACTTTACTGGCTTTCCTGGCGGTCATTCTTTTCATCCCTCTCGTGGCCAGCACTCGAATGGGAAACTATATCAGCCCCCTCAGCCATCGCCACGAGCTGTCTCAATGGACGGGATTTACCTGGATCAGTCGATTCATTCTTCGCTTTCGATGGCAGGTTGTGGCCGCTGGTGTGGTGATTACGCTGGTTGCGCTGCTTTTGTGTCTGCGCCTGAATTCAGATTATCGTTACCGTGAAAATCTGGATTCCGATTCAGAGGAATGGAAAATCGCTGAGGTGATGGACAGGGAATTCGGAGGGTCGCAGCCATTTTACGTGATCGTCGCCTCGCCGACGGGACAAGTTATCGATCCGAAACAGACGCTTGCCATCCTCCGTGAAGTTCAATCTGTAATGACGAAATCAGAGCGGACGGGCCGCGCTGTCTCAGTGCTGAATTTGATCGACGCCATGGGATTGAAGAACAGGACAGACCCTCTGAACACTCTCAAAACGGAGTTTCCCGAGGAAGTGCTCAACGCCTTTTACAATCGGGACAAAGAGTCGTTTTTGGTGGTTGCTCCGCTTCAGGATTCCGGTTCCTCGACACTTTTACCAATCATCACCAAAATCGAAAAGCGCCTCGCGGGAATCGAATCCCGTCATCCCGGATACCATATTTCATCGGAAGGCCTGGCGGCCAACTCGGTTCGGGCCAGTCGAACGATGATCCACGAACTGATCACGGGGATTTTTACAGCAGCCCTTGTGATCGTGGTTCTCATCGGCTTGTTCCTCAGATCCCTGGAACTGATTTTCCACAGCATTTTGCCCAATCTGTTGCCCATGTCATTGATCGGCGCGGGGCTGGTCCTTTTTCACCGTCCGCTCCAGTACATCAGCGCGCTCACCCTGACGATCTGCCTGGGGATCGCTGTCGACGACACCATCCACTTTCTTTTTCGTTTTCAAAGCTATCGAAAGAAAGGAGTTGATTTGGATTGCTCCATCCAGAATACGATTCAATCCATCGGCGCTGCCTTGGTCACATCCACCGCCATCCTGCTCGCCGGTCTGGCCCTGCTTCAGACCAGTTCGCTTGCCACGGTCCGCACGTTCAGTTGGCTGACCATTGCCGCTTTATCGGCAGCTCTGCTCGCGGATCTCTTCCTGCTGCCGGCCTCACTTTCGGTCGCTGGAAAGCGTCAATCTACCTCTTCCGACAACTCGGGGGAGCAGTCCTGAAAAATCAGGTGGGACCGTCTTTGCTCAGTGCTTGATCGTCACTCGAGTCCCGACCCCCACTTTGGAATAGATCAGTGGCTGGATTGCGCTGGGCACCCGAACACAACCGTGGCTGGCCGGATAATTGGGGACGTAGCCGATGTGCATCCCGACGCCACCGGTAATCCGCATCCAGTAAGGCATGCTGGCTCCGACAAAGTGAGAGGCGCCACTTGGGCGCCGGTTGGCGTCACCGGAAGAAGGAACCGTGCTGCCGTCCGAAGAAACCCAAGTTCCGTAAAGAGTGGACCGTTTCTCAACTTTTTTCTCCTTGATTCGATAGCTCCCCGCAGGGGTATGGTGCCCCGATTTTCCGGTCGAAATGGAGGATTCGATTACCAGTTGATCACCCAAATCCGTCTTGAAAACCCGTACCCGCTGGTCGCCCAAATCAATTTCAATTTTGGCATTGGCCGGGGTCAGCCCCGGAAGCAACATCTGGTTGACGTAGGTGTAGTGACCCTCGCTCTTGTATTTCGTGCTGCCCCCGCTGGATATCACCGCCAAAAATCCCCCAAACATTCCCGCTCCCGCACTTCTGTTCCGATCCGATCCCGACGAGGGAGATGCCAACTGTCTCTTTTTACGCTTTTGCTCGGCCAGGGCTTTGGCTTTTTTCCCTTTTTCGATCTTCGCTTTTTCAGCCAGCTCTTTTTTCTTTTTGGCCTCTTTTACTTTTTCCTTTTCCTTTTCCGCCAGAGCTTTTGATTTGGCTGCTTCGGCTTTCTTTTTCTCGGCCAATTCACGGGCTTTTTCACGCGCTTTTTCCCGCGCTTTTTCACGGTCTTCTTTTTTCTTCGCTGCCAATTGCGCGGCCCGCTCTTTCTCCCGCTTCGCCTGTGCTTCCCGGATCCGTTTTGCCCAATCGGAAACCCCGCCCTCTTTCTTACCAGTGGAAGATGCCCCGTGTGAAGACTCCCCGATTTTCGCGGAGTTACTGGCTGATTTGATAAAAAGCCCTGCATCCTGATCCACCGTGCAGGACGTAGTCAGCGTAATCAGGACGGCTCCAATGCAGAGAGAGAGGAGGTTGATAATTTTCAGAGAATCAAATTTCATCGAGGCGAGGTCATCTTGGAATTCAGGCGCATCAAAATCCAATCTTTCCGTCCCGCGTCAAATTGATAATTGCTTTTTCTTCTAATTTTTTTGGCACATATACGTAGCCGCTGGCTCGCTCCGGAGCGGAGGGGCGCCTGTTTGTCGGTGTCTGCCTGAGTCTTCGTGAGTTTTCGCCGTGGAAAGCGAGCATTGCCGAATCAGTTTTTGGGCGGCTTCGCCTGGGCTGGTTTAGCTGGCGGCTTGGGCGCCGCTTTGCTATCGACACCGGCTTTGGGAGCTGGCTTTTCAGGAGCGGCTTTCGGCACTGGCTTGGAAGTGGCATCCGCCTCCGCTTTCGGAGTGGGCGCCTTCACTTTTGCCGGTGTCTTCTTCGGCAGCACGGGATGCCCGGCGGGAAGAGGCAGGTTCACCCCGGGGGCCACCGGAGTGGTTCCCTTTTTCCCAGGGGCGGCTGCCTCCGGTTTCTTTTTCTCCTTCAGCAACTCGGAACGCTTTTTGGTAATGGAATCCACCAGATAACTCCGGACCTTGAAAATATGCCCCTCCAGAGCTTTTTCATTGGCCAGTTTTTCATGGAGCTTTTTCAGATTCTCCGCGAATTCCTTGTCGAGTTTCTTTTTCTCCTCATCGCTTTCCTCTTCACCTTCTTTGCGCTTTTCCTGAAATTTCCCGGAAACCTGTACGGTCAGGGGCAATTCGTTGAGATCATTCTTCTCTCCCACGGAAATGTTGTAAGTGAAGCCGTCAAAGGTGGTGATCTGAAATGAGGTTTTGCCGACCTTGTTTTTTTCGGCATCTTTCCCGACGAACACGTCCTCCATCCGCGGGTTGCTGAAAGCGCTTTTCATGCTGGATGTTTTGGCGGGATCGAGATCGAGTTCTCCCTTGTTCTTTTTGGCAAATGAGAAATCACCGTTTTCCTCGGTCCTGACCAGTTTCCAATCGTCTTTGGGATTACCGCTCTTGATGCTGATGGATTTGATCTTTTCGATTTTGAAAAAATCATCACTCAACCATTCCGCCGGATCGGTGACAACGGTCTTAAATGTATCGGCTACGAGATAAACCGCATTGCTGTCTCCGCGACGGACGTATCGCCCCGCGGGTGTGGTCGCCATGCCTCCACCAAAGGGATTGGGACGATTCTCGGATCTTTCATACACTTTTCCCATCCACATGGTCGCCAGTTCTTTTCCTCCCTTGTCTTTGAATGTTGCGACCACCGCCGTTTCTCCATCAGCCGCTGTTTTGTCAACCGGGTCGAGCAGATTCAGTCTGCCCAGCTGGCTCCGTCCGATGGACAGCACCTGGGTGATATTGAGATTCCAGATACTCTTCAACAGTGCATTGACCACGGGTGTTTTCGCCGGGTATCCATCTCTTTGGGACACTTCCCACAATTTCTTCCCTTTTTTCAGGGTCAGGCTCTTGTCCTTGTCCTTGATGACGATTTCGGCCACATCGTTGAGCGGAAAGTTGTCAAAAACCCGTTTTTTCTTGGTGGTGGAGGTAATCTCGGACACGCCTCCTCCCGTTCCGGTGAAGTGAACAATCGCGGCGATGGCGCCGATCACGGCCAGTGCGATAAACAAACGAATGAGTGCTTTGATTCCCATGATGTCAGGTGAATGAATTGGCGGTTAAACAAATACAGAGTGAGAAAAATAGAATTCCGTTCAGCGTGCGGCGGTTCTGGCCCGTCGGACGATGGCCAGGCCGATGCCAAAGATCACAATCAATACAGGCATAAACAGAGCGTTTCCAAATTTGAAAAGCGCCAGCTTGCGGCGGTATTCACGAGTGACTTCTTTTTCCAACTCCCGCTCTTTTTTACCGAACGTGACGGCGTCTTCTTTCAGTTGTTTCAACTGAGACTGTACCTCGGGGGAAAGCAGGGCCTGGTCGATATTTTGCGGTGTGGCCTGTATGATCTTATTGATTTTGTCTTCCGTCTTTTTCTTTTTCTCCTGGTAACTCGCCAACTCCACTTTGTATTTGTCCTGGGCCTCACGAATCCACTCGTTTTGTTTCGTGAAAGGCCGACGAACCGAGTTCCGGCTGCGAACGTAGATGAGATCCGGATCGCCGGACATTTGTTCGACGGCATTTTGCAACAGGGTGAGGTTCTGATTCAGAGCCTGCGGAATTTGGATATTCAGCCCCGGTATGGTGGTCCGACGGACACAGGTGTCATCGTAGATGAAGTCCACATCAGAAAAAAGGAGAACCCGGCCGGGTTTGATCCCCTCCTTGAGAGATTCATCTTTCTTTTCCTCTCCGGCTTTGGCGGCGTCTTTTGATGGTTTATCGCCCGACTTCCCCGCATCTGCTTTTTTGTCATCCGCCTTCTTATCACCGGCCTTCTTATCATCCGCCTTTTTCTTGGCAGCGGGATCCCCTTCCGGAAAGGCTGTCTTGAATTTCCCCGACAAACGCACCACAAAAGCGCGCGGTTCACCGAAGGGATGGAAGTTTTTACGAATACGGTCCCCTCCGCCTTTCTGAGTGGGATCGGCATCGAAGGATGCGACCAGTTGATTTTCCGCGGAGCTCTGGATCAGCACATCAGAGGTGATTCCCGCCGGGGGATCAATCTCAAACCCTCCCGGCGTCAACATATTGAGCTGGTTCAGCATTTTGGTCATGGGATCACTGCTTCCGGTGGGCCCCAGGGCCTTTTGATTCAGAGTCAAAAAAGTCGGAGAAAAGTTTCCCCGCCGGAGAATTTCGGTTCCGAAATCGAGATCGGCCAGCACCTTGGTGGAGTCAAATTTCACGCCCCAGGCGGGAAACAGCTTATCCAGATTGGACGACGGCGCCGGCCCTGGTTGCTGCGGAGGCATTCCAGGCGCGGCTCCCTGCGATTGCAGTGCCCGGGAGTAGAAAAAATTGGGATCCACGAAAGCAATCACGTTTCCTCCGTTGAGCAGATACTGGTCGATGGCAAACTGAGCCTCCTCGGTAATATCGAATGGATGCAGCACAATCAATGCGGAGGCGTCCGAGGGAATCGTGGCAGCGTTGCTGGGAATCGTCGAGACATCGTAATCTTTCCCCAGTTGTTCGTAAAAAATCCAAGCTGGTTTGGGCGGGGCCTGAAAGTTGGCGCCCATGCCTCCGCCCACTTTCATCCCGGACATCACCACCACTTTCTTCGCCTTTCCCCCATGGACGTTGGAAATGGCCCGTGACAAGTCATACTCGAGAAGAGTTTCTTCCCGTGCGGGAACAAAGGGAATTGTTTCCAGGGCATCGACGCATTGAATGGCAATCCCGAAATACACTTCGTTGCTGGTTTCAGGAGAAACACTGGCCTGAAGCCCGTCAATCACGGCTTCGTCCTCGGCATCCGTGTTCGGCTCCGGATTGAGCTTTTTCACACTCAGCATTTTGACCTTTTTCTTCTCGAATTCGCCGGATGAATTGACCGTCTCGATTTCTTTCACCGGGGCGTTGCGAACGTATTCGTTGAGAAGATCTTCCACTCGGCGAGCCTCGGCCCGCTCCCGGGGACTCATCACCTTGCTGTCGTCGGTCACATAGTAGCGAATGCTCACCGGTGTATCGAGTCGGCTGAGAATGTTGCGGGTACCCTGAGACAGGGTAAACACCTTGTTTTCCGTCAAATCCACCCGGCCTCCGAACATGCCGATCACGTAGTTGACCAGCAGGGCAATGACAAAGACCATGATCAATCCAATGATCGCCATAGCCCCCCTGCTCAGATGGAATTTTTATGAAACGGAACTGGATGCTTTTGATTCACTCATTTTGTTTACCGTGTGTTGATCAGGTTTTTGAAAAATGGTTTTCAGTTGGTCAGGCTCGTTTCAGTCGGATAACCACCGAGGTGGCAAAGAGGCAGAAGGCAATGAAGGTCAGGAAAAAGATCAGGTCACGCAGGCCCAGAACGCCCTTGGCCAACTCCGTGAAATGAGGCATCACGCCAAGAATGTTGGCCAGTTTGAGAAAAGGCCAAGCGATCAGGCCCCATCCTTTGATGTTCATCAGGAATTCGGAAATCTGAGGAAGCCCACTCAACCAGATCGTCAGACAGACCGCCACGGAAATCAGCAGGGCAACCAACTGGCTTCTGGTCAGAGCCGATATGACCGAGGTAACGGAAAGGAAACAGAGAGCAACGAGATAGGTCGCCACGAAGCCCGCCATAATCACCCCGTTGTCCGGATCTCCCAGATAATTGATGGTCCAGACAATGGGAAAGGACAACACCAGCATCCCAAACAGCACCACCGCGGCGGCCAGAAATTTACCCAGAATAGCGTGCCAGGGCGCCACCGGCATGGTCAGGAGAAGTTCCATGGTGCCGAGACGCTGTTCCTCCGACCAGAGTCGCATTCCCACGGCCGGAGCGATCAGGACCAGGTACCACGGCAGGTATTGGAAATAGGGCATGTAAAGATCGGCCTCTCCGCCCTCCAATACGCCGGTAAAGAAAAACGAAAGTGTCGCCGAAATTCCGAGAAACACGATGAACAGGACGTAGGCAATGGGAGAAACAAAGTAACTCACCAGCTCACGTTTGAAGATCGTCCTGACTTCGCGGGGAAGGGCGAACATCATAATCGCCACAAAGATTGTCGAGACGATGATCGTCGGGATAAAAAATGCCAACAACAAGGTGATAAGTGCGTCCATGGAGAGTGTGATGTCAGAAATATGAAGTGTAATTAAGAGACTGTTGAAAAACGGTGGAATGAAAAACTGCGAGTCATTTTGTTCGATGGCGAGGCGCGGTGAAGGAAGGTAGCCCTGCTACCTGACTGAATCGCAACGAAGCCAGCGGACAAAAGGGCCGCAGCCCGAAGGGTCGATTGAAAAACACCTCCGGCAGGGCCGCTGTATTCCAATCCAACACACATAAGATTTTTCGTTTCAGGGTTTTTCAACAGTCTCTTAAAGCATCAAAAGAGGTTCGGGATTCACGATCGCAGCGGTCAATCTTCGTTATCCGATTTGGTAATTTCGCGGAACAGATCGTCCAGTCTGCCTTCCGCGATCCGAAGTTCCTCGACCGTGATGTCTTTTTCCTTGCACATGGCAAAGACAGCAGAGCTGAGCGCGCTCCCTTTTTTCCCCTTGGAGGGCGATATGCGGAAAACGGCGCCCTCGCCGTCCGAGTCGTCAGCTTCCACGGCTTTGACTTCAGCCAGTTTCTCCAGTTCTTTCCTGATCCCGGAACCAGCCAGACCGGAGGCCCGGAGCAACACGGAACCGGCCCCTTTGGCACGGCCTTTTAATTCGGATGGAGTGCCATCGGCGATAATGACGCCGCGGTCCATGATGATGGCACGGGTACAGGCGGCCTCCACTTCTTCGAGGATATGGGTGGAAAAGATGATCGCTTTCTCTTTTCCCATGCGGCGGATGAGGGCCCGAATCTCGTTTTTCTGGTTGGGATCCAGTCCGTCAGTCGGTTCATCCAGGACCAGAATTTCGGGATCATGAATAACGGACTGCGCCAGACAGGTGCGATGCCGGAAGCCCTTGGACAGAGTATCCACGCTTTGAGTTCGGACGCGTTCAAGAAAACAGGTCCCAATGGCCTTTTCCACCGCCTGACCCACTTCTTTTACAGGAACACCACGCATTTCCGCACAAAACCGGAGAAATCCCTCGACGGTCATGTCTGAATAGAGCGGGGCCGCTTCGGGAAGATAGCCAATTTTGCGTTTTGCGCTCACTTCATTCTCAGATATATCCTCACCGGCAATCAGAACCCGGCCTTCGCTCGGTGGCAGATAACCGGTCACAACTCTCATGGCAGTGGATTTCCCGGCTCCGTTGGGTCCCAGGCACCCGAGAACCTCTCCTCTCTTCACCGTGAACGAGATACCGTCCACCGCTGCCTTGGATCCAAAGTGCTTATGTAGGTTTTCGACTTCTATCATAATTCAAAACCGATTTCTGTTAACGTGCTGCAAAGCGAAATTCAATGCGTGATTTGTTTGTAAAAAACACAAAAACATGGAATGGACTCTCTTCAGAGAATCTGTCCCCACGCTCGACAACCCCTACTTTCTCCCATTCGCGTAATACGCAAGAAAAAAATCACGTCCCCAAATCTTGTCTTATGAAAATCATCAGTTGGAATGTGAACGGAATCCGCGCCGCCATGAAAAAGGGTTTCGCCGACTTCGTGGAAGAGCATCAGCCCGACATTCTATTACTCCAGGAAGTCAAGGCAACGCGGGATCAGGTGGAACTCCCCTTTTCGGAAGACGATTGGGAAATTCACTGGAATCCGGCTGAAGCGAAAGGCTACTCCGGCGTGGCCGCTTTTTCCAGACCCGGAGTGCAGTCCGTGGAACTCGGGCTGGGGATCGACCAGCACGACCGGGAAGGTCGGGTCCTGATCCTGGAATACCAGGACTTTTTCCTGACCAACGTTTACACGCCCAATTCCCAGAACGAGTTGCGCCGTCTGCCCTATCGCCAGCAGTGGGATGCGGATTTCCTCGCCCGAATGAGCCAACTCAACAAAACCAAGCCCGTCATTTTTGCCGGTGACTTGAACGTGGCCCACCGGGAAATCGATCTGGCCAGACCGAAGGCGAACCGGAGAAATGCCGGTTTTTCCGACGAAGAACGCGCTGGTTTTGATCACATGGTAGCGGCCGGATTTGTGGATTCGTTTCGATATTTTCACCCCGACGAACCGGAGCACTACAGTTGGTGGAGTTATCGGGCCGGAGCCCGACCGAGGAACATCGGATGGCGACTCGATTATTTCTGTGTCTCGGAACCCTTGATGAGCCGGGTCAAATCGGCAAAAATCCGACCCGAAGTCATGGGTTCAGACCATTGCCCGGTCGAACTGGTCATCGGGTAAAAAGCGGCTCCTGTCTCCAATGGTTTGGGCAGCGGGTCCCCGCGGGAATTCGATCGAACTCGATCGGGAACAGCCCGGTTCCGACACAGGCGGACTTGGTGATCCAACAGGGTTGAGTCGAGCTATCTACCCTGTGGCATTCCAGCCCTGGCAGCGGCGATAAAATCTCTCACCATCCCCAGATCCTTCACCCCGGGGGATTCTTCGACACCGCTGGCGACATCAACTGCTCTGGGACGCACCTGAGCGACCGCCTCGGCCACGTTCTCCGGCCGGAGACCGCCCGCCAGAATCACGTCGCGATCAGGCATGGCTTTGACCGCTTCGGCGCCGAGCGACCAGTCCATGGTTTCTCCACTGCCGCCATACTGGGACGGGGCACAGGCGTCGAGCAAAAGGGTGGTCCCGAGGAAACTCTCCGCCTCGCTCAGGGTGGAACGGTCTTTTACGCCCATGGCTTTGAAAACGGGCCACCCGTGTCGGTGCAGTTGATTCAGAAATTCCGGGGATTCATCCCCATGCAATTGCAGCCAGTCGATGCTTCCCGAGTCGATGACTCGGGCGAGCTCGTCCTCCGTCGGATTCACAAAAACGGCCACTCTGACCACTTTCCCGGAAAGATCACGCAACCATTCAGCCGCCGCATCCGGCGCAATGTAGCGTTTCGATCGGGGCCAGAAATTCACCCCGATGGCCTGGGCGCCTGCTTCCACAATGGCTCCGGCCTGGCCGGCTGTTTTGATGCCGCAGATTTTTATGGCAACCCCCTTGCCCGGTGCGCAAGGAAATACTCGCTGGTCATTCATCTTTCGCAAAAGCCGGATTCTGACAAAGAACACAATCGAAGGGGATTCAGGGATCTATCTGCCCCCATCCGGCTCGATTTTCCATCTCGTCTCCCCCGGTCAAAGTTTCGCTATCGAGGCGTCTAAACAATTCAGCAAATTCCCGATGGTCTCCTCGGTTTCGTCCCCCATGTTCGGAATGCGGAACGTCTCTCCCTTGATTTTTCCATACCCCTGATCCATCTGGATGAAGTGTTCTTCCCGCATGATGTCCGCCAACTTCGCCATATCAAGGCCCCTGTTGTTCTTCACGCAGGTCAGTGATTTGGAACGGAAACCTTTCGGAGCGAAAAACTCGAAGCCCTTGTCCCGAACCCACTGGTGAACCATCTGGTTGAGTTTTTCGTGACGGGCAAAACGGTTTTCGACTCCTTCCGCGAAGATCCGACCCAGTTGATGGCGCAATCCGTAAATGGTGTGAATGCACGGAGTACTCGGCGTCATGGATTTCATCTGGTTTTTTTTGAACTCGTGAAAGTCAAAGTAATAGCCGCGATCATCGATTCCCGCTGACCTTTCGAAGGCCCGATCCGATACGGTGAACAACCCCAGCCCGGGAGGCAGTGCCAGGGCCTTCTGGCTTCCTGTCAAAAGCACATCGACGCCCAGTTGATCGAACTCAATCGGAACAACGGAAAAACTGGATACCGTATCGACCACCAGGCAGACGTCCTCATATTTTTTCAGCACAGCGGCCACTTCTTCGAGCGGATTTTGAACGCCCGTGGAAGTTTCGTTGTGAATGAAAGTCACGGTGTCGAAGCCGCCCGCTGCCAGTTTGGCATCGACATCGGCGGGATCGATCGGAGTTCCCCAATCATACTGCAGAGCTTCGGCCTCCTTTCCACAGCGGCGGGCGACATTGACCCATTTGTCGGAAAAAGCCCCGGAACAGCAGCACAACACTTTTTTTGCCACCAGATTGCGAATTGCTCCCTCCATCACACCCCAGGCCGAGGAGGTGGAAAGAAACACCGGTTGGGTTGTTCCGAACAACTGCTGAAGCCGGGGATGCACCTCATCATAGAGAGCAACGAAGTCCTTTGATCGATGCCCGATCATCGGGCTGGCCATGGCTTCGTAAGTGCCCGGTGAAACTTCCACAGGGCCCGGAATGTGTAGTCGAATGTGATCGCTCATTGCGCCCGCAATAAGCCCGACGATGAGAAAATGACAATGGGATTTTTATGTCTGTTCAGGAAAGAAGGGGGCTCACTCTTTTCCGGGAAGGATGAGTGGCGGCCGTTGGGCCTTCGCTCGAATCCAGTTCACCGCTCTGTTGACGGGTCCCAGTCGAAAGAGCAGCAGTTCTACTTTTTTCTTTCCCCGGAAATTCATGACGGACAGCCCAATCACAATGGTAAGCAGTCCCTGGCCGGGAACCAGCGGAAGGCTCAGGAGAATACCACCGGCAACCAACACAATTCCCAGCAGGTTTTTCAATATGATACCCACGGTTCGCAGGGCCGGATGTTGTTGTTCCAAACGCAGCTCGTCACGGCGACTTTCCAGAAAATAGTCGGGCGCCATCCGGGCAATCAAAATGGGAACGATCACGATACTCAACACCACAGTCAGAACAGACAAGAGGCCCAGCCAACGCAACCAGTCTCGATTTTCTGAAAGCCAAATCATCTCAACGGCCTCCAGCACGGTGCAAAATCGAACATCTGACTGATTCGGGAAACCCTATTCCATTTCCCGGGAACGAGGTTCCCGGTGTTGGGTGCTTTGCGAAGTCGGCGATGTCACGAATGGCCCGCCTTCCAGCGGTGCAGACTCGGTGAAGGCGACATCGGGCATTTCACTGGAACGACCGGCCAGTGGAAAATCCTTTCGCAGGGGAAACCAGGGGTAGCCCTCCCACATGAGGATGCGTCGGTGATCGGCCAGTCCTTCAAATTCGATTCCCATCATGTCATAGACCTCGCGCTCCAGCCAGTTCGCCGCCGGCCAGAGATCGGTGACGGAGTCCACTTTCACTCCCTCCGCCAGGCAGAACTTGACTCGCAGGTGCTGGTGATTTCCGTTTCCGAGGGAGTAGAGTTCGTATACCATTTCCCATCGCGGAACGCTCCCGGCGTTGTCTATACTGCAGATGTCAAGCAGGTAGTCAAAGCCTTCATCATCACGCAGACTGGCCAGGATGTCGTGGGCCTTTTCCCCGGAGACGATCACGGTATGTTCGCCGCGGAACTCGATGGTCTCAAGAATGGCGGAACCGAATCTCGATTGCAGACTGGAAATGGAAGATGCCACGGCACTCATTTTCAAGGGATCGGTCCTGTCATTTGGTCAATCTATTCCGCCACGAACTGTTTTCTCCCGGAGGGTTCGCCCTCAATTTTTTTCTGGAGGCGCACCAGGCCATCCAAAAGTGCCTCCGGCCGGGGCGGGCATCCTGACACGTATACATCAACCGGAATCAGGTGGTCGATTCCCTGCAATACCGCGTAGCTGCGATACATGCCCCCGGACGACGCGCAGGCACCCATGGCAATGCACCATTTCGGTTCCGGCATCTGATCCCAAATCCGCTTCACGGCAAGCGCCATCTTGTAAGTAACAGTGCCGGCCACGATCATCACATCACTTTGCCGGGGAGAAAAACGCATGACTTCCGCACCGAACCGCGCAATGTCGTAGCGCGACGCCCCTGTCCCCATCAGCTCAATCGCGCAACACGCCAGGCCCATCGGCATCGGCCAGAGGGAGTTTTTCCGCATCCAGTTCATGGCGGCGTCCACCTGGGTGAAGATCACATTCCCCTCGATTTTTGAATCGTAGGCGGCATGGAGTTTTTCCGGAACATCGACGGTGGCTGGCATGGCTGAGACAACAGAGAGATAATTCTCCGGGAAGCTACCTTGGCAGGAGATCGTGGCAAGGTGTTTGTGAAAAAATTCACAAGTCCGCTGTCCAGAAATTTCGGAAAATGAAAAGCCGGAGTTCCTTGCCAAGAGGCCGAATGAGGTTACCTAAGAGACTGTTGAAAAAGCCTGAAACGAAAAATCATCTGTTTGTTGGATTGGAATACATCGGCCTTGCCGGAGGTGTTTTTCAATCGACCCTTCGGGCCGCGGCCCTTTTGTCCGCTGGCTTCGTTGCCATTCAGTCAGGTAGCAGGCTAGCCTCCCTCATCGCGCCTCGCCATCGAACACAATGACTCGCAGTTTTTCATTCCACCGTTTTTCCACAGTCTCCCAAAGAACATCCACTCGATTGAATTGAATGAGCCAGTTCCCGGAATGCCGGACCAAGCATGAAAATCCACGTTCTCTTTTTTTCCCTGCTCCGGGACATCTCCGGAACAGAGCGGCTGGAACTCGCCTTTGAAGGGGCGACGGTGGCCGATCTGCTGAAAAAGTTATACGGGGAGTTCCCCGACTTATCCAAGTGGGACTCCAGTCTGCTGCTGGCCGTCAACTGTGAATATGCCCGGCGGGACCAGTCCCTCCAGGACAACGACGAAGTGGCCCTGATGCCCCCGGTGCAGGGTGGATGAAGAAGACATCATGACCGATCTGCCGACT